>JMBV01000171.1_pt1 | contig 24677 bp, 37 predicted proteins | sample 616531 | NCBI WGS metagenome assembly JMBV01 (sample SAMN02727904, study PRJNA239997) | anaerobic digester metagenome | biome: anaerobic digester; isolation source: mesophilic anaerobic digester inoculated with municipal waste water sludge... | place: Germany: Bielefeld University, CeBiTec ...
TTGACCATCTTGTTATTGGACCTGGTGGTGTTATTAGCATTGAAACAAAGAGCCTCAAGGGTGAGATTATCGTAAGGGATAATGAAATGTGGGAGCAGTATAAAGACAATGTTATGAATCAAATAATCAACCCAACTCAGCAAGTGATGAGGCATGAATATATCTTGAAACGCATACTTCCAAAGGAAATTCCTATTAAAAGCATCATAGTAATGGGCAATTATCATACAAAAGTGAGAAATGAAAATTTATGTACTTTTCCAATAGTAAACGCCAATGCAATATTGCCATTTATAGATGAACATAGCAGTAAAGCAGTTTTAACAGAAAAACAGATTCAGTGTGTGAATAAAATTTTGATTAAGCACATGATTCAAAATCGACAAAATACAGAGCATGTTTCATAAACAAGGAGTAAGCATAATTAGTATTATTCTTAGGACAAATGAATGTTGTAAAGAAGAATTATTATAAGAGTGCATGCCTTAATGGCATGTACTTTCTTATTGAGATTTAAGACATATGAAGGGTTTTAATTTTAACTGTAGAATAAATAAAATAGGGTAAATGGTAATAAGCATGAGGGATGATAGGATGATAAATGACAACTACTATGTATATAAAAAAAAGAAGTGGACTGGTCGGTGTTGCATCAGGGTGTAGGTATTCCCGTAACTATACAAATAGTATTTCATAATACTATAAAAAAAAGTTCCTATCAAGAGGCCAGTCTAAAGATATTTACTTAGTGTTGGAGGGAAAGACTTATAAAGCGAGGCTTGTAAACCAAAAGTTTGATGAAAGAAAGTATCCCGGTAGAAGTGACATACTTCAAATAAGATATAATCCTCAAAGTGATATCGCTGAAAGACTTAGAACTATTTTTGCTGCAAGTTACAAGTATATATTAGAGCAGAGAAATAGCCTGCCTGAAAATCAACGTAAATTCATTAAAGTTCCTGAAGAACAAAAAGAATACCTTGCTATATATACAACAGACTATCCAGATACATATCTGCTTGAATGTATTACACAGGAGGATACAAGGATAATAAAGGAAACAATGGTTCATGAAGATGAGCAGGAGTATGAAGCAAGTATTAACTATAACACTATTGACCCTGATGCTACTATTGCTTCAGTGAATCAAATGGTAAAGATTCGGAAACTTAACAGGGCAATAGGAGAAAGCCTGAAACTTCTTTATAACTATCGTTGCCAGATATGTGGAGAGAATATTGGAGCAAGATATGGAGTCAGTATCGTTGAATCACATCATATAGACCCATTTGTTGAATCAATGAATAATAATGCTGAAAATCAGGTTATCATTTGCCCCCCCAATCATCATCGAATTATTCATAGGGCAAGACCTGTTTTGACAGGAGAAAATTAATTTTTGTTTATCATAATGGAGTAGAGGAAAGGATTATATTAAACCAGCATTTATAGAAACAGGATGTTTATGCCTGTTTTTTTATTTTTGTGCGTAGCACGATGATTTGATATAGCATTATTAATAGCAATTGGAAACAAAACTATTGACTTTTCCTAAAAGTAGTAATATTATATTCGTAAAGAAAGTTGATTAAGGGGAAATTATGTTATAGAACGATGGTGAGTTAAGTGAATTGCATGTTTATTACCCCCAGATAAAATGGATGGAAAACGAATTTCTTATGATTATGTAGTACAGCAATATGAAATACAGCGATTATTACAGGGGCATCCCCCCCTTATAACATTAATTGATATTTGCAAAGAAATAACAAGTGGGATTCGGGTTAAGAAAGAATATTATACAGATAAAAACGGATATAAGATTATTGCTCCTGGAGACATAAGAAATGAAGTTATATATATTAATGAACTTAAAGTAGTACAGCCTGAAGTAGTAAGAGAAAAAGACATTATAAATTATGGAGATATTTTGATTACAGCCTCAGGTAAATCAGGGCAGGTAATTTATGTAAATAAAGTATTAGAAGGATGTGTAGTAACATCGGATATTATTAAAATTACATTAAGGGATAGGGATAAAGGTATAAGATTATATAAGTTTTTAAAAAGCAGTATAGGACAAATGCTGTTAAACTCCATAAAAATAGGGATTTTAAATAAAATTTTTGTGGAGGATGTTGAGAATTTATTAATTCCTGAAGACTTTGATACATATCAGGAAGATTGTTCTTATGATTCTACAGGATATGCAGAGGCTGAAAAACTATACAGGTCTGCAGAAAACATATTTTACAGGGTATTTGATTATAAAGGTGAAGAAAAGAATCTTAAACACTTTTATGTGACAGAATACCTTGACAGTCACAGATTAGACCCTGAGTATTACTCGAACTTTTACACCGAACTGTATAGGGTAATTCACAAGAATTTTGATGATGTAAAATGGCAGGAACTTGGAGAACTTGTAGAAATAAAAAAAAGCAGATAAGCCCGAAATAAGTGAGAATCAAAAAGTAAAGTATTTTTTGTTAGCGGATATAGACCCAAACTTTTCAATTATAAAAGAAACACATGAGGATTTTTACGGCAATTTAAGCAATCGGATGAGATATATTGTGAGGAGGGGGGGAGAAATAGTAACTGCCAAAGGAGGCAGTGCCACAGGGACTAAGGGACATGCAACAGCACTTATTACAGAAGAATTTGACGGCATGGTTACAACAGATGCTCTATATAACTTGGTCCCCAAAAGAATAAATCCTTACTATCTTCTGTTTTTATTTAAACAGCCAATAATTCTAAACCAAGTAAACATGTTTACTAAAGGGACACTATATAAACTCATTCAAAGAAATGACTTTGAAAAAAAATCAAAATTCCAAGACTGGAAAGTAGTTTGGAAGAACAAATAGTAGATAAAATGATGAATTATTTAAGTGTGTTACAAAACAAATTTTAAAAGAGGTGTTATATATGGGTAAAAATCAATGGGTTGTAAGACATGGCGACAAATGGGCTGTTAAAGGTGAAGGCAACGAAAGAGCAACTAAAGTTACTGATACACAAAAACAAGCAATAAATGTAGCAAAGGGAATTGCCCAAAACCAAAAATCGGAATTGATTATTCAAGGAAGAGACGGCAAAATCAGGAGTAAAGATAGTTATGGAAATGACCCGTGTCCACCAAAAGATAAGGAATATTAATGGAGGTGGACGCTGTTGGTAGAAATAATATATGAACAACTGAAAACCCCTAAGTCTGTTGAAGAATTACACCAAAGGTTAAAAGAGTCTGGAGTGAAATGGAATAAAGCACAATTACAACTGTTTCTTCTTATGGATAGTAATATTAAAAAGACAGGGGATTTATACAGTGTTGGAGGAAATAATCTAAATACTATTATATTGGACATAGTGGATAAAGTAATGGATGGTAAACCTGTTGCACCTATAAAAAAAATTATGGAGTATATACCAAATGATATTACAGTCAGTGCAGAAGAGATATCAAAATTTGCAGAGCAAAGCGGGAAGTATAAACTTCATCCCAATGGGGGGGCTGTTTTAATGAGAGCAAAAATTAAGGAGGAGTTTTTCGTGCAAGAACTAAAGGATAAAATCAAAAAAACTTGGTTACGAGGAAATAAAGGATATTGATGATGCTACCTTTATAGCCAGTCATAAAGATGTATATGTATATGTAAAAAAAGTAGATGAAGAACAGTTGAAACCAGAACTGGTTACTGCCATAACATTTGAAGCGATGGCAACGGACCCTATTTCTACATATGCTTGGATTACAAACGGTACAAGCAATGCCTATGTCCTTGTGGAAGAAGAAAAGGCTGTTTCTGAAATTCCATCGGTCTTTGAAGATGAAAACAAATTGTACTCAGGCAAAAGGCAACTTACTGATAGGGACAAATGGTCAATAAGAAAATATCAAGAGTTACAAGAGAAATTTGATGGACTCCATGAAATGATTTATGGAATGAAGGACCATGTAAATAACTCCAATGATGTAATCGATGAATTCAGTAAACTTATTTTTTTTGGAGACCTTCAGGCTTTATCATCCTGAATATAGATTAACTAAAGGCAATGTGGCAGGGAAATTGTTTAACGAGATATATAGATACGAATATGTAGAAAAACATAAGGACAAGGCAGTCCAGGAGATAAGGGAAGCCTTTAAAGAAATAAAGGACCATGCAGATTATGTTGCTATTCTGGATAATGGGGAAAAGGCAAACATATTTAGTGCAGATGAATACATAAAACTGGAGAATCCAAACATCTATATTGCTGTTTTAAAGGCTCTTCAGGATTTAGGAACGATAAAAATTGACGGTAGAGAAAGACCTGCTACTTTAAGGGATTTGACAGGTGATGTATTGGGTAGGGTTTTTGATGTTCTGCTTCGTGGAAAGTTTGAGAATAAAGGCGGTATGGGTATTTATCTTACCCCCCCAAGACAGGTAACGGAAGCAGCAGCCGAGATGGTTTTACACGACCTTACCAAAGACGGTGCAGCAAAACTAATTGCTAAAGACCCCAAAACAGGAATACCAACCCTCCGCATAGGTGATTTGTGCTGTGGTTCTGCAGGATTTTTAATAAAAATGCTTCAGAAAATAGAACATTATCTGCTGAACAAATTGACAGGAGACAAGAAGCAGTATGAGGAACTTTTTGAGCAAATGAAGGAACACTGTTTTATTGGCGCTGATAATGCACCAGGAATGGTTCTCAAGGCAAGAATCAATATGGCATTGCATGGAGCGCCTAAGTGTCCTATTTTCCAAACTAGAAACTCATTGATGAATACAAGGCTTGAGCCGGGAACCTTTGATGCCATTCTGACAAATCCTCCGTTTTCCAAAACCGGAGTTTCAAAAAAAATTAAGAAAGGTAAAACAACCGTAGAAAACCCAGAAGGTGCTGAAATTATCAAATATTACTCTTCTGACATAGATGAGGATGGGCAAAATAGAATGAGTCCTTATGGTTTATCTCTTGGGTCAAAGCCAGATAGCAGAGGTAAGTGGAAAGAAGTAAATTCGGTAGACCCAGCAGTGTTATTTATTGACAGAAACCTTCAATTACTAAAACCAGGCGGACTTCTCATGATAGTTGTACCAGACGGAATTCTTTCAAACTCAGGGGGGGATAGATATGTCCGTGAATACATCATGGGTAAAAAGAACCCTGTAACAGGTGAATTTGAAGGTGGAAAAGCCATACTAAAAGCGGTTATAAGTCTTCCGCAGGAAACTTTTGCCCTTTCAGGTGCAGGTGCAAAAACGTCGCTGCTATATTTAAAGAAGAAAGAACATCCAGGAGAAAAACAGGGTCCTGTATTTATGGCAGTAGCAGATGAAGTAGGATTTACTGTAAAACAGAATGTAGAGGTACAGTTAGGTGATGACCATAACGACTTATTAAAGATTGTCGAGGCTTATAAGAAGGGTATGCCAGAGGATGTAGAATAGGTGGTGAGATTAGGCATGATTACAAATAAAATAGATTATAAAGTATACAGTAATAAGCCTTTTGCGATATGGGCTAATTCCAGAATTATTAATGAGAGATTATCTGCTAATTCTTATAATCGAGATTACCTTGATTTTGCAAAGGCTAAAAATACTTTTAACTTTAAAAAAAAGTGTCAGACATTGCTAAAGTTACTGCAATGATTGGATGGAAGGGACTAACAACAGATGATTATGTAGACGAAGATGGAGTATATTTACTCAGGACGGTTGATATAAAAGATAATTATATTGATTTAGAAAATGCTGTTATGGCTAAAAGAGAAAAGGTCTATGAGCAACCTCAAATAATTTTAAAGCAAGGAGATATAATTTTTTTCAAAGGATGGAACTTTAGGAATCACGGCAATTGTACCAAGACATCAAAATAAGGAAATGTGCGTAGGTTCAACATTAGCAAGAATAAGGTTAAACTCTAATTTAGATAATTATTATGTATGTGCTGCTTTTATGAGTAAAATAGTTCAAGCCCAAATTGGGTATTTTACTTCTGGCATTGCTCAACCTCATATTACACAAGAGTATATTAATAAATTAGAAATCCCCCCCATCCCATCTCCTGAAATTCAAAATACATAGGAGATAAGGTTAGAAAAGCAGAAGAGTTGAGAGAAGAAGCGAAAAGATTGAAGAAAGAGGCTGAAGAGATATTAAAAGTTGAATTAGGATTTAATATTCTTCAAGAAAAGTTAAGTGTTTACAAAGAGAAGTTTTCATGGATTAAAACCAAAGAATTAGATGATAGAATGGACGGAGAATTTTACAAAACAGATTTCATTTTAAACAACGAACATATAGATATTTTGAAAAATAATGGAGTACAAGTTCTAAGACTTAAAGATATTATTGATAAAGGCAGTTACGGTATTTTACCATCAAGTGATGATTACGGTAAGGGTGAAGTTGTACTGTTACGTTCAACAAATTTAAAAGAGTTTTAATAGATGATTCTGATGTAATAAAAGTACCTGAATGTTACTATAAAGAGAAAGTTCAGGTAAATGAAGGTGATATCCTACTTGAAATAAAGGGACAATGTTATTCAGGGGGGGCAATAGCAACAGAACTCAAAAATAAAACGATTGTAAACGGAAGTATTTACAAGTTCTCTGTTAAAAAGGGGTTTAATAATTACTATATTCTTGCTTATTTATTAAGTAAATCAGGGCAACTGCAAAAACAACAGAATTTGGCAAATAGTATAATTAGTTATCTAAGTATAGACTGTATTAATAACCTAAAAGTACCTGTTGTATCTATGGAAAAGCAACAAATTATAGGGGGGGGAAATATAAGGCTTATGTAGAACAAATGAACAAATCTAAACAACTAATTCAAGAAGCCAAACAGGACGTAGAAGACCTTATAGAAGGCAACTTTGATATGTCAAAAGTAAAAGCAAATAGTTAAAATTTTGTACAGAGCAAAGGCAGGTGAGACCTTTGGTAAACATAAATGAGTTGGTTAAAAGTTTAAACAGCCTATATGACTATGGAGAAATAAAAAAATAACACTGATTTACAATACCTTATAGACCAAAATTTTATTAGGCTCATAGAGGGCAGGCTGGTTATCACAAAAAAAGTGGATTAAGTTCAGCGGAAAAGTAAGCAGGGAAGATTTTATAACATCCCTTCTCTGTTTCTATCCGCCTCTGTTACATAAGTTGCTGAAAAAAGTATACGAAGAGGCTTGTATTATAGGTCAGAGGGGGGGAGACGGTAAAGCCCTATATGAGTTTATAGACAGCATCCCTGATTTTGCTGAAACCATATTAAATATTAAGGATAAAGATATAGAAGAAACGGAAGAAATAAAGTCCTTTTATCAGGCTGTATTTAATGGGTATCCTCAATATCCTTCAATCCTTACAAAACTAAAAACCATGCAGTTGGCGGAGGATACAGAGGATGTGGAGTTATCACCGATGGGTAATAATCCTAATGAGATATGGGTACAAGGCAGGAGGATAACTTCATCTGTAAATCTCCCGAAGTTGAAGGATAAAAACAAGTACACCTTTACTCCCTATGAATATAAGGATTTTCCAGTGGAAGAGAAAGTAGCGGAGGTTCTTTCTTACCCATGGAAAACATTTTTAACAATACTATTAATGGTAGCCCTTGAATACCAGACTGCTGGTTTTGAAGGATTATCCATAAGACCCACGGACCATACCAACTACTATACAACCCAGCCTTTAGACTTTTACATCTTCAATACAAAGGGCAGGGAGATAAGGGTAGGAAGGCTTAATGATTTTGTATATGAGTTTTGCATGGAAATGATATGTACCTTTCCCAGATAAGGCTCCTGAAGTAAACAAGGTGGTTTTTGATATGATGGATGAGCAGAAAATTGATTTTAAAGATGGGGAATATGTCCTTAATGAAAAGTTTAAAGACCTGATATACTCAAAGGATATTATTATAAAAAAACCGTTCCAGAAAGTTTAAAAGCACCCTTAAAGATTGTGTAGAAAAGTTGAGGAATACATTATGATTATAAAAATAGGTACGGACAGATTTTGGGTAAAGGCATCCAATATAGAAAGATGGGCAGAAATTTTAAAATCCTTACCAAAGAAAATACCCTGCAGCAGTAAAAAGATATAGCCAGGGACTATCTAGGTTATAAAGTTGATGAAAGTGGAAGAATCGTCAACGCTGATGAGGTATATGGCTTATTTGGTTTAGAGAAGGCGAAAGATTCGATAACAATTGTTGGATGTAATTTTATAAGAGCCAATGAAGTAGGATATGAACTCACTGATGGTGCTCTTGAACTCGTGGAGCGGTATAAGCGGAATGATGAATGGGAAAAGGTATTGGCAAAGCAGTTATTAAAATATTCCATAAGGGTTAGAAGTATTGTTTATGCAATGCTAAATGGCGGTTATCTAATTTTCGGAAAAGGATATATGGAAAACTTCGCAAAGGCTTATATAATCCTAAATGACAAGAAGTTTTACATTTTCAGCAGTAAGCCTGATGAAATGAACATTAATAGTTTAATGAAGGAGAATCAATCAAAGATATTAGGGAATTTTTGGAGAAAGGAACTTGATATTGGAGATGGGGGGGAAGAAATAGAATTTAGGGGGGGCGTTAATAAAGATTATCCTTCTTTAGGCTCCATGAGTACTTATTTAAAAATACCAATGCTGTTGTTTGACTATTTAGGGTGGATTGTTGAAAGCGAAGATAGAAGGTACATCTTAGATAAACATAAGATAAAAGAGGATGTAGGTATTGATGTATATGAAAGTTTAGTAAATGAAGCCGATGTGGATGATATAGAAATATTACATAAATTAATTGAAGAATACTCGGATGCAAGGGGGGGATTTTTCCCAATAGGAATAGTAGGCTCCATATTGAAAAAGAAGGTTGACAGTGAAAATACTATGGCAGAAGAACAATGGATTGACCATTACTTTGTTACGGGTATAAACAAAGGAAAGTTTATAATTAAAGACCATGAGCAGGGGCAGCCCAGGCACGGCAGGGGGGGCTTGCTGGGGGGGAAAAAAAAGATTATCAATTAATTAAGTTGGAGATTAGAGATTAGGAGGGATGGATATGTCTATATGGGCTCCTTTCGGTACCAGCGATTTTCCGTTAAATCAGCCAATGGTAGGGCAAAAAGAGTTTTACGAAATTTTTAAAGGCTTTACGAAGACTATGAAAAGTGCAGGGATGGCAACTATTTTCCCGCTGATTTCAAAGTGGGGGGGTGTAGGTAAATCCCGTATCGGTTTCGAACTTATTTCAGAACCTCTTGGCATGGATAAGGGCTGGATTATTAATGAAGATGGCGTACAAAAGGAAGTGAGAATTTTCAAGCCGAATTTCGAAGATAAGGTTCTTCCGTTATACATAAGGTATTCCCAAATGTGCCATCCTGATTTAATTGGAGATAACTGGGTGGCTTACGGCATTTATACAGCGCTGTCCTATTTAAGCAGAGAATCCGATGGAAGCATTCAAGGAAAGATTATGGAAGCCATTCAAGATGCCTTATCTCCTGTAGGGTTTGATAGAAGCATCCTTGGAGATTTACTGCAAGTAGACAGGGTAAATTTAAATGAACTGGTTATAAACAAAGAAAAATTGGATGAACTAACCCGAAAAGGAATGGAGTATGTTAAGCAATTCGGTATTGAACATTTCCTTATTGTCTGCGATGAATTAGAAACAGCGGGGGAAATTGCAAAGTATGGAATTGAAAAGAGAAGGAACTGGTAAACAAAATAGATGGAGAAGCAATTCAGGTAATTACAAGTGCTATAAAACATGAAGACCCGAGAAAGAAATATCCAGAGGTTTCCTATCTTCTTTTGTGTTCTACAGTTATAGGAGGAAGTATCCAAGGGATAGGTGCTTTAGACAGAAGAACGGAAATGTATGAAATGCTTCAGAATTCCTTTGCAGATATATCGGATTATATCGCTTATCTTAACAAGAAGGGTATGATACCAGAGTATCCAAAAGGACTGATAGAAGCAGCCTATACCATAGCAGGAGGTAATTTTGGCTGGTTTAACGTTATTATGCATAACGTAGACCAAAAGATGGAAGACAGTTCTGTCAAAAAAAAGAAACAGGATATATTTTTGAAGCCATATTAAACTCCAGCAACCGCTTTAAAGAAAGTTTGATTGATAAACCTGCTTTTGACTATATTCAGTGTGATGATAGATTCAGGCAGACTATTAAGCATGCTCTTTTAGAGCAAATCCCTAAGAAGAAAACAAACTATTCTGCGGAAGAAATAAATGCCATGATGGATGCAAAGGCAGAAGATGGCGAAAAGTTATTCAAAGAGTTTTACTGTGTGAAATTAGAAAAGGATGATTTGGCGGTTTACCTCAATTCTCAAGGCTACAAAAGAGAAACGGGAGATATATTTGTTAATAATTTTGGAAGCAGTTTTGATTTAGGCATACTTTTGAGAAGCCTAAAAACTTTTTCTCTCAATGTAAAAGAAAATGAGTATATTGTGGGGGGGAAGGAAGAAGAAACATTTTTAGACCAGGTCAGGATGTTGTATCCGAAGGATGATATTGAAGAATCAGCAAGATATATCTATGGATATATCCTTGAAAAGATAGAAAAGAAGATATAAAAGAAGCAGAATATATTGGACCAAACTTTGCCTATTTAAGCCGCCTTGATAAAAGGTATAGAGTAGAAAAAGATGATTTTGGTTACGTTCCAGATACTGAAAAAAAACAAAGAGATTGAAGCGTTAATAAAAGAAAGAAGCAAAAATAGAAAAGAGGAAGTAAAAAGGGTTCTTTCAGGTGCCTGCAGGGCATTGGAAATAAACTACCCAGAAGAAAGTTTCTATACCATCAATGGCGTTGAATGTGTCAGGACCAAGGTAGAAGGAGGACCTTACCTTGATGTTCACGAGGACAGAATAGTAGATATTATCTGGGGGGGCAAGGATGAAGATAGATTAAAAGATGCACTGTTAGATAGCAGACTTTTAAAAGAAGGAGTTCATCCTGTTATTGTAATCTCTGATTCTGTTATTAGTGCAGAGTACACCGATAAATTTGTAAAAGAAAAGTATGAAGGCATAGGAAAGTGCTTGATATTTGTCAATATAACCAGACTTCAAAAGGATATTTTAGAGGTCATGTCCATAGATAAGGACATATTGGATATAAGGGAGAACAGGAATGTTATTACTTCTACCTTTAGGGATAGAATCAGAAAAATCAGGGACCATTTTAATTTAAAGGCAAGAGAATGGTTTGAAAAATTAGATGAGGAAGGCTGGATATTAAGACCTATCATCTATAAGAAACATGATGAGAAACAAATAGCGCTGCTGTCAAAGGCTTATAAGCGAATGCTCATCCAAAACCTTGATTTTGAGGAACTTGGAAGCAAAAAAAGATGTGAGATTGTCTGATGCAGAATATACGGAGTTAAAGAATGTTTTGAAATCAACTGCCATAGGCAGAATGAACGAGGGAAAAGGATATAAGGAAACAGGTTTATTCATTCATGAGGATGAAAATAGATACAGCATAAATATACCAGCCTGTATGAACAGAATACTGAAGTTTAATGGAAACAGCAACAAATCCATGGCTGATTACAGCAATAAATTTTTCTTCAGCCTTATACACGAGGTGAAGCCGAAACGCATTCTAGAGCAGTGGATAGAGTTTATGATGGGGCTAAATCTTTTGCTAAAAACCAAGGACGGTTTTATTGAGAGAATATCCAATTATGAGTTGGACGGCAGGTATTCTGTAGTTAAAAATGGCTGGAAGATGACTGCAAGAAAGAAATTGACAGCATGAAGAAGGTTATAAACGGTCCTTATTTGGATGTCCTTGAGAAGAATCAGGTACCTTATTATAAAGTACAACTTCAAGAGGCTGAAAAAAATTAAGGACAGCATTAATGTTGATAAGTTATCAGAAAAAGATAATAAGAATATGGAAAACTTCAGAGATGTTATTTCGAAGATTGAGAAATTCCTTGGCATTTGCTACCAAGTATATGACAGTGATGGATGGAATAACATCAAAACCTATAATCCAAACATCATAAAGGATATTAAAATTGATGATAAGGAGAAGCCTTTGTGGTTTAGGGTAAGGCATATAAGATTGTTTATAGACTATATTAATACCTTAAAGGACCCAGCAGTAAAGAGCATTACGGATAAAATTGCAGAAATCAAGAAAAATTGTGAGTATGGCGGATTCATGCTTCCTATTTCTCCGATAACGAATATACTGCAAAAGTATTGTAATGAACTGGAGAACTCAACTGATTATGAAAAGATGACTATATCGGGTACAGGGACTATGGTTTCCTATATAAATACATTAGCATATAAGTTAAAAGATGGGGATTTTAGTGGAGCATATAAGCGAATTGAAGATATTCTTGATGCCTGCGGATTAGAGCCTATTGAGAACAATGAGTTAAAGTGGGCTAATGATAGAGGAATAATAGGTGAGTATAAGGCTATTTATAAGAATTTTACTTCTATCATTGACTGTTATAAGAAATTACCTGAAAGCAAAAGGTGGGTTGATTATTTTTCTGATGCTCCAGAAAAATTAAGGAATCATACCGAGGTGAAGAATTTAAGCAACTGTATTAAGGAAATAGAGTTATTTGTTAACGGCGGCCTTGAACAAGAGATTGAAGATAACGAGCCTGTTATGCTGAGTAAACCTGATGAATTTTTGGCGCTTCTTAAAAAGAGGGTAGAAGATATGCAGCAGTATGTAGGGCTTATTGAAGGCTATAAAACAAATGTAATGAATTTAGCAAGGACAAAGAAGAATGAGTTTTATGATAATTTGCTGATAAGTACCATAGATAAGATATGCAGAGTACAGGGAAAACCTCCCGTATCCGCACAAATAAATATGGAAGAGTACCCAAAAGAGGAAACTTATGCTGCCACAAAAGAAGCGATACAGAATAAAATGAATTTGCTTGCAAGTGAAGGTGAATCATTCTTTAAAACTCACCATTGATTAAGAAAACTACCTTTAGTTTCTTTAAGCACGTAGTGGAAAAGGATGGGGATATTAACTGGGATGACTACCTTGAGGAAAAGCGTGAGTTAGAATCGGTGAAACTCATTCGGACAAAGGTTGAGGTACTGTGATGGCTATTCAAATATTAGATGAATATAAGAATAGAACAGAATACAGGCTTCTTAAGGATTTTTATGACTGCCAGGTAGCCCAGATGAATTCACTGCAAACTGGGGGGGTCTTAGTTCTGCCTGGAATTCTATTAAGTAAACTAAACAAACAACAGTTAGACTTACTTAACACATGGCTGGAGGATAATAAAAACCAGTTAATACTTACACCTTCCTGGACCGAAATGAATTTAAAGGAAATCCTTCACTCGTCGGTAGATATAAGAATAAATAGAACAGATGATAATTATGAGGGAATTCCGATAGGCTTTTTGATTGATACCACTGTAAAAGATGTTGTATTTCAACAAAATGGGAAGAAATTTGGGATTCATTACAGGAAGAATACGGGAACAGGTCTAGTAACGGTAGTCACCCTACCGTTATTGGACTATAAAATGATTCAGTTAGAAGATAAATTAAAGGCTCTTTTTAATTCCCTGCTTGTTGCTGAGGATGTTAAACAAGAATCCTTGGTAGAAACAAAAGATTTTATATTAGATGATATTCATATTTATTTGATTATCCTGACAGGGGCTGGTATTGATTTAAGTCAGTGTCTGTCAAGTATAATTCATAAATATTTTGGAGTTTTGATTGATGAAGAAACTGCTAAGCAAGGATATCAAGACCTGATAGCAAATCAATATATTAACGAGAATGGATTGTTGAGCAAGGGTATGACTGTAGTAAAAGAAAGGAAATTGAAATCCTTTATCAATGCTGTAAAACAAAGGGGAGAAAAAGAAGATGGATGGATTTAAAGAAAATAGTACTCCACTATCCCAAAGCATAGTGGCTAATATTCAATTAGGCCTTCCAGCCACAGTATCCAAATTAGCATCCAAAATGAGGTTCATTGATAAAATAGCCCCCCCTGCCCTAAAGGAAAGTGGGGTGGTTAGGAATATAGAATTAATAACCCCTCTTACTATCAAGGCATCAGGTATTGCGGCAACCAATAGGACTTCCAGTGCATTTGGCGGAATGTTATATGTTGCTGGAGCAGTAAGGCAGGACATACTCATAAGTGAAGGTTCTATTTATAAAACAAGACAGGAAAGTATCGTTGATGTAGATGAGATAGATGATTTGGATAATCAGAAAAGTTGAAGTTTATAGATATTATCAATGTCTATAAACTCCTGTCTGACTTAATGGAAGATGATGAAAAACCCGAATTAGTTTTGATGGATGTACCTTTAGTACTTGAGCGTTCGGATGCTCCCATTGAAGATAGAAAAGATACTATAAAAGTTTATGATAAATGCAGGGAGATTATAAAGTTTTTCTGGGATAAATATAAGGATATGGTATACCCATTTAATGAAAATGGAATTAAAATTGCATCAGTAGGAACAAAAAGGTTTGGTGCAATTATATATGCACTTACTGAGGATAATTTAGTCTATATTCCAGATGATGTGGACAATAGCATAATTAAAAAGATGGAGAAACTAATGCCCAAAATTCAAGATGTAGGTATTAAAAGGCTGCTAACAGGTATTCTTGTAAAAAGAACAAGGACAGCAGCATTTCAATATGACGGATTAAATAAGGATAATAGGCTGGAACCTGAAACTTTACGGGATGTGGGGGGGTTAATAGGTATGCATGTTAAAGCAGGAAACACTACACCGCCACTTTTGGTAGAAGTATTAGGGAATGTAAAAGATTGGTCATCTGAAATGCTGGATGAACTGGCTTCTCAAATTATATCCCTGATTGCCTTTGACCAGAAAAAAAGCACTACCGCTGCCGTTATGGTATGCCAAATATGCTTTGAAGCCAGTCGAGGCAACAAATAAAGGGAAAAATGTAATTTTAGAATACTATAAAACACAAGCCAGGGAGATGCTCCAAAATGAGGCATTGGAAAGCATTTGGAAAGAAGATTTGGATGTGTTTGAGGATTAAGGAGAAGAGGTGATTGTAGTGGATAAATATATAGGCAAACTTATCGGAAATACGGGCAATCCTAATGATTTAAAGATTGCTCTCGAAAATAGTTTTTCTGCTAAAAGAGGAGAGTTTGTAAAAATCAAGCATAGAGAATCGGAAGAAGACGGGGGGGATACATACGTTCTCGGGAGAATTGTATCCATATCCAGGAGCAATATTTTATATAATTCCAATATGGGGGGGGAGGGGGGGCTATCATCTCTTGAGATACTACCAGGTGCCCAAGTTACTGGGGGGGAGACTTTATTTGGGACTATAGAACTGGTAGGGTATAGGGATAACTATGGACAGATAAAAGTACCTAGGCGACCCCTTAACCCAGGGGGGGAAAAAGTATATGGTGTTGACTATGAGTTTTTGTCAAAGTTTTATAAGTTTGATGAGAATACAAGCATTAACATAGGTAATTTGATTGGATACGACAAGGGAAGTAATATAGTTCCTGTTTATCTCAATGTAAACAAACTGGTTACAGAGCATTTGGCTGTGCTGGCAATGACAGGTTCAGGGAAATCATATACTGTGGGTAGAATTATTGAGAGACTTGTAGCAGAAATGAATGGAACAGTAGTAGTTTTTGACGTTCATGGAGAATATGGAAAAGCATTTGAAAAGGGAGAGATACATTTTAATAATAATCTTAATTTATTGAGGATGAGAGGGAAAAGAGGAGTATTCAAAGGATTCAGGAAAATTTAATAGAAATGCAGAATGCAGGTGGTGGAATAAAAGTTTATACTCCGCAGATTGATTCCTTTGATTATAAATATAGTGCAAAAAAATCATCATTTGGCCCTGCAATTTGATAGATTTGATATGGATGATTTGTCCTCCATTCTTCCAGGTTTAACAGAAGCCCAGGAAAGAGTATTAGATGTTGCAATCAGGTATTGGAAAGCGAAGTACAATAATCCTCCTCGGGATATTCAGGATTTAACATATCTCCTTTCTGACGAACAGGGGCTTGAGGAACTAAAGAATTGGGACAATTTGACTGAAGGTGAAGCCAAAGCGCTCAACAATAGAAGTGCAGCAGTGGCTTCCATGAAATTAACCCGAGTGATAAATGAAGCGAAGAGTTTTACACAAGGGCTATTGGTGAACCGACAGATATTTATGAAATGATTGGGGGGGAAAAGGAAAGAGCGTGGGAAGGCTTGTAATTATAGACTTGCAAGGCTTATCTGACGATGCTAAACAAATTATAACAGCATTGATATCCAGTGAGATTATGAGGGCAGCATCAGATAAAAAAAAGGCAAATAAGGCCCTGTTTCCTTGTTTATGAAGAGGGGCATAATTTTGCACCTGCGGGGATTCCGAGCATATCTAAAAAAATTATTAAGAAGATTGCGGCAGAAGGAAGGAAGTTTGGTACAGGATTTGCAATTATTTCTCAAAGGCCGTCAAAACTGGACCCTGATGTCACATCGCAATGTAATACAATCATTACAATGAGACTAAAGAATCCAGATGACCAGAGGTTTATTGCAAAAACGTCGGATATGTTTTCAACATCTGATATTGAAGAACTGCCATCCTTATCTACTGGTGAAGCGTTGGTAAACGGGAGGTCAATACCAGCGCCGCTGCTTGTGAAAATAGGAACAAAAGCGTTGATACATGGCGGAGAGTCCCCCTGAAGTTATCAAAGAATGGGGGGGCGTATTCAATGAATAAGGAAACAATCATTGATTTCATAAAAAAAGAATTTAAAGAAGGAAAAATTAGAAACGAAATGTTTCCTATGATGACAAAATTCGGAATAAGGGACTATTCAGAAACTGTCCATACTGTAGGTCTTAATTATATAACCGCAATAGGAAGATTTGTTGACGGGGTTACATCCCTTTCTGAATGTCCTGTGTTTCCATATTCTGAAAGAAGCCACTATGGACAAATGGTTGCAGAGAGCCAGGCCAGTTACGAAATAAAAGTTAACGAAGTAAGACCAGATTCTATTTGGTATTCGAAAGAGGATAATAGTCCTATACTGATTTGTGAATTTGAAAGATATGAAAAGAATAGACGAAAAGATTTAAAAATCAAGGAAAAGATACAAAATCTGCTTCTTGCTTATCACCAGTTGGGCGGAAATGTACCTATTATATTGTTTGTATATTGGAGTTATGCTGGGGAAAATCCAGGGGATATTGAAGAATATATATCAATACTGGATAATGGCTTTAAAAGAAGTGATGGTACCTATGTACAAGGAATAAATGCTTTGAAAACGACCTATCTGGTTTATCGCTGTGTTGCTTTAGGCAATATTGATAATTTGACACTAAATCAATGGGTAGAGGTAGGTTAATTATGAAGAAAAAAAAGCAGTTAATTTTCATCCGCAAGTAGATATGAGTATAGGAGATAAATATTTATTGAAAGAGTTTATTGATGAAGGTTCCTTTGGTTATGTATGGAAAGCGGTAAACCTTGAAAATAGGCAAACAGTGGCGCTCAAAATACCCAAGGACCAGGAACGGGGGGAGACAACACCTTATCGGAAGGAAAAGAATTCATCAGGAGTCATCACCCGAATGTTATTTTATATATTGGATGGGGGCGGGTAGATGGGGGGGTTTTTCTGATAGAAATGGAGTACTTTAATGGGCATAAACTATCAGACGAGTTATGTGAAACGGGATTTAAGAGTCCCAGAACATTTGAAGAAATATACAACTTGTTTTTTTTCAAATATTGGATGGTATAGAATATATACATTCAAAGCATATTTGCCACGGGGATATAAAGCCTCAGAATATTCTAACGGATGGGAAAATAGTGAAAATAACGGATTTTGGTACAAGTAAATTGATAGAAGATTTATTTATAAAGACAATTGATGGTGGAGGCACCTGGGCTTATATGGCTCCAGAAGTGGCTGGGTCTAACCGCAGGTATCTTAACTCGGATATATATGCATTGGGAGTGCTTTTATACAAGTTTTTAACTGGCAGGACTCCTCATGAAACTGCTAATCAACTTATAAATAATATGCCTTATCCAAGGCCAAGAGAGATAAATGATAATATACCTGAATCGGTTGAAAGAATAATTTTGAAGTTGTTAAAAAGAAATCCCGAAGAAAGGTATCAGAGTATTGAAGAAATAAAAAGTGATTTCGAAGAGGTATTAAGGAATGGAAATAACAATATTATTTCTTACAATGAGCGGGTTGAAGTAAGATATGAGGATATTGATTGGGTAGAAAGAGTAATCCGATACTATAAGAATAAGGAATTTGATAAGGCAGAATTACTGCTAAAAACGGAGTATGAGAATGGAAATAAATCTGCTGACATATTGTATCACATTGCTTATACATATTTTCAGCAGGGAAGATATTTTGAAAGCATGGATGTATTAAACGGTATAGATATTAAAGAGATAGAGGATGTCAGAAGAGAGGCTTTAGAAGATAATCTTCTATACTTAAAAGGAAAATTATTTTTTTTGAACTAAAAAGATATGAGGAAGCAGTCAAAGTCTATGAAAAACTTGTATCAAGAAATCCAGACGACTTAAATTATAGATATAAACTGGCATGTGCTTATGGTTTAAATAATGAACAGGAAAAAGCCATAGAGATTTTGGAAAATATTAACAAAAGGACTCCTGGAATGCTCTATATAGTGAAAAAAACTTGGACACGCATACGACCAGAGAAAAGATTTTAAAAAGGCAAGGGCTTATTTTAATTATGCCATACGCTTAGACCCGAATGATACGCTGATTAGGAGTAGGTTGGAGGAATATAATAAGTATTTAAGTTATCTTGGGTATTAGTATGAGTTATTTAGATTTGATAGAAACTAAATTCTATAGATATAACAAAGGTTATATGCTGTGCTAAAGGTACGTGAGGTAAGATGATACGTATATATAGGTATAAAGTTCCAAGCATATATACGAACTAAAAATGTTTGGAGGGGGGGGTTAAATGTCAGAAAAAAATATTTGAATTAAGCATCCCAGCGGACGATGAAGGGTATATTGCTTTTGAATGCCCTTATTGCGGAATTCGATTCAAACTTGAGGCTGAAGAGTTCAAAACGTCAAGTATTATAGACTTGTATTGCCCTGCATGTGGATTAGTAAATCAAATTAATAGTTTTTATACACATGAAGTTATTGAAAAAGCAGAAGAAATAGCGATGAATCATGCCATAGATATTATTAACAAAATGTTTAAAGATTTAGAATGTAGTGCAAGGAGTAATAAATTTATAAAATTTAAGTCAAACAGTATAAAAAAAAGAATATGGCAAAGAATTGTATGAAAACGTAGATGAATTAGAGATTACTGAATTAAATTGTTGTAGTAAAACTGTTAAAGTTAGATTGCTGGATAAATATATCGGAGTTTATTGTCCATACTGCGGAGGGAGGTAGTTGTTGTGGTAGTTTCAAAGAAAGAATTGAAGAAGATTTCAAGGGATTTCCGAATGTATTCTTCAAGGTTACTCAATACTAAATATGGAAATGAAATTGTTGATTTGAACAAGTTTCTAAATTTTATAGAAAATGAACCTTTAATTTTTGAATTTATTGAAAGGAATAATAACGAAACCTTTGATATAGAAAATATAATAAGAAGAAAAGACTATCACGATAAATATCCCATACCTGTTGAAAATGACAGGGAAATTGCTTTTGTTTATCAATTATTAAAGTATGCTCAAAATAAACGCAGGGATTTCTACTCGTTATCTTTTGGTTACGGTAGTGGAAATAAGATTCAGAATCACATTGAGGCATTTAATAATGAAGTAATAAAGCCATTTATCGACCATATTAGAAGCCACTTGGAGAATATATTCATAGAAATTGAAGATTTAGATGATATTGAGTCTAACACAAAGAGAATTTTTATTTCATACTCTTGGGCAAACAAAGATATTGCAGACATGATTGATGAAAAATTCAGCAAAATGGGTATTAAACTTACGAAAGATGAAAGAGATTTGAAATTTAAAGAAAGTATAAAAGAATTTATGCAAAGTATAGGAAAGCATGATTATGTAATAATGTTAATAAGTGATAGTTACTTGAAATCTTCAAATTGTATGTATGAAGTAATGGAAGTTATGCGAGATAGACAATACAAGGATAGAATATTATTTATTTTACTTAGGGACGAGGATAAAAAAAATACTATAAAGATTATGAGAGTAGAATGAAGAATGATGAGGAATTTAAGAACCTTAAAATTGGTACAAATATTTATAGCCCTCTTGGTAGAATAGAATATGTAAAGTATTGGGAGAGAAAACAGGAAGAACTGGAAAATGAAATCAAAAAAATAAAAGATGATATAAATAAAATTCAGTATCTCCAAGAATTGAAACGTATAAGAAGCATATTAGAAAATATTAGTGATTTTATGGATTTGCTTAGTGATTTGAAAAGTGAAACTTTGGATTCACTGATAAAATCAGATTTTAAAGTGTTTTTTTGATGAAGTTGCTGCTGCAAATTTATAAGTTGAAGGTTATTTTTATCGTATTTAGTCTGGTTGATAGGTTGAATTTACAAATTACATAACGTAAAATATAAATATATGATTGAGAGCATATTCTCTTACACGGCCAGTAGATGCTGGAATAGATTAAGAGAGTATGCTTTTTTTGCATTTTTATGGATAATCATAAGGGGAGAAGGTATAATAGGATGCTAACGTTTGAGGAGTTTATAGAAAAAAAATTTCATATGATTTTAAGAAAGTATTTCCAGAAGTAAAAGTAGGAGAAAACTTAATTCATCTCGGCTCTGGAGTAACTCATATAGAACTTCCACTCGGCAGTATGTATAGAGAGTATCAAATGACTGACTACCGTAACACAAAAGAATTATATGTAAAAATTGCTTCTGAAATATTGAATAAATATAAATTTAAAGTAGATTATGCTAATGTATACCCGATATTAAAAAGACATGATTTTGGGATAAATTCAAAAGTCCAGTTTTACAGGGAAAAAGCCTTTTTAGATATTGATGTGCTATATGTTTCAGATATGGGAGAAACATTCCGTTTCTTTACTATTGATGACGATGTAGAATTTTCGCTACTAAAGAAAAAGGCTATTGAGAACATAAACAGAATTACTGCTGCTTTAGTACCTTTAGATGATGGATTACAAGCGTATACATTAAGGTATACTACCGATTATGCCAGTTCGCTGCTTTTATCAGAAACAGTGAATAAACAGATACAGAGGAAGATAGGAGATGACATATTAATTGCAATTCCCAGCAATTCCTTTTTTTCTTGTTGCAAAGTTTAGTTATTGCAATCAGCAACTACTTAAATATTTAGTAGAAATCGATACCGACCCAAATAAGGTTTCGAATGCGGTATACAGGCGCAAGAATGGAATATATACGAAGGTGTGTTAAAGGGGGGGATAGGGATAAGAGAAGGGGGGATAAGGGATAAGGAACAAGTATAGTTTTAAAAGAAATCGCAAGGATTTATTCCAATTGATTTAGAGATAGTAAATTCATATAATATAATAAGTGATATATGAAAAAAAAGGGGGGGATATGGCAGTATGAATAAGGTTTTAATTGAATGTGATACTCTTATTGATAAATATAAATTAAATAAAGAAGGCATTATAAAACAACTAGAAACGATTAAAATAGAAAAAGACCAGAATTTTGTAATTGCTTATGATAAGGATTTTAGGTTTACTCTAATCGGTGAAATGTGTGAAAATAATAGTTTAGTAGTTCTAACAAATATTATAAAAGCCAATGATTTTAGGGAAATGGATAATTCAGACTTATTTCAGTTTATAAGGGAACAAGGTGATTGGGGGGGTTAAGGGAAATTGGGATAAGGGAACAAGGCTTTGGGGGGGATAAGGCTATATATCCTGCAAAGCCTTATTTTGTTAGGATATGGACATCTCAAATTTTACTTTTTCCATGAAAATCCTTATGGTAGGAATATTGTTCAACAGAAGTTTGTACTCACAAGATTCTACTTTCTGTTGAATCTGATTTAAGTACTGTTCAATCGTTTGGAGGTTAGATAGAAACAAGGAATAATAGTTAGTAGGATTAAGGAAACAAGTGACCAATGTTGTAATTGCATGGTTTAGTTTCCTTGCATCCTTATTCCCTAATTCCTTTCTTACAACCTGTTGCAGGTAATTTAACTCTATTCTAAAAATTTCTAAATTTATCATTATAATCGCTCCTTTGCAAAAAGTTTTCAGGTATTATAAAGAAAAGGACATTGCAAATCAAAAAAAATCAGTGCAAAAATTTTATTATAAAAATTTAGAATTATGATTGTCTTGTAAGGTGTCAATTAAATAAATGTGTACCTAATATATATGAGTTGGAAATTAGAATATGGTTGAAAAAAATCATAAGGAAAAGATATCATAAAAGTAAGAAAATTAATAAAGTAGATGAGGTAGAATGGAAAAGACGGTTAGTCTTAATGATTATAAATCAAATCAAATATTTAGACGACAGAATGTTTCAACTATTGATATGATATTCAACCCTGTCAAAAGAAAAAAAACTTCTATGCAGATACTGATAAAGACTATTCAGAAATAGATGATGAAAAAGAGATTATTTATAAAATGACGAGAAGACGGACGGGTGAGTAAGTTTTTACTTGTCTAATGCTAATGAAAAATCAAGTACACATTTTGAGAAGGGTTATATCCATTAGTTACATATGATTAGGAGGAAAACAATGTTTTACGATACCCGGTTAAATATAAGTAAAGAAGTATGGTCTAAAATACTTACAAACAGAGATGTTACTACAGAGTCTGATTTAAACATTTTAAGAATTGTGTATGAGAGTAAAAACCATGAAATAAGAGCGTCTGAAATTGCCTCAATACTAAATATCCAGCATTATGGACAAATTAATTTACAGATAAGTAGATTTAGTAAGCGTGTAATAAATAAAACAGGAGTACAACCTCCTTTGAGAAAAGACGGAAAACCCAGATGGTGGCATGTTCCTTTTTTTAGGATATGAAAAGGGAGGTAAATTCCCTTGGATTATGCGTCCCGAATTAGTAAATGCTTTTGAAGAAGTTTTTGGTCAAAGTGATACTGAATTTGTTTATTCTGGAGAAATTATCATTGAAGATATCAAGTCCCTATCAGAAGGTACAGTAAGTCAGATTTTTGTTAATCGTTATGAAAGAAATAGGAAAGCAAGAAATATATGTATTGACTATTATGGTAGTAAGTGTGCCGTTTGTGGCTTTGATTTCGAGAGAACATATGGACCAATTGGTAAGGATAAAATTCATATACACCATCTTGTACCCTTATCTAAAGTACAAAAGGAATATGAAGTAGACCCTATAAAAGATTTAAGGCCAGTATGTCCTAATTGCCATCTTATAATTCACAGCAAAAGAGAACCTTTTACAATAGAAGAAGTAAAAGAAATGATTGTTATGAAATAGAAAAGCACTAAATTTTTATAAGAGTAATAGATTTTTATTAATATACTTAGTGGCTTATTAATAAAAGTTACAATATGATTGTTTTCTTTATTTATATGCGCTAAATATCGTTAATAATACTGATGGAGAGCATATTCTCTTTATACGGTCAGGTAGTTTATACTGGCAGTGATTAAGAAGAATATGCTTTTTTTTATTTTTTTTGAAAAAAAATTCGTGGCATAAAATCGAGGTTAGAGGTGAGGGAAATGAGAGTGACTTTTCAGGAAGAGAGTTTTAATGAAAAAAAGTTTTAATAAAGCATTTCAAGGGATGTCATTCAAGGGGATTGGTTTAGAATTAGGAAAAGTTAAAGAAATAGTGGAAGTAGAAAGAATAGAGAATTATAAACTACCATTATTGATTTTTTTTACTTGAGGATGATACATTGCTTCACATGGAAATTATGAGTGATGAAATAAAACCTGACCTACAGATTATGTTGACTTATGACATGAGTATAGTACTGAGATATGGAATGCAGGTAAGGACAGTAATTCTGAATTTTGGAAGCAGGCAAGATGGCAAAATGGGGGGGAGGAATTTTGGCTCAATACATTATGAGGTAAAAATTGTAGATTTATCAGGTGTTGATGGAGAAAAAGCATATAAGGAACTCAGCCAGAAAATTAGTTCAGGCTGTCTACTTAATGAGAGAGAGAAATTGAATCTTGTATTTCTGCCATTCAGGCAGCATTATTTACCTTTCAACGAAGTACTGCTGAAAGTTATGTCCCTCATAGAGAAAATAAAGGATGAAGAAGAACGGATGGCTTATGCAGCAGTGATATCAGAAATCATATCAAGGTCTACAGGTGAACAAGGGGGGGTTAAGGTTTTAAAGGAATATCTCTTGGATACGGATGTAGGTGGAAGGATTAACGATGAAGGAGTAAAGGAAGGAATGCGGGAATCAATAATTATAATGCTTTTGGAAAAATTCAACGTAATACCTAATGATATATACAATGCAATTGAGAAACAAAACAACGAAAACACATTAATGAAATGGCTTCAG
>JMBV01000172.1_pt1 | contig 24347 bp, 29 predicted proteins | sample 616531 | NCBI WGS metagenome assembly JMBV01 (sample SAMN02727904, study PRJNA239997) | anaerobic digester metagenome | biome: anaerobic digester; isolation source: mesophilic anaerobic digester inoculated with municipal waste water sludge... | place: Germany: Bielefeld University, CeBiTec ...
TCTCTTCAACATTTATTCCATAATCATTTGTTAAATTGAAGGTATGTGCTTTCCAAACAAATTCTCCAACACCGTTAGGAAGACGCGCATAAGCAGAATCAGGACTTGCTCCCTCATAAACTACCTCGTCAACTATTTGTTGGAATGGGTCAGAAAAATAAAGAGCGCCACTGTTATTGTCCAGAGTAAAATTAGCATGTAATCCCTCCTGCCCCCCCAAATCATTATCGCACCAAACAATCAGATAACCATTACCTTCAATTACCGTTCCTTCAGGGAATTGCCATTTATTCAACACATAATAATCATCGGTAAGATAGCATCCACTCAAATCACAAGGCTCTGTCGAGTTATTGTAAAACTCAATCCAGTCGTCGTACTCACCGTTTGGATCCTGCACTGATTGCGTATTATCCGGCATCAATTCGTTAATTACCACCTGACAGTCAAATTCGATGTTGTTAGGTCCGTTGAAAGTGTGATGCTGCCAAATAAAGTTGCCGACACCATTAGGCACGCGGGCATAAGCCGTGTCAGTCGGTGCAAAGCCATAGGTAACCTGATCAATAATTTGAATATAAGGCGATGCTAAAATCACATTTTCACCATTTTGGATAATGAGAAGTTGGCATGTAACCCCTCCTGATTCAAATCATTGTCGCACCACACAATCAGATAACCATTACCTTCAATTACCGTTCCTTCAGGAAATTCCCAACGATTGGGTTCGTTTATCTTATCAGAAAGATAAACCCGCTTAGATCAAATGGCTGAGATGAATTATTATAAAGCTCCACCCAATCGTCGTATTCGTCATCAGGATCTTGCACTGCTGAAACATTATCAGCCATTAATTCATTAACTACAACATCGCATTCGATAAACGGGCCATTATGATCATTAAAGGTATGCTGTTGCCAAACAAAATCCCCTACCCATTAGGCACTCTTGCATAAGCTATATCAGGACTACCTGAAGCATAGACCACCTCATCAACCGGTTCCATATCAGGGCCTGACAAATAAATTGCACCGCTACTATTGTTCAGGCTGAAATTAGTATGTAATCCTTGCTGGGTCAGATCGTTGTCGCACCATACTATAAGATATCCATGACCTTGTACTGTGGTACCGTCAGGGAACTGCCATTTGTTTAGCTGATTTGCATTATCAGAAAGATAATAACCGCTTAAATCGCATGTGTCGGACGAGTAATTATAAACTCAATCCAGTCGTCGTACTCTCCATCGGGATCTTGAATCGAATTTGTATTGTTAGGCATTAGTTCGTTAATCACCATTGGGCTAAAGAATGGAAGATCATTAGGTCCATTGAAAGTAGGTTCTTGCCAAACAAAATTTCCTGTACCGTTAGGTACGCGGGCATAAGCCATATCGGGATCAGAGGGACCAAATACCACTTCATCGGCTACTAAAAGATTGGGAGTTGAGAGGTAAAGCTGTTCTCCATCTTTGGAGAGAGCAAAATTGGCATGTAACCCCCCCTCCTGCCCTAAATCATTATCGCACCACACTATCAGATAGCTATTTCCATTAATGATCGTTCCCTGTGGAAATTGCCACAAATCGAGCTGGTTCTGTTTATCGGAAAGATGATATCCGCTCAGATCTACCGGCTCGGCAGTAGTGTTAAACAGCTCTACCCAATCATCATATTCACCGGCAGGATCAGTAACAGCAGAAACATTGTTCGACATAAGCTCGTTGATCCTGACGGGGGGGCTATCTAAGATCTGACCAGGTTTAACCTGATAAATATATACATCGTGTTCAGCGCCTTGAGGTTCATATTTTGCCGTTTTCCATGTATCATTAGCTAATGCTTCAATATAAAACCTAACCCATTGGTTGGATGCATGAGCGGGTATCTGTGCTCCATAAATACCATCACCTGCAACACCATCATTGTGGTTACCATCATCAAACATCTCAACACGAGTAAACTTTCCTATCAAACCAGTTCCATAATATAAAATCACCTTATGCACTCCCTGTGTTGCAGTAACGTTTGCGGTGATATCCACCGGTTGAAATGGGTCTGGTTTAATAAAGTTCTGCCCCTCAACACTATAAATGACGTTGGAAATTGCAGGCCCTGTGCGGTTAACTTCGGTATTATTTAATATGAAATTACGTCGTGTTGAGCAAAACTGTTTCAACTTTGATAATTCCGATTGAAACTGCGTAAATGAATAAATTTTCTTCGGGTCATTCTGCACATTTGTACTTATTCTTGCAGCCCAATCGTCAATCAATCCCTGAATAACGGGCAAGTCAAATGTTGTTTCCATTAACGTTCTGATATGTGCTAAATAGCGCTGTCGGATTTCGGGCACAGCCATCAGCTTGTTCATCAGAGGATACGCTGTATTGTTTTCTTTATAAAATGGAGACCATTGTGAGGCTTTCTGAACACTCATGCAGCTATTGCCATCATATTCAATTGGTATCATTCGGTTAGAGCCTACATCGAAATAAAGGTAATAATCCATACCCCCCTTTTCAATGTAACTGTCGTCGTCAGTAAAAAGAATTTCGTGTGCAAGAAACCACAGCGATCCGTCAATATCTAAATAATTAGCCAATGAATCCATTAACAGATTATTTGGTGTATTATTCAACACGTAACATGTATTTACAAGGTCGTCCCACGGATTAGGTTTATAATATTTTTTTATTTGGTAATATTGCTTGTAGGTCGTAGTATCCCAGCCGAGCCAATTTAACGAGCTCTTACCGGCTCCAAAACCGCCACCACCGCCCACTTTTCGGCTCTCCAGCGTGTTGCATCAGCGTCAACAAACCATTCTTTCACATGTTTCCGGTCAAACTTTTGTACATTGACGTAAATACCCCCCCAGTTCTGGTCATTGATAAATAACTGAACATGATTACCTCTTGCACTGGCAATATGTTCACGGCTGTATTTCAGATAAAGAGCTTCCCGTAATATCGAAGGATCCCCCCCGTAACTATTAAGAAGTTTGAGGGTCTCGTAGCCCTCGATATGTTGATCGTTATGAACCCAATCAAGTTCAATGTTAAAGGATTTCTTTTGACCTTGCACAAAAAAGTAAGAGGTCATCCCTCTAAACCTAACGCCAACGCTATCAAAAGTTGCGCCCTTGTAAACAAGCGTGGCAGGGATGTTGGTCTGCGAGTTATAATTGGAAGTTAACAATTGCCAATAGTTGGGCTGACTAAAACTAAGCCAAATTGTATCAATTACATATTCATCATAAAGTCCTGTAGATTCAACGCCTCCTCTGATCAATCGTAAGCTGTCATCCGAAAAATGAAACATACGTGGAAGAGATTGAGAAAAAAACTGTACTTGCGTAGAGAATAATGACAAAAAGAAGAGAAAAAGTTTTTTTTCATGATGGTTTATGTTTTACTTTTTATATAAAACCCTTATTTCATTTGACATAATCGGAATTATAATTATTCCGAAAGCTCGTATAGAAATTGTCGTTTTTTTTAAATTTCCTATCTGGGTGTCAAATAAACATTTTTCAATGTTTCAAAGTAGTCTTAATGATTCTAAAACAAGCAAAATAATATTAATAGACTATTACAACACAATTAGATGCTTCTGTTACCTTTCGAATAAAACTGCAAATCCTTATTATTATCGCAATATTGTTTGATAACTCTATACAAAATAAGAGTTTTGGTTATTTATTTCGGCAAAAACATTAGTCAAAAAAAACAACTCAAATTAATCTTTTATCACAATATGATGGTTATTTTGGTCGCTGTTAAGTTAAAATCAGGAACAATTTTGTACAGCGTTTAACAATTTTTTCATACTTTTACCAACAAAAAAAATAATTTAGCATGTCACAGGCCAAAAGTTTGGAACGTTTACCGGCGTATTTACTCCATCATTTTATCTATCATTGGAGTTATCATGTACCTTCGTCTGGGTTGGATTGTAGGGGAGGCCGGAATAATCAAAGCATTAGCCATTATTTTATTGGCACATGTTATTTCTATCACAACAGGTTTGAGCATTTCATCAATAGCTACCGATAAAAAGATTAAAACCGGCGGTATTTATTATATGCTTTCCCGCAGTCTTGGGCTACCGATGGGGGGCGCTATCGGCATTACCCTTTTTATTGGTATGTCATTAAGTATTGCCCTTTATCTTATTGGTTTTGCTGAAAATTTCCTCGGGGTAGAGTGGATACGTACTTTTTTTTGGATTAGGAACAACATTAAATGATATTCGAATAGTAGGTACTGCGGCAATACTTATCCTTTTAATTATTGTTTTATCAGTACATCGCTCGCTTTAAGGTCTCAATTTGTAATTCTAACAACTATCATCATATCACTTATAGCCATTGTTTTAAGTTTGATATTTAGGGTGGATGTACGGCCTGATCATATAGCTTTTGGCGCACGCCCCGACGGGCTTCCTTTTGAGGCAATATTTGCTGTATTTTTTTCCGGCAGTTACTGGTTTTACTGTTGGTGTGGCAATGTCGGGAGATTTGAAAGACCCAAAAAAAAGTCAATCCCAAAAGGAACAATGCTTGCAATTTTAGTAAGTATGGTTATCTATCTCAGTCTTGCTGTAATGTTTGGTTGTTTTGTTGACAGGCAAATTCTTCTTAATGATTACAACTTTTTATCCAATATTGCTTTTTGGGCGCCATTAGTTATTGCAGGGGTCTGGGCTGCTACTCTTTCATCAGGGCTTGGTAATCTTTTAGGCGCTCCACGAGTTATGCAAGCGATAGCACGAGATAAATTAATGCCCAAAGTCTTTGGCAAAGGCGTAGGAGTGAACAACGAGCCGCGCAATGCCCTTATCCTCAGTTTCATAATTGCACAAATTGCAATTTTAATTGGAGACCTTAACGTTGTGGCTCGTGTAGTATCAATGTTTTACATGGTTGCTTATGGGTTTATCAATCTCAGCTATGTTCTCGAAAACTGGGCAAGCCCTGATTTCAGGCCGAGCTTCAGAATACCCGGATGGATTGGTATCATCGGCTTTATTGCAAGCTTTGCAATAATGTTCAAGCTTGATGCATTAGCAATGACTATCGCCATATTGTTGATGTTTCTTTTGTATTTTTTTTCTCTCAAAAAAAAGACCTTAAACTCGATTATGGCGATGTGTGGCAAAGCGTATGGTCGTCAGTTGTAAGATCATCGCTGATACAAATAGCTCGAAAAGGAATTGAAGAACGCAACTGGCAACCCAACATCATCCTATTCAGCGGGCATTCAGAGAGTAGGCCTCATTTGATTGAATTCGGAAAACAATTAATCGGCAACCAAGGGCTGCTTTCAAACTTCGATCTGATAAAAACAGAAATAAGCGACCCTATAAAACCACGGCACAAACAAAGTTTACCTTTCGACAATAAGGATTCAATAAAAGGCTTCTTCTCAAGGCAGCACTTCTGTAGCGATCTTTACGAAGGGATTCGCACCATTTCAAGTGTTTATGGTTTTTCCGGAATAGAGCCTAACACCGTAATACTTGGCTGGGGGGGTAGGCAAAGCAAGGATCCTGAAAAATTTGTTCAGACGATAAACTACATCTCAGCCCTCGACCTGAACGTACTTTTGATGGATTATGACAAAAAAAAGTGGGATTCGGCAATTACAAACAGATAGATATTTGGTGGCGAACAACAGAACATAATGGCAATCTTGGCTTAGTACTGCAAAAATTTCTAAAATCATCAGATAAATGCTTAAGGCCAAAACACGAATTCTTATTGTAAATCCAATAAACGATCAAAAACATATAATTTATTGGAAGACAGAAGATATCCTCGACAACATGCGCATAAAGGCGGAGATTAAAGTAATAAATAATCAAATCGAAAAACGTTCATTTTATGAAATCATTCAAGCTGAATCGGCACACTCGGACCTGATATTTCTCGGATTACCAAATATTGTTTCCGGTAAAGAAAAAGAATTTGTGCAAGAGACCAATACTCTTTGTCAGGATATCGGAACGGTAATCCTATTAAAAGCTTCTACCACCTTTAAGGAGCTTAATATCGGGGCAAAGAACATACAGATCAGCCAAAATGAAACTCTACCCTACACCGAAGAAAAAAAACTTTCGAACCGGTTATTCAAACTGAATTTCTGGAAATTCCCGGGAAAATTGAACTATCCATTGAATTAAAATCACTTCATGAGAAATTATTAAACCTTGCGAAGCATCAGAATAGTGAGTATTATAACCGGCTATTCGATCAGCAGAACAGCCTATTGGATAATGTAGCCAAATCAATTGAAAAGCACTTTTCAGGTCTGTTGAAAAAAAATAGAAGATACCAACGATGGGAATATCAACATTTTGTTTTCAAAATATAATGCCAACCTTTGGTTTCGACTTCGCAGAATTTTAAATGATTACCGAGATGAAACTCTTATCATCATTGAAAAAAAACATTGCAAGAGAGTATAACCAATTATAGGGAAGAGATAGATAAAATCATCATTAGTTCACCTTCCTATATTAGAATTCCATTAAATAAATTTGATTTACGATCTTATGTTGATGATCCGTTGAGTGAAAAATATATTAAATCCAAAATCAAATTTTTAAAACTCCTTTCATCCAATAAAGAATCAGAACACCTACTAGCCTATCAAAAAAATATTAGTGAGATTTACGCAGCAAAAGCTAAACGCATTACATCAAGACCTGATGGAGAGCATGGGTTCTGATTTATCGCATTTGCTTATGATGATCAAATCAATAAGCAGTGAAATCTATGACAATCTAAACATCTATTTATCCGAAAAAGATTTAAAAAAAATCCCGAACAACTGATAAACAAGAAAAATTGGAAATTGCAGAAAGGCTTCAGTTGATGATGAAAATTAATACTGAAAATCATGCTGAAATCAGTCAAAACATCATAGATAAGACAGCTAAATTAGCTTTAGATTTAAATAAGGCTTTTAGCGTTTTCCGATCCAATAATTATCACTTAAAGCATTTTCGTCAAAGCTCAATTTCGAAAAATATGATTGATGAGCTTCCGGCAAAGACAACAAAAAAAACCAAAAGCTAATCGTTGATTATATGTTGCTTGAGCTTAGCCTTTTTCGGTACAATCGAGATTCAGAAATGCATTTTTAGAAGCTGAAGACGATATTGAACAGGTATTTGACGAGCAAATTATTCAACGGCAGAAAGAGATAAAGAAATTTCTTAACGATTATAATAACAAACTAATCACTAATCCAAAGCAGGGATTCAACCTTGTAAATGTCCCTGAGCTGGAACATAGCACCATGATTCAGGAGCTTTTCAATCAATTGATACAGCACACCTTCAACAAGATTAAAGAGGCTAGCAAAATACTACCCGAACAGGTTGAAGTTATTGACAATGCATCAATAAGAGATTTCAGGATATTCAATTTCAGCAGATACAAACGAAAACTATTTATGTGTCGCGTATGCTCGACTTCCTGTTGCAAAGCGAATTTGCCGATGAAGTAAAAGAATCTATCAGTAACATATCGGAAAAGCTGTTGCGCTTAAAAACAGCTACCAATGAGATACCACGCACGCTTGACTTCATTTTAAATCCTGAAGTGATAAAGAAAAATGAAAAACTGACTACAGAGGAAAAATAACTCTGATAAAGAGACATGCCGAACTGATTGATGTGGAGATAACAAATGCTTTAGAACTCAAAAACAATATCGTCCAGATATTCAGGAATCGCTTTAACACAATCGGAGAAAAGCTTACGCTGTACTCCTTTGTTGATAATGCCGGTATGATGGATTCCAAAATCAGGCAGAAAGAGATAAAAAAAAGGCGCCTCCATGTTGAGAAAGATTAGAAACTCAGCGGCGGAGTTCATACAAAAACAGATTAATCAATACTGGTACAGCCAAAGCATCGGTACCATATTCAGGCACAGATTAAAAAGTGAACTCGACAGAAATCGTTTCAGGATAAACGAAGCTCTTGAAATATTAGATAAAGTATCAATTGATCAAGAGATTGACAATAAGTTACCCTATTTTTACAAACAGCTTTTTATACGTAAGCAATACTATCTCAGCGAATTGTGGACGGGCAGGGAGAGGGAACTTAACGAAGCCGAAAAGGCAGTACGGCGTTACCGATCCGGGATCATGGGAGGCATATTAGTAGTAGGGGATCATTTTTCGGGTAAAACATTTTTTTTCACATCAGTTCATCAACAAGTTTTACCCCCCCGACGCAAATACTTTCATCTTAACACCGCCTTATGCCGGCTCTACAGATATAAGTCTTTTCAAAAAAATCGCTTGAAAGCGCTCTTGAGGTGTCGGGGGGGTCGTATTACAAAATGTTTAATTCATTGCCGGCCAACAGCGTAATAATTATTGATGATCTGGCTCTTTGGTGGGAACAGACCGAAACCGGCTTTGTCGTTGTAAGTCAGTTGATTGAGCTTATTAATAAGTATAGCCGTCAATCTCTTTTTGTGATCAACCTAAACCGGTTCAGCTATGAATTAATGCGTCGAATGTATCCGATTGACAATTATTTCATCAGCATTATTGAACTAAGCCCATTTAGCGCTGCCGAGCTTCAGAAAATTATCATGAAACGCCATAATTCAACAACACTGAATCTTAGAATGTATAGTGGCGAGAGTCTTCGCTCATGGGATTATGCGAGAATCTTTGCAAAACTCGCAAGCATCTCGGGCGGTAACGTTGGAATAGCGCTTCATGCATGGTTATCTAATATTGCCGATGTAAAAGAGGATACGATTTATATCCGCATACCACAAAGCCCTGATGCATCAGTGTTGGATAATCTAAACCCACGATGGTATCTGATCTTGATACAACTGATGTTGCATAAGCGCGCAAACCTGCAAAAGTTGGCACGTATATGCCGCCTTAACACACACGAAATAAAAGAAACCATAGATATCCTAAACCGATCAGGTATCATTTCCGAGAAAAATCCTGGTGTATATGAGGTAACTATCACCTTTTATCCCTTTGTACAACAAAAACTTATCGAAAAAGGAATGTTATAAACGACAAATCATGGCAAATTTAAATATTTCAAACCTTGGTATTTATACTTTGTTGATAGTGGCGCTGATACTCTTCATCGCCCTCCGGTTACTCACTTGGCTCTTCCCACTAATAATAACTAAACCGAACGGCGAAAATTGCGCTGCGCTACAAATCCTTATGCGAGCTGCTAATATGGGTTTTGTTCCTGTTATGGGCAGTACAATTTCTTTACACCTCCAACCAACCTTTTGCATATGCTTTATTTGCAATTCTGTTTCTAATAGTTGCATACTCCGCCTGGGTAGGGCTTAAAGATATAATTGCAGGCGCTTTTTGAAAGCAACTCACAAATTATCAATCAATGAGCTGATAACAGTAGGCAATTATTCAGGCAAGATTGTCGGTTTCGATCACTCCAACTTATTGCTCGAAACAGCTCTTGGCGAAACACTCTATATACCGTACAGCTCGTTACTTGGAAAAGTGATTGTTAAAATGCAACCTGCTGAATCAATACACCGCCACTCGTTCAAGTTCGAGGTTGACAAAGCTCACTCTACAAGGGAAGATACAGAAAAAAAATACGAGGGTTTATCCTTACCATGCCATGGGCTTCGTTAAAAAAAGAACCACAAATAAGGTATGTTACCGATACCACCTCCGACAAGCAAATAATTGAAGTTACGCTCTATTCCATCGAAAAGGAGCATTTTCAGGATATGGAAAGGCTTATCAAAGAGAAATTTTCTACATCTCAAGACTAACCCCCAAAAATTAGTTCAGCTAAAAAGGGATTTTTGACAGCCTTACGAGCAGGCGCTTTGCGTTGGAGTTTTCTAGTTATTACAGATTACTCTGAAGTGTTTATCCACCATCTGTTTATCTAACAGATTCAATGTTATAAGATTAACACTCCAATATACGGAAAATGAAATTATTCCAGATAGAGACAATAAAATTAGCTCCATGATTCCAAAACTTCGTTCCCAAAATACCAATCCGAAAGCTAAGCCTGACATTAAACAAAGTAATCCGGTTAACTGAATAATTGTCATCCCCAAAACCCTCTTCTTAGATTTAAATTTTTTTTCCAAAGAGGGAGGGTCAAGACACACTGGATTATCATTGCAATAATCGTTGTTACCGGTACAATTAGCGTAAAAAAAACCGTTGTCGGGTGAATTGAAACCATCTCCATTGTACACAATAAGATTAAACAATATTAATAGTCCAATCACTGCCAAAACACCGAGCAATGTCGGTAAACTATCGCTATGATTTTGATTTCATATTTTTTTTATTTTAAACAATCAAATCATATAAGATATTATTCACGTTTGATATCTTTTATTAAGACACAAAGACACTTACCAAACTCAACAGGCATAAAAAGCGGCCGATTTTTGCAAAATATCCAAGAAGACGGAGGATATTGAAAACGCTACTGCATTTAACACATCTTTACACAGATAAAAAAAATGAAAAAAAATCACCCAAAGAATTGTACCTTTGCACTTGATTTCTAAAAAGTTAATAATAAATTTAAATTCTAAACTTAACATGCTCACTAACAATTTTATAAGACGTCATAATGGAATTTCGGAAAGTGAATATCCAGAAATGCTGAAGATGGTTGGCGCTGCCACATTAGATCAACTGATTGATGAAACTATCCCTGAAAAGATCAGGTTGCAACATCCTTTAAATCTTCCAGATGGGATCAATGAATATGAGTATCTGGCGCATTTAAAATCGTTGGGAGCAAAGAACAAACTATTCAAGACATACATCGGTCTTGGTTATTACAACACAATTGTTCCAGGGGTCATTCAGCGTAATATTCTTGAAACCCCCCCGGTTGGTACACTGCCTATACACCTTATCAGGCTGAGATTTCACAAGGCAGGCTTGAGGCTCTTCTCATATTTCAAACTATGATTGCCGATCTTACCGGCCTGCCCATTGCAAACGCTTCGTTACTCGATGAAGGTACCGCTGCTGCCGAAGCAATGATAATGGCTTTCAACTCACGTTCTCGCGAAGCAGTAAAATCAGGTGCAAACAAATTTTTTTTGTCAGCAAAAATCTATTCCCTCATTCGATTGAAGTTCTTAAGACCCGTTCAAAACCATTGAACATAAAATTAATCATTGGCGACCATGAGTCTTTTGAGTTTACTAAAGATGTCTTTGGAGCAATTGTTCAATATCCTGATCAGCATGGTGAAATTTATGATTACTCGAAATTTACTGAAAAAGCACATTCTATCGGTGCGATGGTAGCTGTTGCCGCCGACCTGCTCAGCCTCAGCCTGCTCACTCCTCCCGGCGAATGGGGGGGCGCCGATATTGTTCTTGGATCAAGTCAGCGTTTTGGAACTCCAATGGGATTTGGCGGACCACATGCAGCATTCTTTTCCACCAAAGAAGAGTTTAAAAGAAACATCCCTGGAAGGATTATCGGCGTTTCTGTTGATGCTAACGGGCAGCCGGCTTTACGAATGGCATTACAAACCCGCGAACAACACATCAAACGCGAACGTGCGACTTCAAACATCTGCACAGCACAAGCCTTGCTCGCAATAATGGCTGGAATTTACGGAGCCTATCACGGCCCAAATGGTATAAAATCAATAGCTGAACAAATACACAAACTTACGGCAAACCTTGCTGAACAGCTTGAAAAACTTGGACTTAAGAGGATAAATAAATTCTTTTTCGACACTCTCACTTTTGAAACTTCAAATGTAGAGGTGGTTGAAAAAAACGAGAAGGATTGCACTTAAAAATCAGGTTAATTTCAGATACGACAATACGTTGATAGGGATAAGCTTAGATGAAACCACAAGCGAAACAGATGTAAAGAAAATTGTTGAGATTTTTGCTGAGGCATTAGGTAAACCGTTGATCTCTTTTGAGTTTTCCGATAAAATACAACTTCCTGAAAACCTGATCAGAAGCACCCCCCTTACCTTACTGATCCGGTATTTAACAGCTATCATTCCGAAACTGAGATGATGACGCTATTTAAAGAGGCTTGAAAATCGCGATCTGGCGCTCAACCGTACAATGATTCCACTTGGGTCGTGCACAATGAAACTCAATGCTGCTGCCGAGATGTTTTCGCTATCGTGGCCTGAATTTAACAATATGCATCCATTCGTTCCGGAAGATCAGGCTGAAGGATACCTTGAACTGATTAAGGATTTTGAAAAAGATCTATGTGAAATAACCGGTTTTGCTGCAGTCTCTTTTCAGCCCAATTCAGGCGCTGCCGGTGAATATGCAGGTCTTTTAGTGATTCGTGAATATCTGATAAAACGGGTCAGGGACATCGCAATATATGCCTGATCCCCCCCGCTTCGGCACACGGCACCAACCCGGCAAGCGCTGTGATGGCAGGCATGGAGGTTGTCGTTGTAAAATCGGATTCTAATGGAAATATTGATGTAAACGACTTGCGCGAAAAGGCCGAAAAACACAAAGACAATTTAGCGACTCTGATGATTACATATCCTTCAACGCATGGCATCTTTGAACAAGATGTTTTGGATATAATCAATATTATCCATCAAAATGGCGGGCAGGTTTACATGGATGGAGCAAATATGAATGCACAGGTAGGCCTTACTAATCCTGGTTTTATCGGCGCAGATGTTTGTCATTTAAATCTACATAAAACTTTTGCCATACCCCCCACGGCGGTGGCGGCCCCCCCGGCGTTGGGCCTATCGGTGTAGCAAGCCATCTGACGCCTTATCTGCCAGGCCATAAACTGGTAAAAACCGGCGGTAAAGATGCCATAACTGCTGTCTCCTCAGCTCCCTTTGGCAGTGCGATGATCCTACCAATATCCTACGGTTATATAAAACTGATGGGGGGGTAAAGGCTTAACTCTTGCAACCAAAATAGCAATCCTAAGCGCTAATTACCTGAAAAATGCCCTGAATAACCATTACAAAATTCTTTATACCGGGAAAAATGACCGTGTCGGACATGAGATGATCATTGATTGTAACGAGTTTAACAAAACTGCTGGTATAACTGTGATTGACATAGCCAAAAGGCTTATGGATTATGGCTTCCATGCACCCACAGTAGCATTCCCAGTACACGGTACTCTTATGGTTGAGCCCACTGAAAGCGAACCGCTTACAGAATTGAAGCGATTTGTAGATGCAATGATTTCCATAAAAAAAAGAGATATTAGAAATTGAAAACGGTAATGCAGATAAAACAAACAATCTTTTGAAAAACGCACCTCATACCCTTTGTATGGTTATTTCCGATGAATGGACCCTACCCTATTCACGAACAAAGGCAGCATTTCCCATAGATTGCAGCAAAGCTGATAAATATTGGACACCAGTAACACGGATTGACGAAGCCTATGGCGACCGTAATTTAGTATGTACTTTTGATAGTAACTCTGCTTTTGAATCATAAGCTTAACAGTCTGTTTTTAGTTTCCGTTCTATGCCCCCCCTTATCCTGAATATCGAAACTGCTACTCAATATTGCTCTGTAGCTCTATTTGATGGAAACAGGACTTTATTGGAGCAAAGTAAAGAGAAAAATGCTCATGCAGAGGTTATCACCGCGATGATCGAGAAGCTTTTGATAGAGGCAGACGCAATACCTTCTATGCTGGATGCTGTAGCGGTAAGCATGGGGGGGCCGGGCTCCTACACCGGATTACGTATTGGCGTATCAACGGCAAAAGGCCTATGTTATGCACTGGATAAGCCATTGATAGCTATAAGTACTTTGCAGGCCTTAGCCTATGGAAGCAGGAATCATATCAAAAACAATCCGGAATACTCTGAAAACACTCTTTCTGCCCCATGATTGATGCCCGAAGGATGGAAGTCTATTCGGCATTATTCGATATTAACATTCGGCAGGTAAGAGAAACGAAGGCGGAAATTATTACTGAAAATTCTTTTTCGGAAGAGTTACAATTGGGGCATGTTATTTTTCAGGAGATGGCGCTACGAAATGCAAAAGCTTTTTTTTAAACAAAAACCTAACGCCATCTTTTTAGATGGTTTTTTTTACCTTCCGCAAGCTTTATGGTAGAGATTGCATTGAAAAAAATACAATAAAAATGCCTTTGAAGATATAGCTTACTTCGAGCCTTTTTATCTAAAGGATTTTATTGCTGCAAAGCCAAAAGTGAAAGGGTTATACTAAAAAAAAGAGGAGCAAAAAGTGATGAAAGGGTCAACAATTAGTAAAATTTGTAGGTGATCCCGGTAAGCCAGGAGATGGAATATGGGTGGTTTCGCAAATCATTGCCGGCGCTAATAGAGCTTATTGAATACCTGAACGAAGGTTCCATATTAAGATAAACATTTTTAGAAATCGCGTAATCAAAACCGACGCCTATCAGGCTATTAAGAACTGCCGGAGCAACATTTTCAACTATTCCGGTTTGTAGTTTATCCTTTCCGCTTTCGAAATAAGAGCGATTGTTTACTAATATCCCCCCCGGGCTAAGTCCGCCGAGAATATTTACTGCAAATCGTTGATCCACTACTTTATATTGCATCACAATCGGCACTTCAAAATAGTCGAGGTTTTGAATAAATGAGCCATTTACCAAATAGCCTCCCGAAACAGTATCTTTTGAAGAGACCTGCTGTTGGATCATTACCGATTCGAATTTCTTTGGATTAATAAAAACCGCGCCGGACGAAGTTGACAATTTAAACATGCCTGATCTTCCCTCATCAACTATCGCTAATACCTGTTTATTTTCCTGCCCTATGCGTGATACATACATTCCAGTTTTAAGGCTCCACTTATTATTAAATGAATAGCTAAGGCTTATAGCCGCACCAAAATTCATTATGCTATTTTCAACATCGTTGAAGTATGATTTGTCCGATTCACCTGAAGTATTTGAGCCAAGCAAACGATAGGAATAAACCGGAGCAAGCCGAGGGCCAATACCCCAGTTTCCTGAGGAAGATTTTTTTTCCTTTTGAGCCAAAACATCAGTATATTCTTCCTGATCGAGCAAATCCCTGATGTAATGGGCATCGTATTCTATTCTATCGAAAATTTCCTTTTCCCCCCCGTAAAGAGGCTCTTTAATTGTTTCGGCCATATCTTCGATAAGCTCATCACTCACTTTACCATCTAAGGCCGGTAACAAATCCAAGGCAACATCCTCTTCCGGGAGAATTGTTTCAGGTATCGGATCGGATTTTACATCTTCTTTAGTAGTTACCGCAGGCTGTTTTACATGAGTATCAACTTGTTTTTTTATCTTTTTCTTCGGATGTTGAAGTTACTTGTTCGACCGGATATGTCTTTTCAACCTTTCGAACTTCGGTTTTCGCAGCAGGTGTTTCAATACTTGCCGGTGTATGTTTTCGGCGATTGGCAGTTTTGTGTTATCTCTTTGGTATTGTGATAAAAAGTATCCTGCAGCAAAGGTCATAATCAACAAGATAAGTGCAGCAGCAGCCCGCCATAGCCAAATGGGGGGCAACTCTGCGTTCTTTTTTTTCAGATCAGCCTGAATCCGTTCCCATGCGCCTTCGGGCGCCTGAGTCTGATAATTTTTCAGGTAATCCTTAAATAACTTGTCAATATTTAAATTTCTGTCAGGCATTTATATTTTTTTGATGAAACGTAAAAATGTGCTTTGACTTTTTGCTGAAGTATTGTGCGTGCACGCGAAAGGTTTGACTTTGATGTGCCTTCAGAAATATTCAATTTTCGGCTAATTTCTTTATGCGTAAGGCCTTCTAAAGCATAAAGGTTAAAACCGCTCTGTATTGTGGAGTAAGTTCCTGTATTAATCCTATGAGATCGTCGGCAGTAATGTTACTTACAATATCATCTCTATTAATATCATTTGCCGATTCAATATATTGATCATCAAGAAGATATAATGGGCTTTTCTTTCTATATTTTCAAGGGCAGTGTTAATCATAATTCGCCTTATCCATCCCTTTAATGAGCCTTTTCCTTTGAATGACTTAATGTTCTGAAACACTTTAAGAAAACCTTCATGCAAAGTATCTTCTGCATCAACTCGATTTGAGGAGTAATAAATACAGACCCCAAACATCTCGTTGGCAAAATGATTGAAAAGCTCCTGTTGTGCTTTAGCTATGCCCTTAATGCAACCCTCTATTACTTTTTGTTGATCCAATATTGAATCCTGTTTTTGAAATGGCCAAAATAAGTCAAAACATTCAAAGAACGCTTGTCAAAGACTTATATTAGACGTACTAATAAAAATTTTGGTTGCGTAACTCTATATTTCCAAATTTTTCGCAGCAATAAAAAAAATCCTTTGATGAACTATACGCAACCAATTTTTAAAACGAATCATCTAAGCATTATCAAATAATAAATCAATTGTATGTCAACCATCAAAAATTTGATTTTAGCCATTGGTAAAAATGATAAGTTTAAAATAAACTCAAAACTATCATTTTACATATTGTTAGCAACCTTTTTTTTATTTTACTCATTGCAGCAGAAAGTATTATTAAACAAACCTTTATATCTTTTTAAGAGTAGTTTTTTTTCATGGTTACAAATAAAGTAGTTAATGGATTGATTTGATTGTAAAAATTGAGCCACAGACTTTGAGAAAATCTGTGGCTCTTCTATTTTTCTCGGAATTTAAAAGGCAATCTTAATTTTAAGGCTGCCTTTTTTTTGTTAAAATCCTGCTACCAATCTTATTTAATTACCCCCCCTAACTCTTTCCCAACTTTAATAAATGCATTAATAGCTTTATCAAGGTGTTTGCGTTCGTGGCCTGCCGATAGCTGTACCCTAATACGTGCAAGTCCTTTCGGTACTACTGGATAATAGAAACCTATGACGTAAATTCCTTCTTCAAGCAATCTGGAAGCCATTACTTGCGAAAGTTTTGCATCATAAAGCATAATAGCACAGATAGCTGATTTTGTAGGTTTGATATCGAAGCCTGCTGCAGTCATTTTCGACATAAAATACTCTGTATTATCGTGAAGCTTATCTTGCAGCTCATGCGTTTCCGACATCATATCAAACATCTTAATACCGGCATTCACAACATTCGGTGGTAATGAATTGGAAAACAAGTAAGGCCTTGAGCGTTGGCGCAGGATTTCGATAATCTCCTTTTACCGGTGGTAAAACCGCCAATAGCTCCTCCAAACGCTTTCCCAAGTGTTCCTGTAATTATATCCACTTCGCCACGAATATTAAACAACTCAGTTACACCACGGCCTGTTTCGCCTACAACGCCAGCCGAATGACACTCGTCAACCATAACCAATGCATCATATTTTTACAAAGTTCAACGATTTTATCCATTGGCGCCACATTGCCATCCATAGAGAAAACGCCATCGGTAACAACTATTCTGAAACGGCAATCCTGTGCAGCAATCAATTGCGCTTCCAGGTCTTTAACATCAGCATTCTGATAGCGGAATCGTTTGGCTTTGCAAAGTCTTACACCATCAATGATTGATGCATGGTTGAGCGAATCGGAGATGATAGCATCTTCCTCTCCAAGCAGGGGTTCAAAAACGCCTCCATTAGCATCGAAGCAAGCTGCATATAAAATAGTGTCATCGGTGCCAAAAAAAATTCAGCTATTTTCCGCTCAAGAGTCTTATGCAAATCAGTAGTTCCACAAATAAAACGTACCGACGACATACCATATCCATGCGTATCAAGCGCCTCTTTAGCTGCTTGTATCAGTGCAGGATGGTTGGATAATCCAAGATAATTGTTGGCACAAAAGTTTAATACTGTCTGTCCGCTGTCAAGTTTTATTTCGGCCTGTTGTGGCGAAACGATTATTCTTTCATGTTTAAATAATCCAGCCTCCTGAATAGCAGCCAGTTCTTTCTGAAGATGATCTTTAATTTTTCCGTACATTGTAACGTGATTTAAAATGTTTAAGTTTTACTTGTTATTCAAATAATAGACTGCAAAAATAGTGATTTCTTTAGTTTCGGTATTTGATCTTTGCAGTTTTTGGATAATTCTTGGATCAGCCCAGATGTTTTAATAATCAGGATTAGACTTCTAAACTCAATAGTTAGGCCCTAAAATTTTTTTTCTATTAATTTATTCGGATCTAAATGACAAAAAAAATAATCTTTTACCTTTTTCAGTACTTTTGCGACATAATCTTTTTTTTCTTAGAATAAGCTAATCAACTGAAGCTGTGAACAATTTAACATCAAAAAAATATCGAGCGCATTAATATCCGTTTATGACAAAACCGGTATTAATACCATTGTTAAAGCTTTATTAAAAAAATGATGTTGAAATAATCTCTACTGGCGGAACATACGATTACCTGACTAAAAAAAGGTTTTTCATGTAAAAAGTTGAAGAGATTACCACCTATCCCTCTATTTTAGGCGGTAGAGTTAAAACATTGCATCCACTTATTTTTGGCGGTATTTTATCGCGACGCGACAATCAGGACGACCAGCATGAATTGGAACAATACAAAATACCTACGATTGATCTCGTAATCGTTGACCTTTACCCCCTTTGAAACCACCCTAATTAACACTCAAATAGAGCAAGAGATCAACGAAATGATTGATATTGGAGGAATCAGTCTTATAAGGGCAGCAGCTAAAAATTATAAAGATGTGGTTGTGGTACCATCTGTAAAATATTACTCCCATTTTCTTGAGATTTATTCAAACAACGATGGTAGATTTACTATTGAAGAGCGAAAATTTTTGCTGCCTGTGCTTTCAATATCTCTTCACATTACGACACTGCTATTTTTAACTGGTTCAATCGCGAGGTAAAGCTGCAGGTATTCAAACAGAGTATTACCGATGTAAGTCATCTCCGTTACGGTGAAAATCCTCATCAGGAAGGAGTCTATTTTGGCAATATTACCGAACTTTTTGATCAATTGAACGGAAAAGCCATTTCCTACAACAACCTGAATGATATTGAAGCTGCTATCCAGCTTGCCAACGAATTTGACGAAGTTTTGGTGGCTATTATCAAGCATAATAATGCCTGTGGGCTTGCTTGCCGGCAATCATTGACCGAAGCATGGGGGGGAGCTGCATTAGAAAGCGATCCACTATCAGCATTCGGAGGCGTTATTATTACAAATAGAGCAGTTGATTACCATACAGCATTAGAAATAAATAAGTTGTTTTTCGAAGTTATCATTGCCCCAGATTTTGAGCAAAAATCCTTAAAACTTCTCAAACAAAAGAAAAACCGAATCATATTGCGTCAAAAAGTTTTTGCGCTGCCAAAGTTACAATTCAAATCTGCGCTAAACGGTGTACTGGTTCAGGATAAAGACTTAGTTGAAGAGGACAAGATAAAGTTAGATTTCGTAACCAAGAGCAAAGCCTCATCCGAAGAGATTGAAGATCTTTTGTTTGCCAACAAAATTGTAAAACACACGAGATCTAATGCCATAGTGTTGGCTAAAAACAAACAGCTCCTTGGTAGCGGTATCGGCCAGACATCGCGCATTGATGCTGTTAAACATGCTATAGAAAAGGCAAATCGCATGGTTTCGATTTGCAGGGAGCAGTAATGGCTTCCGATGCTTTTTTTTCCTTTTCCGATTCGGTAGAAATGGCATATAAAGAGGGGGGGATCAGAGCGATTATACAACCGGGAGGATCGCTTCGTGATGCCGACTCAATAGACTATTGCGACCAAACAGGCATGTCAATGGCATTTACCGGAATACGACATTTTAAACATTAAATGAGTAGATTTGCATTCGTTTTATCTAAAGTAACTAATTGACAAATTTCATAATCAGAGTATGGGTTTATTTTCATTTTTCACAAAAGAAATTGCAATTGATCTTGGCACAGCCAATACAATTATAATATACAACGACAAAGTAGTTGTTGACGAACCTTCTATTGTTGCCATTGAGCGTAGTTCAGACAAAATCATTGCCATAGGGAAGCGGGCGCAGATGATGCACGGCAAAACTCACGAAAACATCAAGACCATACGGCCTTTGCGCGATGGTGTTATTGCCAACTTTCAGGCTGCCGAATACATGATTCGTGAGATGATTAAAATGATAGGTATTAGAGGTTCTATCTTTCCACCAGCGCTTAAAATGGTGATTTGTATCCCATCCGGGATTACCGAAGTTGAAGAGCGCGCCGTAAAAGATTCAGCCGAGCAGGCCGGCGCAAAAGAGGTAAAACTGATACACGAGCCTATGGCGGCTGCAATAGGTATAGGTATTGACGTATTAGAGCCTACCGGAAACATGATCATTGACATTGGAGGAGGCACATGCGAAATTGCGGTAATCACCTTAGGCGGCATTGTAAACAACAAATCAATACGCGTAGCCGGCGATGACTTCAACGCCGATATTGAAGACTATATGCGTAAACAACATAACATAAACATTGGAGAACGTACTGCCGAACGCATAAAAATTGAAGTCGGCGCTGCACTTCCAGAACTTGACAACCCGCCCGATGACTATGCCGTTCATGGTCGAGATATGCTTACTGGCATACCCAAAGAGATCATTGTCAATTATACCGAGATAGCACATTGCCTTGATAAATCCATCTTAAAAATTGAAACGGCAGTGATGCAAGCTCTCGAGATGACACCACCGGAATTGTCAGCAGACATTTTCCGTACGGGGGTATATCTTGCCGGCGGCGGCTCAATGCTCAGAGGCTTCGACAAGCGCTTACACCTTAAAACAAAACTCCCTATTCATGTAGCCGAAGACCCATTGAGAGCCGTTGCACGCGGTACCGGTATTGCATTGAAAAATTACGATAAGTTTACTTTCCTTATTAAGTAAACCTGTTTTTGATATCCCTGTAAAGATGCAAAATCTATTCGCATTTATCTGGAAGAATTCATTTTATTTCCTTTTTGTTTTGCTCTTGGTTCTCTCGGTCGTACTCATGGCCAGGAATAACTACTATCATCGAACGGTCATGATTAATACAACTAATGAAATAACGGGTGGTATATTATTGGTTGCAAGTAATTTTTCGGATTACATGAAGCTAAAAAGAACAAACAGGGAACTCGCCGAAGAAAACGCAAAGTTAATTTCTCAAACAAAGGAGCTATTCTTAGACGCCTCAACGAAAGCTATTCCCTCTCCCGACAGCAATGTATTAATACCACAATACGAATTTATTGCCGCCAAAGTAATAAGTAATTCGGTAAATCGGCGCAACAACTACATAAAGTTAGACAAAGGCAGATTTCAGGGTATAATGCCAAATATGGCTGTAATTTCACCTGCCGGAATTGTTGGGCATATAGTAGAAGTATCGAATCATTTTAGTTCGGTGATGTCGGTGCTTAACCGTAACTCAAGGATTAGCGCCAAACATAAAACCTCAAATCATGTCGGCTCCCTTCTTTGGGATGGAATAGATTATCGCTTTGGGAAATTGGTAGATTTACCATCGCATGTTAAGATATTTCAGGGGGGGACACTATAGTTACCAGCGGGTATTCTCATTTATATCCCGAAGGAGTTATTATAGGTACGGTTCAAGAAGCAATACTTGAATCAGGCGCCAGCTTTTATAACGTAACTGTTTCTTTTTCAACAGACTTTAATAGGTTATCGTATGTATATGTTGTAAATAATCTCTTTTACAACGAATTGGACAGCCTACAACAGTTGCAACCCCCCCAAAATGAGCCTTTGCGATGATTATACAAAATGTAATACGATTTATCGCTGCCTTGTTATTGCAAGGGCTTATATTTAATCAGATAGGAATCGGAGCCTACCTCTTCCCAATGTTTTATGTTTATTATATCCTAATGTTACCATTCGAAACCAAAGGGTGGGTTTTACTGATTACCTCTTTTTTACTCGGCCTGGGTGTTGATTTTTTTTCTAACTCTCTTGGCTTACATTCAACGGCATCCCTTTGCATGGCATTTTTTTCGCCCGGGGGGTCATCAGGCTCTTGACTGTAGGTAAAGATTATGAAACACTTGTTTACCCAAGCATCAAAAAAAATTTGGCTTTTCATGGTTTTTCAGTTATACAGTAATTCTTGTCATTATTCATCATACGATATTTTTATCCTTGAAGTATTCAGCTTTTACGAAATCAGGCAGATTATTTTCAGGATATTAATAAGTTCCATAGCTACTATATTTTTAATCTTTATAACGCAACTACTTTTTTTTAAAAAAGAGAAAAACATTAAAATCAACTAATTCACAATTAATCACTAATAGATAATATCAATTATGAAAAAAAATCATTTTTAGCAATTATTCTTGCAATGTTTTTTATTCTCGTGCAGCACTCCTGAGAATCAGTTCGAAATCATCGGTAATCTACCGAAGCCTCCGACAACTGGGTAGTACTGGCCAAAGCCGTTGACAATGATCTTAAGACTATTGATTCGGTAATGGTAAAAGGGGGGGAAAATTCTACTTTAAAGGGATCATTGATTTTCCTGAGATGTATTACCTCTATTTCAAAGCTGACGACAAATATTTAGGTTTTTTTTATCGAACCGGGTAAAATGAATATAAGTGGTACTTTCGATGAGCCAATATATGATGGGTTGCCCATACAGGCGTTATACGATAAATTAATGCACGACCTGAAGTCATGGGAAGGTCAATTTGAAATTTTATCAGCTCAATATCGCGAAGCTTCAGCGAAAGGCGACTTAGATATGCAAAAAGCCATTGAGGAGAAAGCTGAATTAATTGAAACTGAGAGAAATGAACATATAATGAAATTCATTGAAGAGAATAGCAACAGCGTGATTGCTCCATTTTTGCTTTACAACAACATTCACAGCTTTGATATAGAAAAAGTGGAGGCCATTACAAATGTCATTGACTCCTCAGTACACAAGTCGGTTTATTACACCTTACTTAACGATGAGTTGGAAAGCTATTAAAGGTATCAATTGGTCGGATGGCGCCTCTCTTTTCTCAAAACGACCCTGATGGGAATCCGGTAGCGCTCGAATCGTTTAGAGGGAAGTACCTGCTTATTGATTTCTGGGCATCATGGTGTCAGCCTTGCCGATTAGAAAATCCGAATTTGGTAGCCAACTATGCCAAATATCGCGCAAGAGGGTTTGAAATTTTTGGAGTATCCTTAGATCGCGATAGAGCTGCATGGCTCAAAGGTATCGCCGACGATAACCTCACATGGCCACAGGTATCCGACTTGCAATTCTGGAACAATGAAGCCTCAAGGCTTTATGGCGTAAACTCAATTCCTGCCAACTTCCTCCTCGACCCCCCCGATGGAATTATTATAGCTAAAGGCCTTCGTGGCAAACAATTGGAAGATAAGCTGGCAGAGATATTTCCATAGAAAACATTAAATCATCGTACAGAGCTAATTCAGTTTGTTACGGTCATGATTTTGGTTTTAGCAACGACCGATTATAAATCAGTATTAAGTAGGGTTTGGTGAAAAAGATTTTGGCAACTAAATATCGTGTTGAGTGTTTTTACCAAGAGCTAATTTAGTCAAATTTAATGAATTTTACTGCAACAACACGCTTTTAAAAAGTACTTTATGTTGGATTATTGATTGATTCGAAATTAAATCATTTTCCATTGATTTATGCACAAGTACATGTGCATAACTTTCAGGCTGGGCTTTGCTTTTAAGCTCAAAAAAACACTACTTTTGCAAAAATTTTTACAAAAATGTCTTTCGAATACGGTGAAGATCAAATACGCACGCTCGACTGGAAGGAGCATATTCAAACCCGGCCCGGAATGTATATCGGCAAGCTGGGCGATGGCTCCTCGCAGGACGACGGTATTTATGTGTTAATCAAAGAGATAATTGACAACTCTATTGACGAGTTTGTCATGGGAAATGGCAGGAGAATAGACATTGATATAAGCGACAAGACCGTTACCATCCGCGATTATGGACGCGGGATTCCATTAGGAAAAGTTGTAGAATGCGTATCAAAAATCAATACCGGAGCAAAATACGACTCTACTGCCTTTAAGAAATCCGTTGGCCTGAACGGCGTAGGATCGAAGGTGGTAAATGCGCTTTCGTCATATTTTAAAGTACAATCGGTAAGAGACGGGAAGTTGAAAATAGCAGAGTTCAGTAAAGGAGAAATTATAAACGATTATGCTGAAGGCCCTACTGATGAGAAAAATGGAACTCTGGTAACTTTCACCCCCCCTGATATCAGCTTTTTGGCAATTTTCATTTTATCCCCCCGAGTATGTTGAAAAGCTGCTATGGAATTATGTTTTCCTCAATAATGGCCTCTCTATCTATTACAATGGCGAACGTTTTTTTTGCTAA
>JMBV01000173.1_pt1 | contig 24281 bp, 32 predicted proteins | sample 616531 | NCBI WGS metagenome assembly JMBV01 (sample SAMN02727904, study PRJNA239997) | anaerobic digester metagenome | biome: anaerobic digester; isolation source: mesophilic anaerobic digester inoculated with municipal waste water sludge... | place: Germany: Bielefeld University, CeBiTec ...
TTTGCTCAGTGGCAAAGGCATATCGGCGTAGCGCATTATCAAATCGCCACTCATGCGGAGATGGATAAGAAAAAGATGTGGTCTAAGTCAAAAATGAGAAACTTGCCACGCCTTGAAACGTTTAGGACAGATTGGTTTTTACAGCTGAATGGAAACTTAGAAGGTCCGGTTCAGCAACAGTCTTTGCCCAAAATACCGAACTGGAGACTATTCTTTGCCCAAGGACTGAAGGTGTTTGTTCATCACCTTTAGCCAGATTTCGCGCGATGGTCTCAACTTCCGGCAGTTCGGGCATTATTCGTTAAACATCACACCAACAGAAGTGCTTTGGTTGGTGCGTTTGATGACCTCGCCCAGTAGTGGACCGATACTCAAGACCTTGAGTCGCTCGCCAAAAGCAGCCTTTTGGTTATCGCTTAGCGGTATAGTGTTGGTGGTGATAAATTGCTTTACAGGCAAGGCAGTCAGGCGTTTGACAGCGTTGGATGAAAGCACAGGATGAACGAAAGCGACATAAACATCACGCGCGCCATTGAGTTTGGCTGTCTCGACCGCTTCGCAAATGGAACCACCGGTATCGACTTCATCATCAATAAGGATGACATCGCGGTGCTTCACATCCCCGATTAGGTTCAGGGCTTCGGTATGGTCGTGATTGTCGATACGGCGTTTTTCAATAAAAGACAGCGGAACATCAAGTCCCATAGCGTAGCGGCGTCCATTTTGGCAAAGCCTAAATCAGCCGTAAGAATGACAGGGTTAGTGAGGTCAGGCAGCAGATCAGCGAGATAAGGTTTGATGATGTGATATGCCGAAAGGACATCACCTGGGATAGAGAAAAATCCTTGAATTTGGCCAGCGTGCAGGTCCATGGTGATATAGCGATCCGCGCCGGCGACTTCCATCATTTCACAGACTAATTTGGCTGTGATAGGCACACGGGTTGGTCTTTACGGTCAGAACGGCCATAGCACATATAGGGGAAGACAAGCGTGATGCGGCCGGCCGAGTCAAGTTTGAGGGTTTGTGCCATGATGAGCATTTCCATCAGATTGCGGTGTACCGGCATTGAGGTTGTTTGAATGATGTAACAGTCCTGGCCACGAACGGAGGCGTGGAGTTTTACGAATAAGTTCTCGTTGGTGAACTCGATTACATCTCGCCCGCATAACTCAAGACCAAGATAATCGGCGATTTCCTGGGCAAGTTCCATGGAAGCCGTGCCCGCAAAAAGACGAATATTACCGTAGCGCATGCCAAAATCTGGCTGTTGAGATGTCATTGTTCTAACCTTCCTTTTGTTTGTTTGCGAACCATTCTTCCTGCAAAATGCTCATAAGAATGATGTCATTGTAAAAACCATGCCGAAATTCAGCTTTTCGAAAGCGCCCTTCTTCAAGAAAACCAGACTTGAGATAGCTTTTGCGGGCGCGGTGATTGCTCTCAAGAACGCGTAACCAAATGCGATGCAAATTAAGGTCTTCAAAGCCAAATTTAAGCATTAAGCGCATGGCTTCAGTGCCATAACCCTGGCTCCAGTATTCCTTTTCGCCGAGAAAAATGCCAACTTCCGCACTGCGGTGAATGTCTGTGATTCCCATGAAAGCACAGTTCCCGATAGCCAGCCATTCTGACTTACCATTTTGCCATGTGTCAAGCGCAAGTCGATAACGAGCGGATGTTCTGCCATCGGACGTTTGAGAACGGACTCGAACCATGCTGTTTCGGCTTCAAGGCTGTAGGGAAAGATATTACTTAGATATTCCACGACATCGGGATCGTTTATCCAGCGTTGAAAAGTGGGGGATATCCGTGCGTTCGGTTGCCCTTAATCTGACGTTTTCACCATAGAGAATGGCCATGATTTGCTCCAAAAATGTTAATTATGGTTCAAGGCGGTTGGGTCCGCGGAAGAGATAGACCGCGTCGCGAATGCTGGGCAGGTTGAGCATGACCATCAAGAGACGGTTAAGACCTAAACCAAGTCCACCGTGGGGAGGACAACCATAGCGGAAGTAGTCAAAGTAGCCTTGCAAAAGTTCGGTGCCGAGACCTTTTTCGATAGCCTGGGCTTTAAGGACTTCGTAGCGGTGTTCGCGTTGTGCGCCGGTGGTGAGTTCCAAGCCTTTGCCGATGAGGTCAAAGCTTTTGGTAAGCAGGGGTTGGTCAGCGTGGCGCATATGGTAAAACGCACGCACCGTGGCTGGCCAATCGGTAACGAAAACAAAATCGTTGCCATAAGTGTTTTTGACGTATTCACCCAAAGCGCGTTCAGCGCCGGGATCGAGATCACCTTTTTTTCTCGGGTGGGAGTTTGTAATCCATATCTTTAAGGATGGCGTAAGCTTCAGACATGGTTAGGCGAGGGAATGGTGTTTGGGGGGGTACTTCGATTTCCACGTCGAAAGTTTCTTTAATTTGTTCGTCATGCTTTTCTTTGACGGCTTTGTAAGCGTATGCAAGCCAGTTTTCGCAAAATGCCATAACGTCTTCGTGGCTGTCGATCCAGGAGATTTCAAAGTCAACGCCGGTAAATTCGGTCATGTGACGGGAAGTAAAAGATGGGTCAGCGCGGAAAACAGGTCCGATCTCAAAGACTTTTTCAAAACCAGCGGCTTGTGCCATCTGTTTGAAGAACTGCGGGGGATTGTGCAAGAAAAGCGTCGCGTTCAAAGTAGTCGATGTGGAAAACTTCCGCGCCACCTTCGCTGGGAGTTCCCATGATTTTTGGCGAGTGCATCTCGATGAACCCATGCTGCACGAAGTATTCGCGCATGGCGTGTTCAAGGGTGGTTTGAACTTCGAAAATGAGACGGTTGCGTTCGCGACGCAAATCCAGATAGCGCCAATCCTGGCGATAATCCATGTCGGGCAAAGTTTCCGCGAAGGGTTCAAAAGGCAGGGGCAATTCGGCGTTATTCTCGACGGTAAGGGTTTCAAGTTGAACTTCAATACCACCTAACTTGACAATTTCATTTTCGACGACTTTGCCAGTCAGGGTAAGCGCGGATTCAGTGCCGATGCACGAAATCAATTCAGCCAGTTCAGGATTGCCTTTTTCCAGTGGGCAACCTGGGCTAAACCGGTGTTGTCACGCAAAATGAGAAATTGCATGCTTTTTTTTGGTCACGCAAAGTCTGTAACCAGCCTTTTAGCTGGACTGTTTCTCCTATTTTATGAGGTAAATCTTTGATAAAAGTACGTTCCATATTCATTAACTCCGAATTAGTTTCTTGTAATTTTATTATACGACAGCAATTGCTTAATCGCTTGATGTGGATGTAAAGTTCTTTGTAAAACCTGAATGATAATGTCTTCCAGTTCTTCGTCTGGTATCGTCTGGCGCCATTGTTGATAAAGTGTGCTTTGAATGAGTTTGCGTAAAGTATCGGTAATGGCAGACTCGGCTTTTTGGGCCCACAGGCCAGTTTCTTTGAGATACCTACCATGTTTGACAATTTCATCAGCGAGTTTGTCAACACCAGTACCATCAAAGGCAACCGTTTTTAAGACAGGTGGAACCCAACCACTTGTTTCAATCTCATCTTGTTTCTGGGGGGGCATGGCTGATGAAAGACGATGCTTGCCACCAGCGTAGCGCAAGCCGCGATAACCCATAGCTATCATATTTTGCAGATGCTTAACACTCTGATCTGCGCCAAGTTGGTCGGATTTGTTGACAACCAGGATATCGGCGATTTCAAGGATGCCGGCTTTGATGCTTTGGATATCATCGCCCATGCCGGGCACGTCGACCACGATGGTGGTATGAGCCAGGTTGACGATATCTACTTCGCTTTGACCCGCGCCGACAGTTTCGATGATGATGTATTCATAAGCAGCTGCGTCAAATGCCTGGCTCATCATCTCAGTTTGGGCGGCAAGTCCGCCTAATGCGCCACGAGATGCCATTGAACGAATAAAGATGCCTTTATCGCCTTGCAGGTCTTGCATCCGCACGCGGTCGCCTAAAATAGCGCCACCGGAAAAGGGACTGGTGGGATCAACCGCGATGATGGCAACTTTTGGATGGCTTTCCAGCGTCCTAAGCTGGCGAGCCAGGGCGTTTACCAGGGTGCTTTTGCCAGAACCGGGTGGGCCGGTAATACCGATTTTGTGCGCCTGGCCCGTGAAGGGGAAGAGGGATTCAAGAATATGGACGCTTTTCTCGGACCCTTCTTCAATTTGGCTTAAAACGCGAGAAAGGGCAAGCCTGTTGCCCTTTCTGAGTTCACTCGTTAGCTCAGCGGGCATGCCTATGCCTCGGCTGAAACGGCACTGCGAATGTCTTTGCAGACTTCGCGGGTGTCGGTGCCGGGTCCGTAGACTTTGTGAACGCCTTGTTCAAGAAGTCCCTGGATATCGTCTTCGGGAATGATGCCACCCAAAAGACGACGATATTTTCCTGACCATTATCCTTGAGCTCCTGAATGATTTGGGGAACCAGGGCGTTGTGCGCGCCACTAAGGATAGAAAGACCGACGACGTCAACATCTTCTTGCAGGGCGGCTTCGGCAATCATTTCGGGCGTTTGGCGCAGGCCGGTATAGATGACTTCCATACCGTCATCTCTGAGCGCGCGGGCGATAACTTTCGCACCACGGTCGTGGCCATCCAAGCCAGGTTTGGCAACTAATACACGAATTTTTTTCTCAGGCATTTAGATCCTCCAAATGTTATGCTTTTATTATAATGCAAGAATCTGGCTTTTGGAGAATCTAGCAATACTTTATATCGCCTTGAATGCAGATAATCTCGCCATAATAAACGCGGTGATAGTCCTTTTTAGGGTAATGGGTTTCAATCTCGGGGCTTTTAAATTTTGATGGAAGAAAATCAGCACTGTAGATTTGGCGACATTCGATGCATAATTCCGCCTGGGCATAGTTTGGGGGGGCGGTAAGCTGCTGGGCTAAAATGGGTGTCAGTTGTGTTTTGGCGAGTTTGTCTTCATCTCTGCCTGAATGGCTGCCTAAGTATGCCAGGTCTTTTTTTTGAAAGTTTCCGGGAAAGCGGTCAATGTGAAATCAGGGTGTTTCTCCATGAAGTGAAAGGTGTGGCGCGTTGGGCGTACGACCACGGATACAAAGGGTTTATTCCACATGGTGCCGATACTTCCCCCCCAACCGATGGTCATACAGTTGAAGTCGTTTTTGCTGAAATCACCCGCACTAAGCAGGAACCATTGATTATTAAACAAATAATGTGGTTTGAGAACGAACGATTTCGGGTCAATTAGAATAAGATTGTTCATGGAGTCTCCTTGCTAGGCTAATGAAAATTATTTAGTTATAGAAACAAGTATAACCAATCTTGCTTAGCGGGTATAATTCTGATTATGCAAAATGAACAAAAGAACAAAGTAAAACTCATCATTAGATGGGCTGGTACGATAGTTTCAATAGCGATTATGGTTTATTTGCTTTCAAAAGTAGGTTGGAGGGAAGCATGGGAGACGGTTAGCCAGTTGGCATGGTGGCGAATTGGCGTGATTTTGGTCTTGGTTTTTGTTTCGCGTTTTGCCACTTACTTTAGATGGCAGGCTTTACTGTCGGTGCAAGACGAGAAAGTTTCAGCTGTTGAAGTATTGAAGCTGACTTTTGCGGGCTTGTTTGCGTCAAACTTTATGCCTACTACAATAGGTGGCGATGTCTTCCGCTTGGCTGGCGCAATACGTTTGGGGGGGATTGACAGCGCTTTGGCAACTGCCTCGCTGATTGCGGACCGTATCGTTGGCATGACGGGCATGACCCTGGTTTTACCTTTGGCTATTCCTAACTTTGTTGCTTACATCAAGGAAAACCAGACGGCACCGGAAACAATACGATATATTCCCTTGTTGATGAGTGTTAATCTAAATGGCGAAGAATCTGACAAGCAAAAGATTCCATTCTTTAAACGCTTGATACAAAAACTCAAAAATGGGCTGAAGAAGTTAAGGGAAAGCTTTGCCTATTGGTTAAAGAATCCGAAATCTTTGATAAAAGCGCTGGGATTTACGCTTATTCATCAGCTGGCTATTTATTTGATTATTACAGTGCTCATCAATGGCATGGGGGGGAAAGCTTACCGTTTTACCAAGTGGCTGGCATTTGGAGTTTGACGTACTTTATCACTTTGTTGCCTGTTTCGGTGAATGGCTTGGGTTTGGCAGAAGTGACCATCACTAATCTATATAGCATTTTAGGCGGTATCAGTCCCGCGACAAGTATTGCTCTGGCGCTTATCCTGCGTATCGTGTGGATGATTGGCAGTTTACCGGGCGCTTTTTTTCATCGGCGATGTTTTAGCTGGAAAAGAGAAAGAAATCAAATCAGAAGGTAATGATGGATTATCAAGAAATTAAACCCTTTGTTCGTCAATGGTTGTTTTTGTTGGGAGGAACGATACTTTGGTATCTTTATCAAAGTATTCATAACCGAAACACTGCATTTTTGTCATGGCGTTTGTTGGCTTGCTTGTCTTAGCGGTGCTTTTGGCAGTCCTTTTTATTAATCCCAAAAAAAAGCTGTCATCTTAAACTTGAATATTTCTCATAAAGTTCTTATTCCGATTATCGCTTTAGTGACTGTTGTCGCTTCAATCTTGTTTTTTTTATGCTTCCTTACGCGATGCTGGCTTACAGTGCATTGCGTATGGCGTTAGCTGTTGTGCTTGCTGGCTTGGGTGCCTTATTATTGACAGCGAGTGGCAGCAGACAGAACGTCTACCTGAATTTCGCGGTAATTTTGCTTGCTTTTGGCGTTTTGTATCGTTCCCTTGCTTTTCTAAATGAAATTCAAAACAGTCCGTTTTCGCTTGGCTGGTCGGAAGGCAGTCGTTACTATAACGCGTCACTTTTTGCATCGCGACAGGTTTATGGCGAAAAACTGCCATGGCCTGTTCTTCATCCCAGTCGCTATTTGATGCAAGCAGTGCCATTTTGGTTTGGTATAAAATCGATTGTCGCGCATCGGGTTTGGCAAGTGCTTTTATGGCTGGGAATGACACTTTGGACAGCCGGTGTTTTGGCTAGGCGGGTCAAAGATGGTCTGAAATTGCCGATGGTCTTGGTGACGGTTTATTTCTTTTTGTTCTTTTTCCAGGGCGCGGTTTATTATCACATGATGGTGTGTGTCTTGGTGGTCTTATATGGGTATAAGAAAGATAAACCATGGCGTACCTTGATATTTGTGCTTATCGCATCCGTGTGGGCGGGCATTAGCCGGGTGAACTGGATGCCACTGCCCGCGCTATTGGCAGTAATGCTTTATCTGATTGAAGAACCTGTTGAATCAAAAAAAACATTTATAAATATTTGCGGTTCCCGGTACTTTGGTCTGTGTTAGGTGTATTGGTTTCATGGCTGAGTAAAAAGGCCTATATTCGTCTGAGTGGAGAGCCAGCTTATATATTCGACTCAGCTTTTAGCTCAGCACTGTTATGGGAACGGTTATTGCCAAATAAAACTTTCTTTATCGGGATAATACCCGGAATTATTTTGCTATGTCTGCCTTTGTTCGTATTAGTTTGTTATAAAATGCGTGGACAATGGCGAAATGTACATTGGCTGAGATGGTTGGGTATGGCGGGTATTCTTTTCGCTTTTTTTTGGCAGGCGGGATTGTGGTGAGTGTCAAAATCGGTGGCGGGGGGTGATTTGCATAATCTTGATGCGTTCATCTTCCTGTTTGCGGTTTTTGCCAGCTACATTTTGGCAGGACATTTGCATTTTGAATCAGAAGATAATGCAATCCCGAATGAACAAAATATGACGCCAGTTTGGCAAGCTAAACCTTTTTGGCTCGCTATTGCGGTGATTGTGCCTGTGTTTTTCGCTTTTATGCGAGGGGGGGCACATGGTCTTTTACTCTGGATAAATACGATCAGGTTGAATTAAGCGCATTAAGAACAGCTTTGCAATCTGAAAAAAAATTGCTGATGGGCCTGTTCTGTTTATTTCTGAGCGTCAATTGCTAACCTTTGATGAACTTAATGATATTGCTATTGTGCATCCTTATGAAAAAGTGTTTTTGATGGAAATGGCAATGAGTGATAATCAAGCTTATTTGCAAAAATTTTATGAGCAGCTCGAAAACCATGACTTTGCTGCCATTGTAACGGACCCGGTATCAACCAAAATACAAGATCGAACACGAGCCTTTAATGAAGAAAACAACACATGGGTTACACGTGTTGTAATTCCTTTGTTGGAACATTACGAAGTCGTGAGATCCTTTAAGGGTGAGGAAATTAATTTGTTGGTGCCGAAACCTTAGGCTAGGCGACTTTGCGCATTTCCGGCGTTTTTTTTCTGGTTCAATCACTTGTTTGACCGTGTATGTTTTCTTGTCTTGTGATTCATAATAAGTCCGGATAACAACTTCTGCGATTAAGCCGAGCAAAACTGCCAAAAAGCCCAAAATAAACATCATGATGCTGATTTGGAACCAGGGAGAACCAAGCACGGATATTTCAGAAACAATGCGTCTGACCGCCAGCCAGATGAAAAGCCCTGTGCTAATCAGCATCAGAGAGACACCCACACCACCAAACAAATAGATAGGTTTTTGGAGAACGCCATCAAAAATTTGACGGTAATCAAATCCAGAACAACTTTGAAGGTGCGTTCAAGCCCATAATTGGCTTTGCCATGCTTGCGGGGGGGTGGTGTTGCACAACGACTTCGGTGATTTTACCGCCGGCTTCGTAGGCGTAAACTGGGATAAAGCGATGCATTTCACCATAGAGCTTGACATTGTCCAGGATTTCTCGGCGGTAAGCTTTGAGGGTACATCCATAATCGTGCAATTTAACGCCAGTAGACCTTGAAATGAGTCCGTTGGCGATGTGGGACGGTAAATTGCGGGTGAGTTTGTTATCCTGACGGTCTTTGCGCCAACCGCTGACGACGTCGTAACCTTCATCAAGTTTAGCCAGCAAAATGGGAATATCCGCGGGGTCGTTTTGAAGATCTGCATCCATTAGGATGACGATATCTCCTTTGGAATAGTCGATACCCGCGCTGATGGCAGCTGTTTGGCCATGGTTGCGTCGGAACTCGACCACACGAACTTTATCGGGGTTTGCTGATTGCAAGCTTTTGAGAACTTCCAGGCTTTTATCACGGCTGCCATCGTCCACAAAAGTGACATCCCAGGGATATCCCAGGGGAAGCATGGCGGCTTCGATACGTTCATAAAGTTCGGGCAGATTTTTTTTCTTCATTGTAAACGGGTACGACGATTGATAAATTCATAATAACTCCAAAATTTTTGCTGTTACGCCTATTATACCTATCAAATGCGGGAATGGGACAATATTTCGAGTATAATTTCGCTAATGACTAACGAAGAAAAAGATAACATTCTCAACGGACGGGCAAACAGTGATGATCCCATCGACAACGCTTTGCGGCCGACGTCCCTGGAAGATTTAATTGGGCAGGATGCCGTTAAGGACAATCTGCGCATTCAGATTCAGGCTGCGAAGCAACGCCAGGAAGCTTTAGACCACGTTTTGTTTTACGGGCCACCTGGACTGGGTAAAACGACACTCTCCCACATTCTGGCGGCTGAGATGGGTGTTAATATCAAAATAACGTCTGGCCCTGCCATTGAACGAGCTGGTGACTTGGCTGCCATTTTGACTAATTTGCGCGCTAATGACATTTTGTTTATTGATGAAGTGCATCGTTTGGGACGACAAGTTGAAGAAATCTTATATCCGGCGATGGAAGACTACGCTTTGGATATTATCATCGGAAAAGGCCCAGCAGCAAAATCTGTGCGATTAAAACTCCCTCGGTTTACTGTTGTTGGAGCGACGACACGTTTGGCTTTATTGACTGCTCCGTTACGGGCACGTTTTGGCGCATTGTATCGTCTGGATTATTACGATGTCAAAGCCCTGTGCGATATCATTCGACGGGGGGGCAAGGCTTTTGCAAGTACCTGCCGAAGAAAATGGCATTGTTGAAATCGCCAGACGGGCGCGCGGAACGCCACGTATCGCTTTGCGGATGTTAAGACGTGTGCGTGATTATGCTGAAGTGAAATCAGATGGACGCATTACCAGTGACGTGGCTGAAGCCGCACTCAACTTGCAGAATATTGACCGAATGGGTTTGGACGAAATGGACAGGCGCATTCTATTGACCATCATCGATAAATACAATGGGGGACCCGTCGGGCTAAATACGATAGCCGCGTCAGTTAGCGAAGAAGCTGACACAATTATGGATGTGGTGGAGCCCTATCTCTTGCAGCTGGGCTTTATCGACCGTACTTCGCAGGGTCGGGTTGCCACCCAGCTGGCGCATGAACATCTGGGAAGACCCTACGTGACAAGCAGCAGTCAAATGGATTTGTTCAGCGAAGAATAAGCCTTTCTCATTAATTATCATGCTTAAAACCAAGGACTTTGATTATTACCTGCCAGAAAATCAGATCGCGCAAACGCCTGTGGAACCGCGCGACCACTCCCGTTTGTTTGTTTATGAAAGAGCATCTGGAAAAATTGAACATAAGCATTTTTATGATATTGTTGACTATCTGCATACGGGGGGGATTTGTTAGTCGTCAACCAAACACGGGTCATTCCTGCGCGTTTATATGGCCAAAACTGCCAGGATTAGGACACATTGAAGTTTTGCTATTGCAAAAGCAAGGCGAACTTGAATGGTCGTGTTTAATCGGTGGCAGTGGCATGAAGATAGGCCGGCGATTGCGTATTGAAAACGGACCCGAAGCTGAAGTTATTGCCGTTTTGGAGGGCGCTAAACGGATTGTTCGCTTTGATGAAGCTATAGAACTTTTTTTTGACAAAGCTGGACATGTCCCGTTGCCGCCGTATATTCATGGTTATGAAGGCGATCCGGAGCGTTATCAAACCGTGTTTAATAAGACGCCAGGTTCAGCCGCAGCACCCACGGCGGGTTTGCATTTTACGCCGGAGCTTATCCAACAGCTAAAAGATAAAGGCGTCGGTATGGCAACTGTTGATTTGCAAGTTGGCTTGGATACCTTTTTACCAGTTACTGAAGACAATCCGTATGAACATCATATTCACACCGAATGGTGTTCTGTGCCACAGGAAACTGTTGAAATGATTGCACAAACGAAAGCCAATGGTGGGCGTGTGATTGCGGTTGGTACTACCGCAGTTAGGACTTTGGAGACTCTGGCGCAAGTTAGTGAAAACGGCGCTTTAAAATCCTGGCAAGGGGGGGATACATCACTTTTTATATTACCTGGATATCAATTTAAAGTTATAGATGGCATGATTACGAATTTTCATTTGCCAAAATCCACACTTTTAATGCTGGTAAGCGCGTTCGTTGGCCGAGAAACGATTTTAGCATTGTATAAAACAGCTATAAAGTTGAATTATCGTTTCTTTTCATTTGGCGATGCGATGCTTTTACTGTAAACAACAGGAATCTTAAGGTTAATCTAACAATTCTTGGCTACACTGATACTGATAAATAAAGGTACAGATAAAAGAAATAAAAGAGGAACAAAACTATGATGCGTTTTGATAAATTTTCAGAAAGAGCCCAGGATGCCGCTGCCCGCGCCGCGGAAATCATTACACGCTATGGGCACAATCAAGTCGATTCTGAGCATATTTTGCTGGCACTCATTGAGCAACCTGATGGGATTGTTAGCCAAATCTTTGAGATGCTTAAGGTTGATACCATGCTGTGGTTGACCGGCTTGATGAAATATTGCGCACGACACCCAAGGCGAATATCTTTGGCGGGGGGGCGAGTGGGCAAATTTTCCTGACACCACGTGTGAAAATGGTCGTGGACCTGGCAAAACTGAAGCAACGCGATTAGGTGATGAATACATTTCAACCGAACACTTGCTTCTGGCTATACTTGCTGAGAGAAATACCCAACTGGCGCGGTTGTTGGAATCCCATAACATTACCCATCAAGCCGTGACGGATGCTATCCATGAACTGCGTGGTGGTAAAAAGGGGCCCGGCCTGGAAGCGGTCAATATAAAACGCTTGAAAAATATTCGCGGGACCTTACACAAGCGGCTAAGGATGGAAAACTAGACCCGATTTATGGCCGTGATTCAGAGATTTTACGTTTGATTACCATTTTGAGCCGACGCACTAAAAACAACCCAGTACTCATCGGTGAAGCCGGTGTCGGTAAAACCGCGATAGCTGAAGGTTTAGCGCAGAAAATCGCGAATGATGATGTGCCTGAAATATTGAGTGGTAAGCGGGTCGTCGCCTTGGATTTAGGCGCGATGGTTGCGGGTACCCGTTTTAGAGGTGAGTTTGAAGAGCGCTTGAAAAACACGCTCGAAGAAGTGCAAAACTCGGATGGTGAGATTATTCTTTTCATTGATGAATTGCATACTGTGGTTGGGGGGGCGGGGGGGGCAGCACAAGGTGCGATGGACGCTTCGAATATGCTGAAACCCGCTTTGGCAAGAGGTGATTTGCAATGTGTTGGCGCGACGACTTTGGATGAATATCGGAAGTACATTGAGAAAGATGCCGCGCTGGAACGCCGTTTCGCACCTATCTATGTAGAAGAACCCAGCATTGATGACACCGTCAATATGCTAAAAGCCTACGTGACCGATATGAAGCCCATCATAATGTCACCCTTTCTGATGAAGCTTTGAATGCTGCTGCGAAATTAAGTTCGCGTTATATGACGGAACGGAAATTGCCTGATAAAGCGATTGACTTGATGGACGAAGCTGCAGCGAAATTGCGCGTGGCGCTATTTTCTTTGCCCGAAGAATTACGTGAAGAAAAGAAAGAAATTGATCGTTTGGCTTCTGAAGAAGAACAAGCTGGCTTGGAACGTGATTACGAACGCGCTGTAAAACTAAAAGCTGAACGCTTGCGACTTGAGGAGAGTTTTAATGAAAGTCGCGCGCATTGGGAAAGCGAAATGAAACTGGATGATGTCGTGGATGCGGAAGATATCGCAGATGTCATACATCAGTGGACTGGAATACCATTGACGCAGCTTATGGAATCCGAATCTCAAAAGCTACTTCAAATGGAAAGCCGATTATCCGAAAAAAAATTATAGGACAGGAAGAAGCCATCGCAGCTATATCTGATGCAATTCGACGTGCCCGCTCCGGACTAAAGAATCCCGACCGACCGATTGGCTCGTTTATCTTTATCGGACCTTCTGGTGTAGGTAAGACGGAACTAGCAAAAGTATTAGCTGAATTTTTGTTTGATGATGAAGAAGCATTAGTGCGCATAGATATGAGCGAATATCGGGAGCAACACACCGTTTCGCGACTTTTTGGTGCGCCACCTGGATATGTTGGATTTGAAGAAGGTGGTCAGCTTACTGAAGCTGTCCGAAGACGACCATATCGGGTGGTCCTGTTTGATGAAATTGAAAAAGCCCACCCTGAAGTTTGGAACGCGCTATTGCAGATTCTGGACGATGGACGATTGACTGATGGACAGGGCAGAGTGGTTGACTTTAGAAATACGGTACTAATCATGACCAGTAACCTTGGTACTGAATTTGTGCGCAAGGGCGGTACGCTTGGTTTCATCGATAAGAGTGGAGACGATGACGAAAAGCATCGCACGATAAAATCCAAAACGCATTGAAAGAAGCTTTTAGACCTGAGTTTCTCAACCGGATTGACGAGATTATTATCTTCTCACCATTAAGCAAGGAAAACTTGCGTAGTATTGTTGGTTTACAGGTGAAAGAACTTGGCGAGCGCATGGCTGAATTTGGCTTGACTTTAGAAATGGATGAAAGCGCGGTTAACTGGCTGGCTGATGAGAGTTTTGACGCTTCGTTTGGTGCTAGACCGATTGTGCGCGCTTTGCAAAAGTTTGTTGAAAGTCCACTGGCCAGTAAGTTGTTGGCTGGAGAATTTAAGGAAGGTGATAAAATCATTGCCCGACATAAAGAAGGTGATGATACATTGACCTTTAGTACGACACCAAGCGATAATGCTGAAGACGAATAGCATAAAACAGAACCAGAACAACACACGGGTAATGTTTATCGCCCGTGTGTTGATTATTAAAGAGATATATTAACAAAACCGTAGATTTATGAAAAGAATGAAGAATCTGTTCAAAAACAAAGACTTTTTACTCATATTGGTCTATTTACTAAGCTTGCCGATTTTTGGACTGTTGAATCGACCCATCGGCATTGTGCGGAATCTTTATTCGCCTGTTGATGATGTTATTCCGTATGTGCCACAATTTATCTTGATTTATCACAGCTGGTTTCCTTTTTTTTAATGGCGAATGCCTATGCCTTATATAAAACGCAAAGAATTGAATACCGTAAATATATGATGCATCTGATAGTTGGTCAGTTTGCCGCCTATTTGACTTTTATCGTTTTTCAAACGGATGTTCCCCGGGCGATTCATTTAGGCGATTCTGTCTTTGATAAACTGGTCGCATTAACCTATCATGTGGATAACCATTATGCCGGCTTTCCATCGGTGCATGCTTTAACAACGATGGTTTTGATTATGACGGTATTACGTTCAAAGATTAAGCCAGGTTATAAAGTATTCGCAATATTCTATTCGGTGCTTATTTTGGGATCTATTTTATTGGTGAAACAGCATGTGTTTTGGGATTTGCCCAGTGGCATTGTGTATGGAGTGATTACATTCCCTTTGGCAATGGTTATTTTAAAACGTGTTTTTCCTGATTATCTGACGTATGACAATGGACAAGTGCTAACAAAAAAAACTAGAATTTAGCCTGTGCATGATGGTATAACTAAGCTGGAGATTAATATGGATAAGTATGAAATTATTACTCACCCAAATCCTTTTTTTTACGCAGGAAGGCGAAAAAGGTGAGTGTATTTGATAAGGATTTTCAAGACTTGATTGAAGATATGTTTGTGATTATGCGCGAAGCACCCGGTGTGGGACTTGCCGCGCCACAAATTGGTGTTAGCCAGCGCGTTGTCGTGGTTGAATATGCGGATGCTGAAGTTGAAAACGCCAAGCCAAAGGCATATGTTTTGGTTAATCCAGAGATTGTTTACCATTCTGATGATACAACATCGGATTTGGAAGGATGTTTGAGTGTGCCTGGTTTTGTAGGCATGGTTGAACGCTGGAACGAAGTAACTGTAAAAGCGCAAAACCGTTTCGGAAAAAATATAAAAATCAAGGCTGATGGCTGGCTGGCACGTATTTTTCAACATGAAATGGACCATTTGGATGGGGGGGTTCTTTACATTGATAAAGCAACTGAAGTATATAAACCATCAGATAAAGAAATAAATGATATAGAACCAGAACCAGAAAACTAACATGCATTTAAAACGCCTTTCCCTGACACATTTCCGTTCTTTTACCCGTCTGGATTTAGAATTTCCCAGGCGGGTCATCTTGTTTACCGGAAAAAAAACGCTCAAGGAAAGACGAGTATTTTGGAAGCCATCGCTTTTTTTTAGCAAACTTTTCATCTTTTCATGCCAGCCACGACAGACAATTGCTCAATTTTAATATGCCAGTTGAACCGATCATGGTAGGACGGATTATCGGAGAGTTTGAAAGGCAGGAACATAGCCATACGATTGAAGTGCGCCTTATCCAGGAATATACCGGACAAAGTCAGGCTAAATTCAGAAAACAGGTTTTGTATGATGGCGTGCAAAAGCGTATCAGTGAACTGTATGGAAAGTTTAATGTAGTCAACTTTCTGCCACAAATGTCGCGTATTATCGAAGATTCGCCTTCTGATCGTCGGGCATATTTGGACGAAATACTGACACAAGTTGAACCGGGCTATGCGCGTAATCTAATTCAGTATAACAAGGCATTAAGTCAGCGAAATGCACTGCTGAAAGCTTTGTTTGAGAACAATGGCGACTTAGGACAGTTGGAAGCCTGGGATGATATGCTTGCTGTGCATGGTGCTGTCATTATGCAGGCGCGCATCCGTTGCCTGGATGAGTTGGAACGACATGGTCTGGGAATTCATCATCGGCTAACGAGAGAAGCCGAAGTCTTGCGCTTTCAATATCAGCCCAGTTATGACCCTTTGGCTAGCGATTCAAATCAGCTTTTCTTACCTGTGCAAGCGGCGAAAAGTTTTAGTGGTGCAAGCCAACAAGAAATTGAATCGGGTTTGAAGGGTGCCTTTGTGAAAAACCGACGGCAGGATCTGGCACGTGGTGTTACAACGATAGGACCGCATCGCGATGAATTTCGGTTTTTGAGCAATGGAATTGACTTGGGTCATTACGGTTCACGGGGGGGTCAGACAAGAAGCGCATTGCTTTCCCTGAAATTTGCTGAAGTTGCCTGGATGAAAAGTCGTATTGGGGGGGATACGCCTGTTTTGCTTTTGGATGAGATTATGGCTGAGCTTGACACAGAACGGCGTAATGATCTATTGAACCTGATTGAGGATGTGGAACAGGCGATGCTAACTACAACCGATAAAAGTATGTTTGCGACTGAATTTGTCTCAGCCTGTGATACATGGGATGTTCATGAAGGCATAGTAAAAAAAAGGACGCATAAAATTTTCAAGCGTCCTTTTCTCTGGATATATTTTTTTTCTATTGTAATTGAAAATCATCAATTGGCTGAATTGTCTGACTGCCATCATCAAAGCATATCAGTGTGCTGATAAAGTCCTGTTCGGCAAACGTTTTGTTCTTGACTTCAAATAGCCAGCCATTCAGCGTTGGTCGATTGATGGTGGTCAATAGATTATTGGGATTTTCAAATGTCGCGCCAAGGGCTAATCCGTGATTGCAACTAAGATTAATTTGCTTGGTTTCTCCAGGTTTGATTTTGTCTGTTCGTGTGAAAACAGTCCGGTTTTGGTACGTATTTTGACCGAGACTGATATTTTGTAAGCTAAATTCAATCTCTTGATTAGTCGGGTTATGTACAGTCATTTTTGCTTTATAGGTTTCGCTGTCAAGCATGAGAAGTGTAAGACAATTGTTGGGGGGTCTAAAGCGTAACCGACGCCTGCTACCATGCCAGTGCTGTCAATTTCAAGTTCCGTGGTTTCATTAGGTGTCGCAGTCGCGCTCAGGCTTTGTACTTGACGTTTAAGATTTTGGTCAATCAGACAGGTAACGTGAACGCTGATTCGCTGTTTTTGATTGCTGTTGTTTTTAGCCATGATGGACCATCCATTTTCAACAAGCTGACTGGCTTGCACGGTAATCCCATCCGTAACAGTGTAACCGCCGCTAATGGCTTGCCCGCCAACGTCATTACAAGATACCGAAAGTTCAACTGTTTCTCCCCGGCGATATCCTGAGGGTTCATAGCAATTAGTGTGTATGGACCGGTTGGGGGGGTGGGTTCAAGTGTCGGTTGTGGTGTCGCTGTGTGAGTTGCAGTTGGCACAAGCGTAGCGGTTGCTGTTGGTGTAAAGGTAGGTGTTGGGGGGGTTGGTGTCTGGGTCGCGGTCGGGCTGGGTGTAGCGGTTGGCGCAGGAATGATGATGCGATACATCAGTTCGGTGTTAAGAAGTGTGCCTTTGTCAGTTTGAATTTTCCAAACGCCAGTATATTCACCGGGGGGGAAACTTGGCGCCACGAGTTCAAGGGCGATATCAATCACTTCACCAGCTTTAACAGTCCGCAACAGACTGGGAGAATTGCCACCCATAAGGCTGCCACTGATGTAAACCAGTTTATAGTCAACCCAGTCGCAAGTACCATTATTGTGAATACGCCAGCTTTTGGTAAATCTTTCGCCAGGCTTTAGTTCAGTTCCACTTGGAATACTTAAATCCGCCAGTAAGGTTGCTGCGGTAGTGCAGTTTTCCTGGGTAGGGACATTGCTCGGTGTGGGTTCGCCAGGCATAGGCGTCGGCTCAGGCGTAAGGGTGTTAGGTTTATCGATGATGGATATTGCGATGTCATCGCTGACGTATTTTGTTCCAGCCCGATTGTAAACCCGGACTTCAAGCAGGTAGGCAAAGCTTGCAATGGCAACCAGGATTGCGTAACGTGGTTGCTTTGAATACGGGCTGCTGTATCGCTGCGGATAAGTTGGTTGTTGGCCCATAGTTCAACGCGCGACCAGCTTTCATTGCCTGAAATGACCGATTTGATGAAAATTTCCTGAAATGTATAAAACTGTTCGCCGGTTTTAGGTTCTGAAATTTCTATCGATAAATCTGGTTCCTGCTTGCCGGCACAGGATGCAATCAAAAGAAAGGCAAACAGTATTGTAAGCACTAATGCGACTGTTGCGATTGGAAGGGCTTTTTTTACTCATAATGGTTTTCTCCATAGCATCATCAAAAATGCAACTATAAAACGTTTTTGGTATGCTAAAAGTTCCCTGTTCAGGTTGGTCTGTAAGCCGTATTCTGTCGAGAATGCGCATCTATCTGGGCAGGACGTCACCGAACTGCTCTTGCGGTCTACCCGGAAATCTAATGAGCCGAGCCAACTCTCTTTCCTGTTTGACCTTGCACCGGATGGGGGTTACCTGGCCGGGCTTGTTACCAAACCCGCCGGTGGTCTCTTACACCACCTTTTCAACCTTACGTATTGCAACGCGGTATGTTTCTGTGGCCCTAATCCAAAAGCTTACGCCTCTCCAGGTGTTACCTGGCATCCTGCTCTGTGGTGTACGGACTTTCCTCACTCTGCGAAGAGCGCGCACATTCAACCAACCTGAACGGTTTAATGATAGCAGAATTGAGCGGCTATGTCTAAAGTTTCAAGGTAATTCGAGCTAAGAAGCAGGGATAATATTCAAAAAAAAGTTGACGATTTCTAATCCTTGAGTATAATTCAATGATGCATATTGTAGGAGGCAGAATTGAACCCTTTAATTAATATTTCAATGATTATCGTTTCTATTTTCCTTATCATCAGCATTTTGCTGCAAAGTAAGGGAATTGGACTCGGTGGTCTGGCAGGTGGCGATTCCGGTGGTGTTTACACTCAGCGACGCGGTATTGAGAAAGTGATGTTTTATATCACACTCGCTTTAAGTGTTGTTTTCATCATTCTGGCATTGCTAAGTGTCATTTTGACTAAGTAAGTCGCGCATGCTTTAATGGCGTAGCGACAATTCTATTATATGGAGGAATAAGACGACTCGCCAGGTGCGAAGGTCGTCTTTTTTTCTAATATGAAACAATTTCGCTGGCAATTACTTATCGTTCTGCTAACGGCGTTGGTCGTTGGTGTTATTTTGATTCTCTATCAACAAACCGGAAAGTCCTGTAATCGAAACACCCAGTCCCATTAGTGGTGGAAGCTATACAGAAGCATTAGTTGGGCAGTTTTCCCGCTTAAATCCACTCTTGGACCATTACAACCAAGTGGACAGAGACGTGGACAGACTGTTGTTTAGCCGATTAATTCGGCATAACAGTGTTGGTCTGCCTGTTCCGGAGCTGGCTCAAAACTGGACGGTTTCGGACGATGCCACGCATTACACCTTTTATATAAACGAAAAGGCGGTCTGGCATGATGGCGTACCGGTGACCAGTCATGATGTCGCTTTTACGGTTAGCTTGCTTCAAAGCGGAAGTCCATATATCGCACAAAACTTAAGAGATTTCTGGCCTAATGTGGAAGTTATTGTGCATGGTGATGATGCGATTGAGTTTGTCTTACAAGACAGTTTCGCGGCTTTTTTTTGACTATCTCAACTTTCAAATATTGCCATCGCATCTAATAATTGTGCAAAGCGTTGAAGAATTGATAGACCATCCATTTACACTATCGCCTGTTGGTTCAGGACCTTTTCGTTTTTCAGAATTAATCATCAAGGAATTTCAGATTATTGGTGTTGAATTAGTGGCGAATGATTTTTACTTTGAGGGCCGGCCTTTTCTTGATAAAGTTACTTTCCGGTATTACTTTGACCGCGAATCTGCTTTGCAAGCCTATTTGGGCGGCGAAGTCGATGGCTTGTCGAGTATATCTACCAACGAGATGAATCGTGTGTTGGCACAGCCCGGTTTGAACTTATATTCTAGCCGGGAAGCTCAATTGAGTACAATATTCCTCAACAATAACAGTACAGAAGCACCATACCTTTCAGATGCGGATTTTAGAAAAGCACTTATGGCTGCTATTAATCGCCAGGGCATGATTGATGAGGTCTTATACGGACAGGGTATTTTGGCTGTTGGACCTTTTATTCCCGATAGCTGGGCGTTTTTTTGACGGCCAACCGCAATTTAGATATGATCCGGACCTGGCAAGACAACTTATTGCAGGGTTGGGGGGGATGAAGATTGATGGCGCAATGAAATTAAGAGATGCTGAAGGACAAGCAGTGAAATTGCAACTGTTGGTTCCAAATGATCTTCGCTACGAAGCACTCGCCAGTATTGTTGAACGAAATTGGAAAACAATTGGTATTGAAGTCGTTCTGGATATTAGACCTTATGAAGAAGTTTTGTCGCTATTGGAAGCGCGGAATTACCAGGCTGCGTTGATTGATGTTGATTTTTCTGCCACGCCTGACCCTGATCCCTATCCATTCTGGAGTGAGGCCACAGCTACTGAAGGGCAAAATTATTCTGGTTGGGTCAATGCGACTGCCAGTGAATATATAGAACAAGCGCGTGTTATCAGTGACTATGATCTTCGAACCAGGCTTTACCGTAATTTCCAGGTGCTTTTCGCGGAAGATTTACCATCCTTGCCCTTGTTTTACACTGTTTACAATTATGCCGTAAAGGATACGATTCAAAATGTATCTATGGGGCCGATTTATGACCACAGTGACCGTTTCAATACCATATGTGAGTGGTATATAAAAACAGGAATTCCTGGAACAGAACAATAAAAAGACAAAAGAGGTGCGCCATGTCAAGACATTCGAAACGAAATCCTATTGGTTATACTGATTTAATTGGCGCATCAGGAATTAGCAAGTCTGATCCACGCATTCAAGCTAATGGCGCAGTAGATGAGGCCAGCGCATCACTGGGAATGGCGCGTGCGTTCATGACTAAAAAGTCCCATGCGGACTTTCTAAAACAGTGTCAAGCAGATCTTTCCAAACTGATGGGATTTATTGCAAGTGTTAACACCAAACAAACTTTTTTTTGTAATAACTGACGATTTTTTTTGAGACTGAATTGCAGACTCTCGAAAATTATTTGTTCAAATTGGAAGATGAAACAGAATTTCCAAGGGCATTTGTTTTTCCTGGCGATAACCCAGCAGAAGGCGCTTTAAATTTGGCAAGGACAATTGTGAGACGTGCCGAACGGGAACTGGTTATATTTTTCCAGAATGAAAACTTAAAACAAAAGGCGGTTTTGCAATATCTCAACCGCCTTTCGAGTTTGTGTTATGTACTAAGCCTGATTGAAGCTTAGACTTATCGTTGGATGAATATTAATTGCCACTCGCTTCTAACGCAGCTTCAACACCATTGATGAGATTGTTTGCGTAGAATAAACTGCCATTTACGATAAAACTTGGTGTGCCGGATACATTAAAGGTGCCAGCAAGCGCTTTGGTTTCTGCAACCTTTGATGCCAGGTTTGGATCTTGCATACAAGAATCGAACTTTGCTAAATCCATACCGACAGATTCAGCGTATCCTCTCACAGCTTCTTCACTCAAATCCTGCGGGCTGGCTACACGGTTAAAAACAAGCTCCTTATAGGCATAAAAAGCATCCTGTTCAGCCGCGCAATACGCACCAAGAGACGCGGTGTAAGTCAGGTCGTCTTCGCTCCACGGATATGGATAGGCTGTGTAGTAAACTTTGCCGGTTTCGACGTATTGTTTGATGAAGCCGGCAGAAGTGTTGAGTGTAAAGTTTTTACAGTGGCTGCATGAAAAATTGGTAAATTCAAGCACTTTTACCGGTGCATTTGGATCACCGATACTCAAGCCATCTTCAGTTGTAAAACTTGAACCTTTCTTGGGAAGACGGGTGATGATAATAACCGCTGCAACTACTACAATAACTGCCAGGATTATGAGAATAATGGTTCGGTTCTTTTTCTTTTTTTGCTGAATTTGAGAACGTACCAGTTCGCGTTCACTAATTGTCATGGTTAACCTCTTTGTGTTTTGATTTCAACCGTACAATAACGGTAGGATTATTGTAATACAGATAAGGCGTAAACGGGAATACGTTCATCAGAATTCACAAAACCCAGGCTTTGGTATAAAGCCAAACCTGGTGTATTGTCTTCATTTGTGTTGACACTGATTTGGCTGGCTCCATTGTTTAGTGCCTCATTGATAAGTGTATTAAGTAAGCAGTTGGCGATGCCTTTTCCGTGGAATGCTGGGTCAACAGCCAGACGGGAAATATGCTGAATGTCGAAATATTGCTCACTCATCAAATAGGCAAGGACTTCATTTTGCCATGTTAAAACCAGACTGATTTTGCTCGCTCTAAAACAAGCCTTTAAGTTCATTAATCCTAATTGCCACTGGGGGGTTCAAAAGCGCGTTGGTCAATTTGAAAAACGGATTTTAAATCATCTTGGGTCATAGTGCGGATATTGAAAGTTGTATCATCGATAATATTAGTTTTAAGGTTTTTAATTTGGTTTGATGGGTCAAGATGAAGCGAGATAATTTGATGTTTGATTGTAAATTGCTGTTTGATGAGAAGACGGCTAAACCATTCAGGCAAACCCAAGGCGTAAAGATGCGGGATTCTTGCATTATTAAGGGATGTCACCGCAGTTTTTATTAGTGCGTTAAATACTTCCGCATAGTCAATATTTCGCTTGCATATGAAGTAACGCAACCAGGCAGCTTGATCGCCCTCAGCAGCGCAAGACAGCATACCCATTATTTCGTTGTTTCTAAGCAAGGTGAAAGCGAAAGGTTCAATCAGACGGTGTTTCTCGGGCACCCAGTCCAAGTGCTTATAGCGCAGATGATGGCTGTTTAAAAATTCATACTGAGACAAAAGGTCAAATTCGCTGGAAGGATAAATGGAAAATGACATCAGCTTAGCTGGTGTAGACACATTCACCGGAGACCCAGGTCATCACCGGTTTGATCTTAGCCATTTCTATGGGTGATAATGTGAACGGGTCTTTTTCAAGAACGATAAAATCCGCATTTGAACCGGGTTTGAGCGTACCGGTTTGTGCTGGTGTGCCAAAATATCGGGCAGGGTTGACCGTCATGCCATCTAAGGCTTCTTGCATATTCAATCGCTGGGCAGGGTACCAGCCGTTTGGTTTGGGCTCAGCTGCGAGTGTTTGCCGTGTTATGGCAGCGTATAAGGTGTGGAAAGGGTTGGCAATTTCAACGGGGGCGTCGGTTCCGAGAAACAATTCCGCGCCACTGTCATGGAGTGATTTATAGGCATAGGCATGCTGGCAACGCTCGCCCCCCCAAAGACGCTCCGCGACAAGGTAATCAGATGTCGCGTGCACCGGTTGAATAGATGCAATTACGCCCAAGGCATTAAAGCGCGATAAATCTGCCGGGTCCAGTGCCTGGATGTGTTCAATGCGATGCGGTAATAGCGACGTGTTATTATGGCTTATTTTCGCGCGATTGATGTGCTCTATAGCGTTTAGACTGGTTTGAGTGGCAAGGTCACCAATAGCGTGAATAGATAGGCTCCAGCCATGTTCCCGTGCAATTAGTCCGACCGATTCAATTTCTTTTCAGACATCAATAAGATGCCTTTATTTTGAGTGTTTTCGTAGGGCGCCAGCATTGCGGCGCTTTGCGGACCGAGGGCACCATCAGCGAAAAGTTTCAGCCAGCCGGCACGCAGGTAATTACCAGCGTTTAGAGTTTGGCGATAATCTCCCTGGGTTATTAAATCCCAACTGTTAAGACGCATGTTTTCATCACTCGCAGGCGTAGTTTGTCCTGTGAATTTAGCGTTAAGAGCGCGTTCGCTAGCGCGATGTCGTCAAATTCATGCACAGAAGTAATGCCCAGGCTATGAAGATAAGCTTGGGTTTCCAAAAGGTCGTTTGCGAGTTGTCGGGGGCTTTTTTTGTGGAATACATTTCGCAATTTGCTCTATGGCATGCTCAAGTAAAATTCCTTTGGCGGAACCATCTTTTTCTTTTAGAAAAGTGTCAGCAGGAAGAATAGGGCTTTTAGGGTCAATACCAGCAATCTGCATTGCCTGGGTATTCACCCAGGCCGCGTGTAAGGATTTGGCGTGTAAAAGGACTGGATTGTGTGCTGAAACTGCATCTAATTCCTGGGCAGTGCCATATTCTGGGGGGGTGTCCAGTCATTTTGATTGAAACCAAAACCGATAATCCACGCGCCGTTTGGCAGGCTTTGCGCTTTTAGACGCACTAATTCGAGAATTTCAGCTTTTGATAAGCCTTCGCAGTTG
>JMBV01000174.1_pt1 | contig 24212 bp, 31 predicted proteins | sample 616531 | NCBI WGS metagenome assembly JMBV01 (sample SAMN02727904, study PRJNA239997) | anaerobic digester metagenome | biome: anaerobic digester; isolation source: mesophilic anaerobic digester inoculated with municipal waste water sludge... | place: Germany: Bielefeld University, CeBiTec ...
TAAATATAATTTATGAAAAAGATTACACTTTTCGTCTTTTTATTACTTATCTCTACGTCACTGTTTGCGCAGAGAATATACAGGTCAACTGATTTCAATACATCAAGTGATATTCCATTGAATGAGGTAAAAATTAACCTTCCATTTACAATTTTCGCTACCTATCCTGAAATTTCGTATGAACGGATTTTAAACAGTGATATAAGTGTGGGAGCTACATTGGGAGTGGGGTTAGACACTGATCGATACCCATATGACTATGCATTTACACCACACTTCCGCTGGTTTTTCGGTGGAAATACAGAATCGATGCAAAAATATGCTGCCGGATTTTTTTATAGAGGCAAATGGTTCTGTGTACTCTCAGGTAATGGAGAATGGTTCAGATTTTGGCGGTAGTGAAGTGTCTAAATTGGGATCGGGTCTTGGATTAGCCGTTGGCTGGAAATACGTTACATTGAACAATTGGGTAGGAGAAATCTATTTGGGAGGTGGCAGGAATTTTATAAAAAAACGACTATGATGAAGTTGCATACCCCCGTTTTGGAATTTCCATCGGGAAGAGATTCTGAAGAATTTTCAATTTGAGCTTACACTTCTCCAGAAGAACCCACTGATTTCCTTCTTGTTGGGGGGGAAAACAAAACTTGTCAGCCAGGCTATCAGGATGCTGGCAGCCATTCCGATAAAGCCATACAGCAGGAACGACAGTGGAGTATTTTCCTTGACAACAAGCAATACACCCAAACCTGCTATCACACCGGTAAGCGCTGCTTTTGCTCCCACACGCGGAAAGAAAATTCCGAGAATGAAGAGTGCACCTAATCCACTGGTAAGCAGACCGAGGAAAGTGTTGAACTGGTCCCACAACGAAGCAATATTCCATGTGCCCAACACCAATGCCATTCCCAATCCCAATAATCCGAAGAGAAGACCCGACGAAACTCGATGGCGGTGTGCCAGAATTCTCCCAGGCCTCCATCAATACCCATTACCATCAAAACAAATGCAGCAAGTGCCCCCCCAAAGACGAGAATAAATCCCTGTATGACGTCTCCCCCCCAGACAACGGCCTCCATACCACCGCTGGTACTGTAGATCAATATCTTGTTATGAAATCCCGTATGATGTATCCACAGGCTATCTCTTTTAGCTGTATTGCCTTCCCTGACAGCCTCCTCTACCTGGTTAAAATATGGCCCGTATCACAGCCGTAGAGCAGCACGTGTGAACCACCCACAGCTGAGGCGGTAGCCATTGCCAAAGAAACAGAAGTGCCATCATCGTGGTGGATATCTCCTTTTTGGTCCATCTGTTGAGTGAAGGTCGAAAATGGTAAACAGATGCATAAAAGATTGTGGCTTCTCCGCCAAAAGACCGGTTTTCCTGTTTACCGAAAAAAAAGTACCTGCCAGCCCCTTCCACAGGGTAGAATCTTCCAATGTCTCCATGGAGAAACAGTTGATCTGGTGAAGGGTATTTAGATTATCCGCTTTTAGGAAAGTGACGGATATGGATAACCACATCCATATAAGGAGATAGATACGTGAAATTTTCTTTCGGATCATGCAGGTTTGTTTACAAATTATCAGAAATCACAATCCTTGCAAGACAGTTCCCGGAAGAAAAATCTCATTCCAGTCAAAAGAGATAAAGATCATTTTTCATACGGACTTTTTTTTCCCCCCCGGCCTCAAAAAAAGTCCCACTCTTCCATCCGCCAACCTGGTAATGCAGGAGTATGCAGCCGGCCCTTCGTACACCAGTTTACCGTTGCTCCAGCTCCGACAGTCATCGAGGCTGACTTTGAGCATCAGATGATCTCTTCCGTGAGGTACGGCCGGATTAAGAAACAGGTGCACCTGTTGTCCGTCAACCTCACCAAAATTCAATACGGCCGCCTGGCATAACGGCTCCACCAGCTGAAAGTCGTGTTCAATCTCCGACCAATTTTGCCCACCATCCGTGCTATAACTGATGGCTCTTGCCTGTTTGTTGTTATAGGAACGCATATTCATCAATAAAGTACCGTCCGATAATTCAGTCACCTGGCTTTCATTACATCCCGGTTTAATGGATTCGCTTATCTGCCATGATTTCCCATGATCGTCAGAATAGATTACATGTGCTCCATAACCATAGGGGGGGCCTCCTGCCAGGTTTCCTTTCGGATCGTCATAACTGTGATTTGCCGGAATAACAAGCCGACCTTTATATCTTCCGTTTTTATTTGTATGCCAATTCCAGGGCCGGTAGCATACCACCCCCATGAAGGATTGCGGCATGTTATTTCCAAGCTCTCCGGCTCCGACCATGTTTTCCATCATCATCAGAATAGCAGACATAAGGCAACCGTGGTGAAATGGATGTTTTACTGATGATGTCACTTTCTTTGTCTTTTCCGTTATTCCAGCTGGTAAACAACCAGATTCGCCCGGTTCTCTCATCGACTACGGGACAAGGATTTCCGCATGTGTTGTCTGCATCGTCCCAGGCAACCTGTTCGTTGCTCCATGTCGTCCCGTTATCTTCCGAACGTTTCAGCAACAAGTTTATGTCTCCGGTATCACCCGCCTCACGTCCCTCACAAAAGGCGAGCAATGTTCCTTCATTGGTGACAACCAGTGCCGGTATCCGGTAATTATTATATTCACCCGTTCCCTGTTCCCACAATACATATTGGTGATTTTTCTCCTTTTTTTTATCTAGGGAAAGAAAAGATAAAACCAAAAGGATAGATGCGATAATTAATAAATTTCTCCTCATATTTTATACAGATTAAAATGGTTGACGTGTTTTAAATTCTTCCAGAAGGGAGTATTGTTTAGAGGACACACTCCCTTCTCTATTTTACCAATAAACCAACGCCCCCCCGGAGATTCTCCCGAAGAGCGTCGTATTCCTCCTTTTCGAATGCGGCAAAAGGGGGGGGACGGCATGACCCACATTCGATTCCCATCAGATTCATGATGGCCTTTCCACCTCTCACGCCACCTCCATATAGAATTATGATTTTCACCATTTCTACCGACTGCATCTGAAAGGCACGCGCCGTTTCCACATCGTTACTTTCCATGGATTTCAAAATATTCAGATAGATATGGGGTATATAGTTATACGTACTCCCTACACTGGCTAAAGCACCGAGAGCCAATCCGCAAATCAGTGTCTCGTCGAAGCCATGCAACACCTCAAATGCCCCCCCGTTATCCAGCTGAATACAGTCGCCCATTTCCATCAGGTTGTTGTGTGTAAACTTCACTCCGGCCAGGTTGGAAATTTTTTTTCCCCCCCTTCGTGAAGAAATTGTGCAACCGAAAGGTTCACCCCCCCGGTCATGGAGGGCATATTGTAGTAATAGAATGGCAATTGTGGAGCGGAAGAAGCAATGGGCGTAAAGAAATCGATCAGATCCTTCACTTTTTCAGGCTTGAAAAAAAGAAGAGGCGATACATCCGATTCCATCTGCGCCTTTCACTGCAGCATGACGTGCCAGCTCCATTGCCTCGCGTTGGTTATCGCTGCCCACATGGGCAATAATTTGAAAGTCTCCTTCACCACGTTTTATCCATTCCTCCAAGATCAACTTTCTTTCGGCTGTGGTGAGGGAAGTAAACTCCCCCCCGGTAGTCCCGCAAACAAATACACCCGATATTCCCGAATCCTTGATATGTTGCGCGTATTTTCTAATCACGGAATAATTAATATCACCATGTGTATCCAGGGGGGGTGTGAAAACTGCGGCGATCAACTTTAGTTTTTTTTGTAATTGTTCATAAATATTTAACTGGTTAGTATATTTTCTGTGTTCGGCAAATAATTACAAAGACGGGAAAAATCTCATAAACGCTTTTAATAAAACGCTTTACTATACCAGTCAAATCAGCCGTTTTGCAGAGCAACGTGATATTGATTTCTTTGACTGATAAAAATTCTGTAAACTTCAAAATGCTCTTCCAGGGCTCTTCTATACCCGTCTTCGTCTCCTTCTTTCAAATACCGCAGCAGATCCATATGGGTTACAATACGCTCTTCTTCTTTCAACCGGATATTAATTGGAGCCAGAAACTCCTGAAACTTGTCTTTCACGAATGTCATCACCGGGTGAATGATATTCTGAAACTCAGAAATGGTTTTATTGCCAGTTATTTTATAAAGCTTTGTGTGAAAAGTAAATTCACTAAAAGGAGCATATTCGTTGTTTTCATACATGATTCCTACATTCACAATCTCTTCCAGATCTGCAATATCATCAGGTGTAATTTTCCGGAATATCTCGCTGCATATGCCTATTTCCAGAACAATTCTAAATCCAAGTATATCAAAGAGGGTGTCCTCACTTAAAATTCTCGGATCCACCGCACGTTTCATTCCGCCAAATATAGAAGGTTCAGAAAGCAGCATGCCCCCCCGTCGTGTGCGTGTCTCAACTATTCCCATCATCTTCAACCTGCTTAACGCCTCACGGACCACACTCCTCGATACACCCAGCGAGGCAGTTAACTCCATTTCATTGGGAATGGCATCTCCCTTTTGCAGATCCTTCTCCTTGAAATAGTTCAAAAGCTTGTCTTCGACCTGGTCCACCAGCGTGGTTGAATTGTTTTGTATCCTAAGTCTTTCCATTATAAGATTATTTTCAAATATATTGTCTTCACTTAAAAATGAGCGTTGTTTTCAGATAAAATGCATAACAGGTATTATTAATCTGATTTGTCTGACAAATGAAGCAACTTATATTATAATTTCAATAAAGATATTCAATTTTAACGTTATATTTACATATTTTTAACTAATATTTGTCTTATTGATTATTTGAATTCCAAACTCGGACTGCATAATTCCATGATTTTATAAATCACAAAAGGATTACTTATACACACGATGGGCAAAATTGCCATCGCATTCATTTATCTAATTTTAAAATACTGATTCGCATAAATCACAAATTCTATTTACATTCATATGTTCTTTACATAAAAGAGTACCATTATTTTTCATTTTAATTGAACAATACTTCGGTATTTTTTTTAAAAATAGTTCTTATATTTCGCTGGATATCAATAGATTATGGTGCTTTTGGGATCTGGCATAAATTGTTGACTGTCAGCATTATAAATGAAATTTTAACGAAGCATTAATTGAAACTATATGAAGTCTTTATTTATATCTATTCCGTTAACACTATTCCTTTTACATCTGACAGCCCAGGAAACAAAATATCCGGGGGGGCAGGCTCCGATGAAACCCGCCATGACAGAGTACATGTGACCTCAACCTCAGGTAGTAACTCCGGCAGGTCATCTGAAAGAACAATTACGGCTCCTTCCGACGCTATAATTCTCTTTGATGGAAAAGATCTCTCACTATGGTCGGGTCCAAAAGGAAAGCCGGCAGAATGGACAGTACATGACGGGGGGGTGTTCACTGTGAAAAAAAGGGACGGGAGACATCCAGACCAGGAGTTTGTTCAACGATTTCCAGTTGCATCTTGAATGGCGCGTCCCGGAAGGAATTACAGGAAGGAATCAGGCGAGAGGAAACAACAAAAAGAAGGCACCTACAAGACACCGCCACGCGTTACATTTTTATAAAACGGCATATTGCTGCAGAATAACACCGTTATCCTGGGAATCAAAGAGTAAATTGGGTACTAAGCTCGCTAAGTTCAATTTGGAAGTGCAACTTTCGTGGGTTATTAGGAGAATTAAATGTAAATTTGTGACTTTAATGTTAAACAACAAAGGACAAACAATGGACAAATCCGCCAATTTCAAAAAAAACTTCTCCCCGATCTGATTGCGATTGTGGTATTCACCCTTATCTCATTCATCTATTTCGCTCCTGCGGTAATGGATGGGCGTGTAATCGCTCAGCACGATTCACTGGCAGCAATAGGACAGGGTCGTGAGCAACGCAACTACATGGAGCAACATAACGGTGAACGTTCCCGGTGGAACATCTCAATGTTCAGTGGTATGCCATCCTACCAGATGAGTCCGACCTATGATTCTTCCAAACCGCTGGATGCATCCAGGAAGGCATATTCTCTTTTCCTGCCAAACTATGTCTATCTGGTATTCATCATGCTGTTAGGATTTTATATTCTGATGCGAGCTTTCAGGGCATCACCACTTGTTAGCGCCTTTGGTGCTGTAATTTGGGCTTTTTCATCTTATTTCTTCATCCTTATTGCGGCTGGACATATATGGAAATTCATCACTCTGGCCTATATCCCGCCCACAATGGCCGGTATAATATATGCCTATAGAAAAAAAATACCTGTTGGGGGGGGACTGCTTTTCATGATCTTCGTCGCGTTTCAGATATCATCGAACCATCTGCAGATGACCTACTACTTTCTGTTCGTGATGCTTTTTACAGTGTTAGCGTTCATGGTAGAAGCAGTGCAGAAGAAGCAACTGCCTGATTTTTTTTAAATCGACATCGGTTTTGATTTTTGCCGGTATTATCGGCCTGGCTGCCAACACGAGCAACCTTTACCACACCTATGAATACTCCAAGGAGACCATGCGCGGAAAGTCTGAACTGACCACACATCACGGGATAGAGAACAAAACCGGCAACGGGCTAGAGCGCGACTATATAACTGCATGGAGCTACGGTATTGGCGAAACATGGACACTTCTTGTCCCCCCCAACACCAAAGGAGGGGCATCCATTCCGTTGTCTGAAAACAATAAAGCGATGAGCAAAGCACGTCCAGAATACTATCAGCTTTACGGGCAGATAGGGCAATATTGGGGGAGAACAGCCTGGGACATCGGGCCCGGTGTATGTAGGTGCATTTGTTCTGACACTGTTTATCCTGGGTCTTTTTATCGTGAAAGGTCCTGTCAAGTGGGCACTTCTGGCGGGAGCAATCTTCTCAATTATGCTTTCATGGGGGGGAAAAATTTCATGCCCTTGACCGATTTTTTTTATCGATCACATCCCTATGTACAATAAATTCCGTGCTGTTTCATCAATCCTTGTAGTAGCAGAATTCTGCATACCTCTTCTGGCTGCGATTGCCTTGAAAGAAATGATACAAAAGCCGGAAAGAGTGAAAAACAATCTGAAATACCTCTATACCAGTATAGGCCTTACTGGAGGCATTGCATTACTTTTTGCCCTTGCACCCAAGTTGTTCTTCTCTTCATTTATTCCTGTTTCCGAAGCGGAAGCGTTACGGCAGGCTCTTCCTCCTGAACATATGCAGGCAGTGTTCAGCAACCTGACAGATATGCGAGTCTCGCTGTTCACCGCCGATGCGTGGCGCAGCTTTTTTTATTGTCGCCATAGGAAGTATACTGGTGTGGCTATTTTTAAGTAATAAGATAAAGGCAGAATGGATGGCAGCAGGAATTCTACTGCTTTGCCTCACAGATATGTGGGACGTGAACAAGCGTTACCTGAACGACGGTGTCTTTGTTCCTGAAACAAACCAACAGCAGCTCTTTACAAAAACAGCAACAGACGAGTACATACTGCAGGACACAACCAAATATTACCGGGTATTAAATATGGCAACCAGCACCTTTAATGATGGCATTACACCCTACTGGCACAAGGTGATAGGAGGATATCATGCAGCAAAACTGCGCCGCTACCAGGATCTAATAGACGTACATCTTACCGGCGAGATGGCTGCCTTGCAACATGACATCATCAACACACAAGGTATAATGGACTCTGCAAATGCTGACGGATTCAAGGTGCTTAACATGCTTAATGCCAAATGGATCATCATGCCTGCACAGGGGGGGGAGGCACTATTCCGGTAGAAAATCCTTATGTCATGGGAAATGCATGGTTTGTTGACGATATTCGTTTTGTGGAGAATGCCGACGAAGAGATAGATGCCCTGAACGTCATCGATCTCAGGAAAGAGGCTGTTGCAGATAAAAAATACTCACATGTCCTGGCAGGATTTAAACCCGCACCGGCCGACTCATCATCAACCATTTATCTTACTAATTACGATTCCGATTTTGTAACTTATGCAGTAGATGCTAAAAAGACGAGTTAGCTCTGTTCTCCGAAATTTATTATCCCAAAGTGGAACATCACTATAGACGGCGAACCGGCAGAGATGTTACGAGCCAACTATACACTTCGTGCATTACCCATTCCTGAAGGTCGTCATACGGTGGAATTCCGGTTCAATCCTAAAAGCATAAAAGTGACCGATACAATTGCTTATATAGCGATGTCGGTAATGCTGCTGACCGCGGCCGGCCTAATTTTTAAAGTATTGAAGAAAAGGAAAACTGCCATATAGAACAGGCATCTGTATATACAGAAAACCCATAATCAGTTCTAAAGGACAAGTAGCTCCTCCAGCCACAATATTCATCTGTTGCACACCCTCTTAAAGGCGCACCACTGACAGTTTTTTTCGTTCTTCGTTTGAGTAAAAGGAACTTGAGCATCAAATATTTCTTCCAGAAGAGAGTTAAAATAATTTCTGAATTCGGGCAGATATACGGAAATATCCTCAACGGGGTGATTACCGCACATAACAGCTGGATTAAAATCCTTGAACACCGAGCGAAGATAATACACCGCAAGCGAAAGTATTGCATCCGGATTTTCCATATTGTAAAACATCCCATACAGAAACACCTGCAATATCTGATGGGGGGGACGGTTATTTTTAGATGCATCGAACAGTTGTAAAATATCTTTAAAGCCAGTTTCTCCCGTACCTGTCTTGTAGTCAATTATGCGATACCTTTCTCCTTTCCTGTCGATTCTGTCGATACTGCCTTTAAAATTGACCGATAACTCTTTGTTCACACGATAGGGCCTGTTGAACCGGTATTCTGAACCTATATACTCAAAAGGTGTAAACTGTTTGTCTGTTTCCAGCGTCTGTTTCACATAACTCCGCAATATCTCTCCTATTAAATAATGCTGCCCTTGCAGTGGGCGCGGGTTCTCTTCATCCATAAAATAGTAGCGGGCAAAAGCCTTTTCAAGTATAACAGTCAGATATTCATCGTTCCTTGTTATTTCCGTCAGCACATCTGGAGTAACCGTACACCCCCTGTACCTGTTATAGACAGCCTCCATCAAACGGTGAAAAATGGAACCGAACACATCTGATTCTACCGACTCCTGCACTTCAGACTCTTCCGAAAGTTCTTCAACAGCAATAAAATAAAACTTCAACGGACAATCTATATAGTTATTTACCAGTGTTGCCGACAAGAACGATTCCCCCCCACCTGCTCTGAAAGCATCAAGCTTCTTTATTATTCCGGCTGTCTTTGTTACAGTAATCGGCATAATCATTGGTGCAGACACCTCATATGTAGCCACACGTTCCATAATATCGAACGCCTCCCGGTATAAATATTTCAACTGATAAAAATAGCGGCTTACCTCACCTGACTGCATCTCCTCGGTTCGGGTGTCATAAAGCATATACACCCGTTTGGCCCGGCTTATCATTCTGTAAAAATGGTAAGCATAGGTACTATCCTGATGCTCATAGGTAGGCAAACCGAATCCTTTTCGAAGAGTGTAGGGAATAAATGAGTTGGACGGATTTTTTTAATGGAAAAACACCTTCATTCATTGAAAGGATAATCAGATTCTCAAAATCGATAGCACGTGTTTCCAGCACACCCATCACCTGCAGTCCCGACAAAGGTTCACCACTGAAAGTCACGTTAATGCTGCGTGACATTTTTTTAAGAAGGCTGAAGAAAGTTTCTGCTGTCATATTCTCCACCTCTTCCAGCTTGTCCTGCAGCCTTGTGATGCTCTTGTAGTATTTAACGATAAATTCTCTTTCCAGGTCTATTGAACGTGTGTCACCGGAAGGGTTTTCTTCGCTATTTTTCTCCTCCGTCAGGCTGTTATACAGATACGAAAGTATGCTTTTCAAATAACCAGGGATCTCCCTCCACAGTGTTACCGGCTGGAATATCTGTTTCAACAAAGGATGTGAAGGAATTTCAGATTCACCCGTCACAATTCGGTTATAAGTTATAATGTGATTTTTAATGTCTCTGCCTCCATTGGTGCCGCCATCATCACCAACGGATGATTTAGTATTGACTTCACAAAACGGTGATAAAACACTGTTTCTCCGTTGCTGACACGCAGATTTATCTGTAAAAGCGTTATGTGATCTACCAGGCTTGCCACCGAAGCATTGGACAGGTTGTAACCCATGGTCACGTTTATCTTACCTATCTCTTCCGGAATAGAATATAGCACAGGAAGCAACAGGTTCTCATCTGGTAATACGATTGCAGTATTTATAGCTTCATCTGGATCTGGAATCTCTTTCGAATCGACCAGATTAGAAAGGATTTGGGCCACAAGCTTTGCCTGACCGGTACCTGAGGGGATTCCCACTAATTCAATTTTTGGTTTTTCGCTCTTCTCTGCCAAACCGTTAAACGAATATTTTGAAGGATACCGCAACAAATTTTCATTAACCCGGAGCGACGCGCGGTTTTTCTTGTCATGCACAAAAGGTGATTCATAATCCCAGTAAAAATCTGCCATACCCTGATCTCTCAAATAATCAAGCAGAATCATTTCAGAGGTTGTAAGTGCATTCAACCCTACAAAGACATAACTGTCAGTCAGCCATTTCCTCTCCGCCTTAGCCTTAGCCTGTTCAGCCACTTCTCTAAACATCATCCCCTCATAGGCTACTCCCTTATCCCGCAGTTCACCCTAAAGGATGTGTACAGATCGTGCAGCACCTTCCATGTTTCCTGGAATTTCTGTTTTGTCACGTTACCCTCCACAGGCAAAAAAATTCTTCCAGAAGCGGCGGATTGCATCAACCTGACTCTTGTTAAGGTGGGTAAGATCATCATCAAGCGACCTGAAATCATAAACATTACGAAAAAGCTGCCCGGCATCTGCCATATATTTATCCACATCATCGAAATCGTTCAGCAACATCTCACCCCAGTAGAGAAAATCATCGAACGACTCTGGCGAACTGCTGAGTTTACGAAAATGATCGTAAAGCACAACCAGCATCTCTATCTTATCTGCCGGTTGATATGAAGATAATGAAGAAAAAAAGCTCCTGGATGGTTATTACAGTAGGAGAAAACAGAGGTTTAGTGGCAATTGAAGCGAGATATTTTTGAAAAAAAAGGCCCGCACGCCTGTTCGGAAACACGAACGTATGCTTGTAAAGTTCGTTACCGTATTGCGTGTAAAAACCTGAGCCACTTTATACAGGAATGGTACCATAGAGCATTGCAAGTAGATTTACAAAAAAAGAGACTATGCAAAAGTAGGAAAAATAACCGAACGGTCCCGTTTATTCACCAAAGTTTGATATGTTTAATTTTCAAAGAATATTTTATTTTTATCACATTTTTTTACTACTTTGCGCGCTGGTTCAAAAATTGAAACTGCAGAAAGATAATGATTCATTTTCCAAATATCGCTTCTTCTTACAATGAACACCTTGATACACTATACTCGTATGCATTGCATTTGGGTTTCGATGAACATACTGCTATGGATGCCATTCACGATGTTTTCTACAAACTATGTACACATCACTCTTCGTTAAATGAAATAAACAATCTGAAGTCTTATCTTCTCAGATCACTACGTAACAGGCTAATAGACATAAAGCGGATTAGCTGGGAAAATACCGTTCAGCTCACCACACATGACAATATGCAAGATATTCTACCTTTTCAGTTACAAGTAACTATAGAAGATGAACTGATCATGAAGGAAGATGCAGAAGAAATACGGCTAAAGGTGGAAAACGTACTGAACCGGCTGACAGACCGTCAGCGTGAAATCGTCTATCTGCGTTATATCAAGGAACAGAGTTATGAAGAAATTGCAGAAATTATGCAGATATCCATAGCCTCCTGCCGCAATCTGATCAGCAAATCACTCACCAAACTTAAAGAATGTTCATTACCAATCACTTTATTTTTCTAATTATTCAGTAGCTCAAATATCACATATGATACTATTACAGTTATATACGCATAGCTTATTAATGCAAAAGTCCAGCAAATAAGTTTATGTAACACCTTTATTAACAATCTATCCTGTTATTGATAGCGAAATCATATTAAGAGCCCAAACTTTCAACGTTTTTTTTGTTAAAATTAAATAAATACCAACTTTTTTTTGAAAAAGAGATGATGTTTATAATCCATGTTCGTCTTATTATATAGAATTATCCTGTAAAAAGGTTTAAAACATTTTTAAAAAGCATCTATGCAATTTAATAGAGATGATAATAACTTTATCCGATTTTTAAAAGATGAAAAATTCATCGAGTGGAAATTATTTCCAACAGACGAACTTAATAAATACTGGGAAGAATTTTTGCTACAATTCCCCGATAAACGAAAAGATATTAAATTGGCGGAAAAGCATTTCCGTCATATTAAACTATCATCTTATAAACAATCACCTGGGAAAAAGCAGGAAGCAGCAAAACGTCTTGAAAAGTCGCTCCGCAGATATTACATAAAAAACAATGTGCGCCGTTTGCTTTTGCAGCAGCAGCCTGTGCTGCTGTTCTGGTTCTGTCACTACTCTATTTACAGGAAAAACTGTATAAATCAAGAAATCAATTGATAACCTCCTCAGAATATATTGTAGGAAACGAGCTGAAGCAGGAAGATATTATGTTTATTACAGGAAACGAAACCGCTTCTTTCCAGCACAATATTGATATACAGATAAGTAGCGAAAAACTGCGCAGATAAGAAGTGAATACCAAGATGCTGAAGAGATTTCTATCGAACAACACACAATGAACAAACTGATCGTTCCTTATGGGAAACAATCGAGAATTACGCTGGCTGACGGAACACAGGTGTGGCTAAATTCCGGCACCACCCTGGAATTTCCATCTTCTTTTACAAAAAAATAAACGGGAGGTATATCTCACAGGTGAAATGTATATAGAAGTGGCTCCTGATAAAACAGATCATTTTACGTACATACTTCCGACTTTAACGTAAGAGTGTACGGAACCAAATTCAATGCTTCGTCATATGCCGGTTCGCCTGCATCTGTGGTTTTGGTAGAAGGAAGCATCGGTTTACAGTCGGATGATGGTAAGCAGGAATTACGATTATCTCCCGATGAACAAGCAGTTTACTCTGATAACGGCACCTTTCAAACCAAAAGAGTGGATGTGCAACCATTTATTAGTTGGAAAGACGGATATTTAACATTTGAAGACACCCCTGTGACCGAAGCTCTGAAACAAATAGAAAGATATTATAACCTTTCGTTCAATTATGGCGATGAAGTCTCTTTTCAGGGAATTACATGTACAGGGAAGATCATCCTATCGGATAATCTAGACAATGTGATGACGCTCTTACGTTGATCTCCGCCATGAAATACAAAAAGAAAGACAAACTTATATACATCTATAAAAAAATAAACCATTAAAAAAAATAATATGCCTATGAACAAATTATATATCAAAGTAAAAATTAAAATAAACCTACAATTAGCAGGTAAAAAAAAGCCGGACGATAGTGCGAATATCGTCCGACCAAGTAATTCTAATTATCACGTATACCAATAATTAAAATCATTACAAAAATATGAATAAATATTCTATTGAAAGAGGAAAACCTTTCAATAATTTTAAACATGTCCTAAAAATCATGAGAACAACACTGTTCCTGTTATTTTTCTGCATCCTTTTTTTTCGCAAGCTGCCGATAGCTATTCACAGGAAACATCATTCACTCTGGATTTAAAATCGACCTCTATAAAAGAGATTTGTGAAGAGTTGGAAAAGAAAAGCGATTTTCGATTTATTTTCGCAGGAAATGTTAAAACGATCCTCAAGAAGAAGGTGAACCTGACTGTAGACTCCAAAAATATCGAAGAGATTCTCAATAGTATACTATCCAATACAAATCTAGTGTACAAAATATTAGAAGATCAAGTTGTTATTTATCAGGATGATGAAGAAGACACCTCTAAAGAAATTGAAAAAATACTTTCCGAACTAACTATACAACAACAAAGTACAGTTAAGGGCAAAGTGGTCGATCAACAAGGTGAGCCGCTTCCAGGTGTAACGATCACTATAGATGGTACACCTCGTGGAGTTATAACCGATATAGACGGAACATTTTCAATTAGTGCACAACCCAAAGATAAATTGGTTTTTTTCATTTGTTGGGATGGAAGTTCAGACCGTTGAAGTGGGTATCAAAACCACAATTGATGTTGTGATGCGTGAAAAATTGACGAATTAGAGGAAGTTACCATAGTAGCATTTGGAAAACAAAAGAAAGAAAGTGTGATTTCGTCAATCTCAACAGTTAAAACAAGTGAATTAAAAGTACCCAGTAGCAATCTTACTACTGCCTTTGCAGGACGCGTAGCAGGGCTGATTTCATATCAAACCAGTGGTGAGCCTGGGAGTGACAATGCGCAGTTTTCATCCGAGGAATTACCACTTTCGGGGCAGATGCTAAGAAAGACCCGCTGATCTTGATTGATGGCGTTGAATTAACTGCAGATGATTTGGCTCGGTTAAACACCGACGATATTGCCAGCTTCTCCATTATGAAAGACGCTACAGCGACTGCCCTCTATGGTGCCCGAGGCGCCAACGGCGTAATATTGGTAACAACAAAAGAGGGAAGGGAAGGAAAAATGCAAGTAAATGCTAGGATCGAAAATTCCTTTTCCACTCCAACGCAAATAGTAAAACTAGCTGACCCAATCACCTATATGAATATGCATAACGAAGCGGTACTGACGCGTGACCCCCCCAATGGTATCAGGGAATATTCCGCTGAAAAAAATAGAGATGACACAGCGAGGTCTATATCCCAATATCTTTCCGGCAACTGACTGGTATAAAGCAATGTTTAATGACTATACCATCAACCAACGAGCCAATATTAGTGTTAGTGGAGGTGGTTCAATTGCTCGTTACTACGTAGCCGCAAGTATTGCAAAAGATAATGGAAATTTGAAGGTCGACCGGCGGAACAATTTCAACTCAAACATCGACCTTACAAAGTACACTGTGCGATCGAATGTGAACGTTAATCTAACAAAGAGTACAGAACTAATCATGCGGTTAAGTTCAACATTTGACGATTATCGGGGACCGATCGACGGTGGATCTGCTATGTATCGCAAGGTAATGCAGGCCAACCCAGTTTACTTCAAACCATCATACGAACCAGACGAACAATTTGATTATGTGAACCATGTGCTTTTTGGCAACTATGCTACGGCTGACTACATAAACCCCTATGCCCAAGCTCTGAGAGGTTATCGTGATTATAGCAAAAACATGACTATGACCCAATTCGAGTTAAAACAGAATCTAGATATGTTAACCGATGGTCTAACATTCCGTACAATGGTCAACATGAACCGTTTTTCGGAGTTTACAGTTGTCAGGGAATATTCACCGTTCTATTACAGTATCGATTCTTATAATTTAGCTAACAATTCCTATACGCTTAAAAACCTGAATCCTGAATCCGGGGGGGATACATTCCTGAAATACAGCCCTGGCGCAAGGAACATCAACACTGTGTTTTATCTTGAATCGGCTTTCGAATACAACAAGAATATTACGGATAAACACCATCTCAATGGTTTGCTTGTCTATATCATGCGACAGGAGAAGAACGGCATTGCCGATAACCTGTTGCTTTCGTTACCCAACCGTAACCTCGGCTTGTCCGGTCGTTTGGCCTATAACTATGACAGCCGCTACTTTGGTGAGTTCAACTTCGGATACAATGGCTCTGAACGTTTCTCGAAGGAACATCGGTGGGGGGGTTTTTCCCTTCGGTAGGACTCGCATGGATGCTCTCAAACGAACAATTCTTCAGTGATTTGAACAATCTTTTTCCACAGTTTAAACTGAAAGCGACCTATGGGCTGGTGGGTAATGACGCAATCGGTAGTAATAACGATCGCTTTTATTACCTGTCACAGGTTGATATGAACGCATCGAGGAACGTTAACTGGGGGAGCAATGATGAATTATAACCCGGCTGGCATAGATGTCTCGCGATATGCCAATGACCGGATCGGTTGGGAAACTGCCTATAAGACGAATGTGGGTGCTGAAATCTCGGTTAAAGGCGGACTGTCGGCAAACATCGATATTTTCCATGAGAGAAGGAAAAACATCCTGCTTACACGTGTCATTCCTCAGACAATGGGTATTATCCCTGCAATCAAGGCAAACCTGGGTGTTGCCAGTGGTAAAGGGATCGACGTGGAGTTGAATTACGAGAAATTCATCACGAATGACTTCTATGTCACTGGTCGAGGTACATTTACCTATGCCAGCAGTGAGGTGTTAGAATGGGAAGAGCCTGATTATACCGGCACTCCATGGCGGTCTAAAGTGGGTTACAGTATCAACCAAAACTGGGGGGGCTATATTGCCGAACGCCTGTTTATTGATGAACGTGAAGTAGGCAATTCACCAACACAATTCGGAAATGTAATGGGTGGTGATATCAAGTATCGCGACGTTAATAACGATGGAGTGATTTCCGCTTTAGACCAAGTTCCTATCGGTTACCCTACCGTTCCTGAAATCAACTTTGGATTTGGGACAACGATTGGCTATAAGGGTTTTGATTTTTCTTTCTTTTTTTTCAGGGATCAGGACGTCAATCCTTCTGGCTCAACATCGGAAACATCCAACCATTTGTTGATGGTGACACTAATGACAACTTAATAGGGCAGAATGCCGTGCTACAAGCCATTGCCAACAATTACTGGACAGAAAGCAAACGAAATTCCTATGCTTTCTGGCCACGGTTATCAACTTACAGTATTACAAACAACAATCAAGCCAGTACATGGTGGATGCAGGATGCTTCTTTTTACGCCTCAAATCGGCAGAATTCGGATATACTTTACCTAGAAGGCTGACAGAAAAATATATATGAGTAACTGTAGAATCTATCTTAGTGGCACTAATCTGTTATCTTGGAGTCGTTTTAAACTGTGGGATCCAGAAATGGCAGGTAATGGACTTGGATATCCGTTGCAAAGGGTAATCAACTTAGGATTGAACGTGAATTTTTAAATTGAATTAAAATAAAATTTTCAAATATGAAATCAATGATAAAAAAATACTGTTTGTATATTATTTGCCACTTTTGTGATATCATGTAATTATCTAGATGTGGTTCCAGACAATATTCCTACATTGGATGATGCTTTTGCCAATCGGTATACTGCAGAACAGTATCTTGCCACCTGTTACTGGGGGGGACTTCCCAAGGCAGCAGGTTGGGATCAGAATCCAGCATTTCTCGGGTCTATGGAAATGATAATGAATTCAAATTTCCGCACGAGTGGCGGCATGAGACATGCATTAGGAGAAGACAATCCCACATCGCCTGTCATCAACTACTGGGGGGGCAGTACAGCTACGACAATCCGGTCACTATATGCAGGTATCCGTGAATGCAATACCTTCCTGGACAATATAGAAAGGGTACAGGACCTCAAAAGTGACGAACGTGACCGGATGATCGCAGAGGTGAAAACAATAAAGGCCTGGATGCACTTTTACCTGATTACCTACTATGGTCCCATCTGCCCATTGAAAGAAAGCACACCAATCAACACCTCAACCACGGGTATCCGTGTCTATAGGGAAAGATAGATGATTGCTTTAACTACGTGCTGGAGTTACTTAATGAAGTAATTGCCATTGATGCTTTGCCCGACCGTATTACCAACCGCACCACAGAACTGGGGGGGCGTTTCACGCAGGCAGTTCCCTATGCATTGAAGGCAAGGGTGTTGACTTATTGGGCAAGTGATCTTTTCAACGGTAATACCGATTACAATTCGTTTAAAAACCACCTGGGTGAACCTTTTTTCAATCAGGTAAAAGATGTGTCCCGCTGGACAATTGCAGCTGAAGCTTGCAAGGAAGCAATTGAAGTCTGTAAGGCTAACGATATACGTTTGTATCAGCCATCCGATTATATGCAGACAAAACCCATGTCTGACACCACCCTGCTCATCAACACGCTCCGTAGTGCAGTAAGCGATCAACAAAACACCAACGTCGAGCTGATATATGGCAATACCTCATATCCCAGCGGATCCAATGTACAGCGTCACTGCTTACCAAGGTTTGAAGCTGGGTCGGCCGCTAACGCTACCTCAAGGCTGGCAGTTCCACTGCACATTGTTGACCTGTTTTATTCATCAAATGGACTTCCGTTGGAAGATGATCAAAGCTGGTCTGAGAATGACAAATACAATAACCGCTTTCAAACACTTAGAGTGGGTGATGAGTCACACAGATATGTAATTCAACTCGGTGAAATTACATCACAAATCAATTTTGATCGAGAATTACGTTTCTATGCTGCACTCGGTTTCGATCGTGGCAAGTGGTATGGCAACCATTACAACAATGAACCGAATAACGATGCGGAAGCAATGTTTCCCATGGCACGGTACTCTGAATTTTCCAACCGTGTGGCAAACAACGAATATAATGCTACAGGATACTGGGCAAAGAAGCTGGTCAACCTGAACACCCGTTGGCGTGACGCCAATGAATTGACATATTTGAGCTTTCCCTATCCTGACATGCGTTTTGCCGACTTGTTGCTGTTGGCCGCCGAAACAATCAATGAAGCGACCCCCCCGGTGAGGACAATGCTCCAGCCAATCCTGAGGTTTACACCTACATCAACATGATCAGAGAACGTGCCGGATTGGAGGGATTAGTGGAAAGTTATCAGAAATATGCTGTCGCTGACAAAAAAACAAACCCGCAACCAAAGGAGGCATGAGGGAGATTATCCGACGTGAAAGGAAAGTTGAATTATCACTCGAAGGCCAGGACTACTGGGACAGGAAGCGCTGGAAAACGGCACATCTGGAGTTAAACCGGAATATCGAGGGTTGGAATGTAACAGCAGAGGATACAAGCCCCAGCGCTTATTACATGCCAACAACAATCTATACACAAAGATTTACGCTTAGAGATTATTTTGCACCTATCCCAGAAAGCGATCTAGTCAATAATCCTCAGCTAGTTCAAAACCCGGGATGGTAAAAAGACAATTAAAATTAAAAACTTATGATTCATAACCGATTTCATATGAAGGCAACACAATTATTATTTGCAGTTTTGGTTTCACTGATATTTTTTTCATGTGAAGAAAAGCAACTGGAACCGATTAACATATCAAAAGGCAAACCTGCTCCGGTAAGCGATGTGGTAGTTATGTATGCACCAGGTGGCGCAATCCTCTCGTTTAAGTTGCCTCCCGACGATGATGTGCTGGCCGTGAAGGCAGTTTACAAGCTTAGTAACGGTAAGGTGCGAGAATCGATTACCTCCTTTTATGGAGATAACCTGAAAATTGAAGGTTACAACGATACCAATGAACATGAAGTGCTTTTATATACCGTAAGCCGTTCACAGGAGCTCTCTGACCCACTGTTGGTCAAATTTACCCCCCCACAGGAATCGCCGCTGAGCAAGGCTACCAGAACAATGGAGATTTCCAGTGACTTTGGCGGTGCTTACTATACCTGGAAAACCTGGATAAAGTACTTCTTACTGCAGAAATGCTTGTGGAATCTGACAATGGGAAAATGCAGACTGCCAGGATTGTGACCTCAAACCTAGAAGCTCCCTTTTTCAGCATTCGAGGTTATGAGCCTATCCCCCCCAGGAAATTTGCCATCATACTAAAGGACAACTGGGACAACGTTTCTGATACAATTTATCCCGAGGGAGAAACTGTTACCCCTGGCTTGAAATGACACTGGACAAGAATCTATGGTCGATTTACAAAGTAAATGGAAGCTACCTACCGGGTGATGGTACATTTACAAACTGGGAAGGCCGTGACGAATATATGTTCGATGACGACGTAAATACCTTTGGACACAGCTATTCCGGGTCACTACCAGTGGGCATCACGATAGATCTGGGTAAACCGGCCATGCTGAGCCGGGTGACATTCTTCCAAAGATTCCAAAATGGGGTCTATTATTCATGGGGGGGAAATCCACGTAGGATTATTGTCTATGGCAGAAAGGAAGCCCCGACTACCGGCAACTGGGATGAATGGACACAACTTATTGATTACACAATGATCAAGCCCTCTGGAACCAACGACCAATACTCGGTTAATACCGATGAAGACCGTCTGGCTGCCTTAAACGGACATGAAGCTTCTTTTCCGATCTCGTCAGACTCTTACCGGTATCTCCGGTTCAGGTTCATGACTTCCTGGGAAAACAGGCCTTATGTGCATCCAGCTGAAATTACTGTACAGGGAATATACGAGGATTAGCACATTACAGATAATTAAATCTTCAAATAATTGAATTCTATAAAACTTTAGTGAAAAACTAAATATTGACATATGAAAAATATATATTACATTTGATTGTTGCATGTGCATTGCTCTTGTCATGTGAGAATATGATGGACGTGCACAAGCAGTTTATCGAAGGCGGAGAGAAAGTTTATGCACTAAAACTGGATGAATCCAGTTTTTTTGCAGGGCACAATCAAGTCTATTTCAAGTTTTACATGACCAATACAACGAATATCAAAACTGTTGACCTTTTCTGGGACGAAGATTCGCTTATTATCCCGATGCCTACTTATGGATGGGGTACGGTAGCTGTACCTGTCATTGAAGAAAAGTCCTATTCCTTTAGAATCCGGACTACCGATATTTTCGGTCACCATTCGCTTTGGAGTACTGGTTTTGCCAATTCTTACGGTGCTTATTTTCAAGAGTCACTGACAAATCGATCAGTAAAAAGTTTTGAATTAACAAATAACAATATTAACGGGTTGATTAGCTGGTTTCCACCAGCATCGAATCTCGTTCGCAGCGAAGTGCGCTACACCGGTTTGGATGGTGAGGAAAAACTGTAAATGTACCGGCCGGTCAGAATGTGACACAATGCCCGGGGGGGTTGAACATCAACCGGTTTGATGTGCGCTCTTTTTTTCTTGCCGGAACCCAATGCTATGGACACTTTCGTCATTGCATGGCAGCAAGTGACTCCCGTATATAAGTTACCGACAACAGAATGGACGATCGAATATTGTAATTCCTGGCATGGTCAACCTTCGCTCACCGGTACCCAGAATATGCCTCATTTTATTTTTGATGGCGATTACAACACCATCTGGCATTCCAGTTATGGAAATTATACTGTTGGTACTCATCCGCTTGATCCGACAATCACCAGAGATCCACCACCCTTTACTATTGTAATTGATATGGGTGAACCGGTAAATATTGCGAAGGTTGATATTTACCGAAGATTCAATAATAACAATGTACAAACCGTGATAGTATACGCACCAGCAATAGATGATAATCTTCTCACAGATGCAGATTTTGAATGGCTGGGCAATATACCGGTATCGTTTGTGAATCACTCATTCTTCAAGAATTACTCTTATCCCGGAGTGGAAAACTCAAACTGGACGGAACTTGGCCGTGTAGAGTACCCTAATGCCAGCAATTTAGGTACCCCTGAGGAAAACTTAAGAGAGATTGATGCCTCTTCACTGAATATCAAAAGCCGATATGTGAAACTGATCCTACCTAATACTCGTAGTAACGGAAATGTATCACTTGCGGAAATAGCCATACATGGGCGATAAATCTGTTATTTACAATGCAATGCCAGCAGAGTTACACACCCTGCTGGCATTAAAAAAAATTTAATAATTCTATGGAAATGAGAAAAATAATTATGTTAAGCTTTATTGTCCTGCTGGCCTCCTGCGGGAAAGAAACGAACGATCAAACACCTACAATAATAACACCTCCCACAAAAGATGTCGTCTATCTAAAAGTGATGACCTACAATATTGCAGGTGCTGCTTCAAGTACAGGTGTAAGGAGCCTGCCCGATCTTGCTGAAGTTATCAAAAAAGCCGACCCCGATTTGGTAGCAATTCAGGAAGTAGATGCGTTTACCACCCGTAATGGGAAAGATGTACATCTTGCTCGCGATCTTGCAGCTCTTTGTGGCATGGAGTACTGGTTTTTTTGCCAAAGCAATGGATTTTCATGGCGGAGAATATGGCGATGCCATTTTATCGAAACATCCTTTCAAGGAGACTGAAGCTTACTCCCTAAGCGGAGATTGGGAAGGAGAACACATTGAAACTCGATCAGCTGCACGCGTAACAGTAGAAATTGGCGGAAGAGATATTGATTTTATCAGTACACACTTAGACCATACAAGCAATGATAAGTGGCGTATACTACAAGCAAATGAATTGGTAGAAATTGTGAAATCGCTTGATTTACCAGTCATTATGGGAGGAGACTTAAACTGTACTCCGACTAGTGAACCCATGAAGATACTCTATCAGGAGTTACTGTCACCCTGCAAAAGCAACAGCTGCCTTGGAACATTCGTGGGAAGTAAGAACGCAATTGACCATTTGATGTATAGGAGCAACAGCGTCTTAACTCTTTCTTCATATGGTGTGTATGCTTGGGCAGACAAGGAATCAGACCATTTTCCGGTAGGGGCAATATTTGAGGTGGATAAATTGGCTAACTAAGTGCATATTGTGATTGTTATATTGCATATTATTATCAATTTGCATATTTGTCTAACAACTTGCTATTTTGTTTTACACACTAACATTCAATATTATCAGATTTTTTTCAAAATAATTAATAGAGGGTGAATCACAATAAGATACCACCCTCTTTATGATTAAACTCTTAACCAAGAACAAATTCAACTTTCAGAGATCAAAATTCTATCTTTGACCATCATTCTACTTTATAAAGGTCCCAATCATCGAAATAACGATGAAAAAAAACTGGCGATTGTAATATTATTAATAATCCAAACCATGTTTTATAGAAAAATGTAACAACAATATAAAACAAATGACAAAGAAACTTATTATACTCTTTTTAAACTTTCCACTATTTATTTTTTCACAGGGGGGGATAGAAATTACACACGGCCCTTATCTTCAACAAATGGGAGAAAATGAAGTAACAATCATTTGGACGACAAATAACGATGCCATTTCTTGGGTCGAAATGGCGCCAATAGGAAATGATAGTTTCTATGCATTCGAACGCCCAAAGTATTATGAAACGGCTTATGGCAGTAAAAAAAACAGGCAAATTACATCGTATAAATCTTTCAGGATTACATCCCGGAACAGAATATCGATATCGAATCTTTTCGAAAGAGATCGTATGTTACAAAAATCACCGTGTACTGTATGGCAATACTGCTTCTTCGAATGTTTATTCCCAAAAACCATACCAGTTCAGAACACTCGATGTAAACGCTGACAAGGTCTCATTTAGGGTGGTGAACGACCTGCATTCCAAGAATGAGAACCTTAGTAAAATGCTTGGTGGCATAAACAGAGACAATACTGATCTTGTCATCTTCAATGGTGATATGATATCCATTTTGAATGATACAGAGCAAATTTTCAACGGATTTATGGATACTGCTGTAGCACTTTTTGCGAAAGAGATTCCTCTTTTTTTTAGTCGAGGAAACCATGAAACAAGGGGGGGGCGTGGCAGTGCTGGTTTATATGATTATTTCCCTACGAAAACAGGTGAGTTTTATTACTTTTTTTCAGGCCGGACCTGTTTATTTCATCATCCTGGATGGCGGTGAAGACAAACCCGATTCTGATATTGAATATTCAGAATTATCTCATTTTGATGCCTATCGTTCCAATCAGGCTGAATGGCTGGAGTCTGTTGTGTCATCGGTTGAATTTCAACAGGCACCGTATCGTATCGTGATCATGCACATTCCACCCACTGCCACCACCTGGCACGGCACAAAAGATGTGATTCGGAAATTCACTCCAATATTGAACAATGCTAACATCGATGTAATGTTATGTGGTCATACACACAATTATACATTCATTGAAAAAGGTGAAGATCCTGCAGTCAATTTTCCTATACTGATTAATGATGACGAGAACTGGCTTGATATTATTGTAGATTCAGAAATAAGAATTACACAGAAAGATATGTATGGAAGTATCTTGAAAAATAATTTTTTTTCGCCACAATAACTAAATAATTATTTTCTCTAGTGAAACACCAAGTTATTATTTAATATTCATTAAAAGTAAATTTATCAACAAAATCTGTTCTAATAACACTTAGCTGTAATAATGCATTAAATCATCTATTAAG
>JMBV01000175.1_pt1 | contig 24088 bp, 39 predicted proteins | sample 616531 | NCBI WGS metagenome assembly JMBV01 (sample SAMN02727904, study PRJNA239997) | anaerobic digester metagenome | biome: anaerobic digester; isolation source: mesophilic anaerobic digester inoculated with municipal waste water sludge... | place: Germany: Bielefeld University, CeBiTec ...
GGGAAAATGATATTCATAGGTACTATTCCCAAATGGTTCAGAAAATTCATCAAAAAAAACATAATCTAAAACATATTACCTTCCACGGACTAAGACATACTCATACTACTATATCAATCTATAGCGGGATAAATATAGTAAGTGTGTCAAAGTCTTTAGGTCATGGAAAAACCTCTACCACCACTGATTTTTATGCTCACCACATAGAGTCAGTAGAAAGAGAAATGGCGAATAAATTTGATGAAATATTTATAAGTGGCACGCAAGGTGGCACATCTGAACCAAAACTAAGAATTATAAAGTAACTAAGAATGGCTATAAATACACATTTCCACTAATTAAAACATGGTCGGGATGACTGGATTCGAACCAGCGACCCCCCCAAGTCCCCCCCCAGACTTGTACTCTACCAAACTGAGCCACATCCCGAGATACTTTAATATTATAGCATAAAATTTATAAAAAAAATCTATACTATAGAAATAAGGTAGATACCCTCTACCTTATTTCTATATAATAATGCATATTAATCCACTACTACCATCATTTAATATCTTTTCTAAGGCCTTTCTCAACTTTTGCCTTGCATCTTCAGGCATAGTAGCCAATTTACCATTTAACTGTTCATTTACTAAATCATAAAGGGATTTCCCAAATAAATTAGATTGCCATATCTTATTAGGTTCACCTTCAAATTCTGATAAGAAGTATTGAATTAACTCTTCAGATTGCTTTTCGGAGCCTATTAGAGGCGACACTTCAGTGGTTATATCTGCCCTTAATACGTGAAGTGACGGCGCTTTAGCTTTAAGTTTAACTCCAAATCTATTGCCTTGACGATAAATTTCAGGCTCTTCTAATTCTAACTCTTCTAAGGTAGGACTTACAAGACCATAGCCTATTTCTCTAGCCTCAATTAAAGCCCTTTCAATTTTATCATATTCCTTCTTAATATTTGCCAGTTTATTTATTAGTCCTAATATTTGATGATCGCCATAAATATGATATCCTGTAATTTCATTTAAAATATTATAAAACAACTCTTCTTCCATGGTGATTTCCGTATTAATAACACCTTCACCAAGATTTATTTCCTTTATTAATATTTCCTTAACTGTATCTAATTCCTTAACAGGTTCTAAACATCCAGCTACTTGATTTAACTTTTGTAAATCTTCAACAGCTGGCTTTAAAGAATCCATAATACTCGCTCTTATCCAATGAGATTTTGGTAAGCCTTCAATCCACCTTGGTAAGTTAATGGTGATTTCCTTTACTGGGAATTCAAACAATAACTTTTCAAATATCTTTTCTACATCATTTACTTCCATATTTAAACAATCCATAGAAACTACTGAAACACCATATTTAGCCTCAAGACTTTCCTTTAATGCAATAGTCGTATCTAGATTTGGATGTTTAGAATTAAGTACTATAACAAAGGGTTTACCTAATTCTTTTAATTCATTAATTACTCTTTCCTCAGCTTTAATATAATTTGCCCTATCAATATCTGTAATAGATCCATCTGTAGTCACTACAAAACCAATGGTAGAGTGATCCTCTATTACTTTTCTCGTTCCAATTTCTGCTGCCTCTTCAAAGGGTATCTCCCTATCATACCAAGGAGTAGTTACCATTCTAGGCATATCATTTTCTTCATGACCTAAAGCACCCTTTACCAAATACCCTACACAATCTACCATCCTTACTTTGAACCTTACATTTTCATTTAAGACTAGTTCAACAGCTTCATTGGGCACAAATTTAGGCTCTGTAGTCATTATAGTTTTTCCAGATCCACTTAATGGCAGTTCATCTTTAGCCCTTTCTTTTTTTATGGAGATTTTCCATATTAGGTAGAACCAAAAGTTCCATAAATCTTTTAATAAAGGTAGACTTTCCCGTTCTCACTGGCCCTACAATACCTGCATAAATATCTCCATCTGTACGTTCCGCTATATCTTTGTATATATCGAATTCTTTCATATTTTCCCCCCCCTCATTATTTTTTTAACAATGCTTAACATTATATATATACGTAAATAGAATTTAAATATTACAAGCATTAAAAAAACCTGCTAAATTTAGCAGGTTTACCATTTAAGATTTACATCTGTTACTACATCTTCCATTTCATGTTTTTATCTCTTTCCATAAGATTAGGTACTGAATCCTTTACATCCTTTCCTTGGTATAATACACTATATAATTCTTCAGTAATGGGCATATTTATATTATGTTTTTAGCCAATTTATAAGCAGAGTTTGTAGTTCTAATACCTTCTACTACCATACCTACTTCCTTAATGGCCTCATCTAAATCTAAACCTTTACCAATAAGTATCCCCCCGCTCGTCTATTCCTACTATGCATACTAGTACATGTAACTATTAAATCACCAATACCAGCTAACCCAGAAAAAGTAGTTGGGTTTGCACCCATTTTTCTCCTAATCTAGCCATTTCAAATATACCCCCCCTAGTCATCAAAGCAGCCTTAGTATTGTCTCCATAGCCTAAACCATCTGATATTCCAGCTCCTAAAGCAATAATATTCTTAAGGGAGCCACCAAGCTCAACACCTACAATATCTGGATTTGTATATACTCTAAACTTTGGAGTCATAAATACATCCTGTACATATTTGCAGTGCTTTTATGTACAGATGCAGAAACAACAGTTGTAGGAATATCTACAGCAACCTCCTCTGCATGGGAAGGTCCTGATAAAACAGCATATTTATTTTCTGGAAGAATCTCTTTTACAATTTCAGATATCCTCATTAAAGTATCATTTTCTATACCCTTAGCAACATTGACTATTACTTGATCTTTATTTATATACTTTTTAAAATTCATCAATGTTCCCCCCCTTACACCGTGGTAGGTACGGCAAGTAAAATGATATCTTTATTAAAAATTGCCTTTTCTACATCTGTCATTACATTAAGGTTTTCAGGTAGCTTTACCTTGGGAAGATATTTTTATTTTCACCAGATTTAATGATCTCATCAACTTGTTTTTCATCTCTTAACCATATATCCACATCTAAACCTTTTTTTTCCAAGTAAAATAGCTAAAGCTGTTCCCCCCCAGCTTCCACCACCTAAAACACCTATTTTTTTTCATTCACAATTACCACCTACCTAATTTATTTTCATTACCAGCCATTAATCTTTCAATATTAGATTTATGTCGAATAATAGCCAATATGGCTAAAAGTAAAGATAAAATAAAGACTTCCTTATTAAAAGTATTACTAGCTAATCCATATATTATGGGAAAAGAACTTAAAAAAACACATAGAGCCTAAAGAAACATATCTACTAATTAAAGCTACAATAACCCCTAGGATTACAGCTATAATAGTGCTTGGCCAATGTATAGTTAGAAGTATTCCTAAGGATGTTGCCACCCCCCCTTTTCCACCTTTAAAACCGAGAAAAATAGGCCAATTATGTCCCATAACAGCAAAGAATCCCCCTACTAATCCTCCTGTATCTCCTAACAACAATCTTCCTAGATAAACAGCTAAAATACCCTTAAAAACATCTAAAACAAAAGTTACAATACCAAGCTTCTTCCCCCCCATAACCCTCATAGCATTAGTAGTGCCTGCATTTCCACTTCCATAACCTCTAATATCAATGTTCTTAGTAATTTTACCTATAAAATACGCAGAAGAAAAACAACCAATTAAATATGATATTATTATTACTAAGGCCCATTTCATTATTATTCACCCTTTTCTCTAAACTCGAAAATAATAGGGGGGGTACCTGAAAATCCAAAATGACTTCTTATTTGGTTTTCTAAATATCTTTCATAGGAAAAATGCATTAACTCCTTATTCCTTACAAACAGTACAAACTTTGGAGGTCTTACAGCTACTTGTGTACCATAGAGTATTTTACATCTCTTTCCTTTATCTGAAGGAGGTTGATTCATCAACACAGCCTGATTAATTATATCATTTAAGACCCCCCCTGTACTTATTCTTAAATTATAATTATTATTTACAATATTAATTAAATCTAAAAGTTTATTAACCCTTTGACCAGTTAATGCAGAAATAAATACTATTGGAGCATATATAATAAACCCTAAGGTCTCCCTAATATTTTTTTTCAAACTCCCTATAAGTCATATCCTTCTTATCAATTAAATCCCATTTATTTACAGCTATTATTATGGCCTTACCATTATCATGGGCATATCCTGCAATCTTTGTATCTTGTTCTGTAACTCCTTCAGTTGCATCTATTACTAATACACAAATATCTGATCTATCTATAGCTGCTAAGGTCCTAACTACAGAATACCTTTCCACCTTCTCATATATACTTCTTTTTCGTCTAAGACCTGCAGTATCTACAAAGACATAATCCATATCTTTATAGGTAAAATAACTATCTATAGAATCCCTAGTAGTTCCTGGTATATTTGTAACTATAACCCTTTCTTCACCTAAAATATGATTTATTAAAGATGATTTCCCCCCCACATTTGGTTTACCAATAAATGTAACCTTAACCAAATCTTCATCACTTTCAACATTGACATCCTCTGGAAAATGTTTAATTACTTCATCAAGTAAATCCCCTATCCCAAAGGCTTGCTCAGCAGAGATCATCATGGGTTCACCTAATCCTAATTCATAAAACTCATAGATTTCTTCAGGTGCCTTATGACTATCGATTTTATTACATACTAAAATAGTTTCCTTCCCAGATCTTCTTAAAATATCACCGATTTCCCTATCAGTACTAGTTAGCCCATCCTTACCATCTACGACGAATAAAATTACATCTGCAGTATCAATGGCAACCTGTGCTTGCTTTTTAATATTAGACATTATGGGGGGGTCTTCTTTATCAGGCTCCAAACCACCAGTATCTATTACAGTAAAATGATTATTTAGCCATTCTCCTTCTGCATAAATCCTATCCCTAGTTACACCAGGTTTATCTTCAGTAATAGCAATTCTTCTACCAACTAATCTATTAAATAATGTAGACTTACCTACATTCGGTCTTCCAACTATGCATACAATTGCTCTCTTCATTCCCTCACCTCTAAATAAATATATCCATAAAATCTTTACCATTTACATTTGAAACCATAATCTTAGTTTTTAATTTTTCAGATACCTGTTCTAAAGTTAAATTATCTAAAAATACTTCTTCTCCACTTTTCATCATGGACATAGGTATTATTATACCATCTGACTCCATATTTTTTAACTGTGAAATTAAATCAATTCCCGTTACTAGTCCAGAAACAGTAATACTATGGCCAAAAAAAGTCATTTACTATGGGGACTACCTCTAAATCCAACCCATTGAACTTCTCCATTATATTATGACATAAATTCACCATAAAGTCATATGCTAAAGTACCAGTGGCTACAATATACCTTTTATTTAAATCAATAGATGTCTTTATCTTTTCTATTTCTTCCATTACTTCATATTCAAAGGATTTCATAAGGCCTACTCCATTTTCCAATTGGGGGGGAAATCCTTCGTATTCTTCATAACTAGGTACTTCTCTTTTAGATAATGCAAAGAATTCATCAGAAGGAAAGACAAATCTAGTTCCCAATTCCCTTAAAAGCCTTGTTTGTTCATGGGAAATATAATCCAATAGCTCCTCAGATAACTCCTTGTTATAAGGCGTAAGTTTTGCTAACTTTTCCCTATATTTAGTTATACCTACTGGTACTACAGCTACAGATTCTACAGTAGGATATAATTTAGATAAATCGAACAAAGTCCTATTTAATTCTTCTCCATCATTTACACCTGGTACAAGAACTATTTGACAGTTGATTTCCAATCTAGCTTCATGAAATCTTTTTAATATATCATAGATTTTCCCTGCATTTTTATTATTTAACATTTTAACCCTTAACTCTGGATTTGTAGTATGAACTGAAATATTAATAGGACTAAGTCTATACCTAATAATCCTATCTATTTCATCATCACTCATATTAGTTAAAGTAATAAAATTACCCTGTAAAAAAAAGATAATCTAGAATCATCATCTTTAAAATATAAGGTTTCCCTCATATTAGGAGGTAATTGATCTATAAAGCAAAATATGCATTTATTTCTACAAGATTTTGCCTTATCTATTAAAGGATTTGTAAATATGATACCCAAATCTTCATCATAATCCTTTTCTATTTCATACTCCCATATATCTCCATTTGGCTTTTGTATCCCTAATAATATATAATCATCTGAAACCAAATACTTATAATCGATAATATCCTTTACTTCAGTATGGTTTATAGATAATAATATATCCCCCCCTTTTTCAATTTCTAATTCTTCTCCTATACTACCTTCTGCTATTTCTTCAATAATATTTCTTGATTCAGATATGTTTTTTTTAATTCCATTTTTCACAACCTTTGTTAAAAATTTCATTTCCAAAATCTAAGCCTACAGAAGTCTCTGTAGGCTATTGACTAATTAATATAGTGGAAACTTATCACATAGTTTAGCTACTCTTTCTTTAATTGGTTTCCTATCATTGCTTTCATCTAAAGCTAAAGTGATAATTTCTGCAATTTCCTTCATTTCTTCTTCCTTCATACCCCTTGTAGTCACTGCAGGAGTCCCAATACGGATACCACTAGTTACAAAAGGACTTTCTGGATCATAAGGGATAGTATTTTTATTTGTAGCTAAGCCAACTTCCTCCAATAGAGCTTCTGCTTTTTTTTACCAGTTAATCCCTTAGTTCTTACATCTATCAATATCAAATGATTATCAGTTCCACCTGATACAAGTCTAAATCCATTCTCCAATAATCCATCAGCTAATGCTTTAGCATTAGATATAATTTGTTTTTGATATTCCTTAAAATCATCCCTTAAAGCTTCTCCAAAGGATACCCCCCCTTTTGCAGCTATGACATGCATCAAAGGTCCACCTTGAATGCCTGGGAAAATTGCCTTATCTATAATTTTAGCATACTTTTCCTTACAAAGAATTGCTCCACCCCCCCTAGGGCCTCTTAAAGTTTTATGGGTAGTAGTTGTAACAAATCAGCATATGGTACGGGGCTTTGATGTAATCCAGCTGCTACTAAACCTGCAATATGTGCCATATCCACCATTAAATAAGCTCCTACTTCCTCCGCTATTTCCTTGAATTTTTTTAAAGTCAATACTTCTTGGATAAGCACTGGCTCCAGCAACTATTAGCTTTGGTTTTTCTCTTAAAGCTATTTCCCTTACAACATCATAATCTATAATTTCTGTTTCCTTATCTACACCATAATCTACAAAATCATAATATGTTCCAGAAATGTTCACTGGACTTCCATGGGTTAAATGTCCACCTTGGGATAAATTCATACCTAATACCTTGTCTCCTGGCTTTAATATTGCAAAATATACTCCAAGATTAGCATTGGCACCTGAATGCGGCTGTACATTTGCATGTTCTGCATCAAATAATTTTTTTAGTCGATTAATCGCTAAGTCTTCTACTTTATCTACTACTTCGCAACCACCATAATATCTTCTTCCTGGATATCCTTCTGCATACTTATTAGTTAATTGGCTTCCCATAGCCTCCATAACTTGTTCTGACACAAAATTTTCAGAAGCAATAAGTTCAATATGCCTTCCTTGCCTACTGATTTCCTGGTTAATTAGTTCCATCATCTCTGGATCATTTTTGGCTACATTATCAAAATTCATGTGCAACATTCCCCCCCTCTCTAATCTTTATTGTAATTGATTATTTTTTCAAAATAATATAAAATAATCAGTATACATATCCGTTTAATAAATTTAATTATATATGTATTATACCATAATTACAATAAATTTAACTCATGAGGTGCAAATTATGAACCATTTTATAATTAAAGATAAAGAAGAAGTAAAAAAAACTTATGAAACTAGCCCTTTCTTCTGGTGAATCCATGTTGAAAAATGGAGCAGAAACCTATAGGTAGAAGATACTATGGTAAGAATTTGTGGTTCTAGAGAAAATATTTCAAATGTCGATGCCTTTGTAACTCAAACTGGTATATTTTTAACCTTAGAATATGAAGATGAAATTTACTCAAATTTTAGAAGAATAAAAGATGTTAGCATAAACTTAAAAAAATAGATGCCTTAAATCAATTTTCAAGAAATTTTGTTTGTACCAATATTTCCATTGATGAAGGCATGGAAATTATCCATAAAATCGATCAAATGAAGGGTTATTCTAAATTGACAAAAGCTCTTTTAGGAGCTACTGCTGCTGCTTTTTTTTGTATAATGTTTGGAGGTAACTTTAAAGACTTTATTTCCAGTTATTTAGTCAGTTTTTTTTGTAATAATTATTTTAACAAAATTAGAAAAGTTTAGATTAACTTTTTTTTATAGATAATTTCTTAGGAGCATTTTTAGCTTCCTTATTTTCTGTTATTACTTTAGAATTAGGACTAGGAGAAAATCTAGATATGATAATAATAGGTTCTATAATGTATCTTGTACCAGGAGTGGCAATTACAAATGCCATTAGAGATACCATGTCTGGGGGATTCCTTATCTGGACTTTCTAAAGGTATGGAAGCCGTGTTTTGTGCTTTAGCCATAGCCTTTGGTGTAGGAATCATACTTAACTTTTACGTGAAAGGATTATAATAATATGAACATAATATATCAGCTTATATTTTCTTTTTTTTGCAACTATAGGATTTGCAATATATTTTAGTGCACCTCTCAATTCTGTTATTGCCTCAGGAATATCTGGTGGATTATCTTGGGTAATCCTATATATCTTTATACATAATTTTAATAACAAAGTAGCTGGTACCTTTTTTTGGTGCCTTCTTAGTAGGACTCTTAGGGGGGGAATTTTTAGCAATTAAATTGAAAAAAAACCAGCAACAGTATTTATTACTCCTGGAATAGTATCCCTGGTGCCTGGTGCTGGCATGTATTATACAATGCTATATTTAGTTCAAAAAGATTATATTAAGGCAGCTATTTCTGGTACAGAAACTTTTTTTCATGGCTGCTGCCATTGCCATAGGAATAATAACATCTTCTATTTTTCCCGTTCCTTAAAGAGATTTAAAAAGAATAACTAATTTTGCTTTGAATATTTTAATAGAATATCTATTAACTTATCTAAATCATCTTCCTTAGAATTTCCCTCTAGATAATTTGTTAAACAGTTCTTCATATAATTTTCTAATATCAATCCACCTGCATTGTTCAATGCAGCTCTAGCAGCTGCAATTTGAACCAATACATCGCCACAAAACTTATCTTCTTCAACCATCTTTTGAATTCCTTTAATCTGACCTTCTATTCGTCTTAAACGCCTGATTACAGCAGCATTATCACTCAAGTAAATTCCTCCTCTACAATATCCTAGTTACGGAAAGAGTAGAATCCTTCTTATGTGCAATTCTTTTATCTACCAATTTAACTAAGAATAAAGATACTAATAAAAAGGCTACTCCTGTAATAAAGCTCAAAATTTCATAATTAGAGTATCCTCCACCTTTAAAGATCATGTTTCCAACAGCTATTCCTGCTATAAGGAAAAATAGTGGAACCATATATACCAAAGCAGTAAACTTTAAAATATTCTTTGCATTCCCTTGAATTTCTACAAAATCTCCCACTTTAGCATTTAATTTATTAGGAACAGTAATAATATGAGGAGCTACTTCACAACTACCACTACAACTATTGCAGCCGCCACCTCCACAAGCAGAAACCCTACGAACTTCTAATTCCATATTATTACCATCGATTTTTCTGACAAAACCTACTTGTTCCATATATTACACCTCCCAATTAGTTAAATCTTTTATAACCTCCGATGCAATTATTAGCCCTGCCACTGGCGGAACAAAAGCAATACTTCCTGGCACAGCTTTACGCAAATCATCGGATTCTAAATTGACCTTAATAGGAACCTCTTCAGACCATATTACCTTAAGGTCCTCAATACCTTTTTTTCGAAGCTCCCTTCTCATTACCTTAGCCAAAGGACAAACCTTAGTATCATAAATATCTCCTACCTTAAGCATCGTAGGTGACATCTTGTTTCCAGCTCCCATGGAGCTTATTATAGGTATACCCATTGTCTTGCAACTAATAATCAAATCAATTTTAGAAGATACCATATCAATAGCGTCAATTACATAATCATATTCTTCCTTTAAAAGAAATTCCCTAGTCTCCTCATTATACTTTTCATTAAATATATGAATTTGAAGATTAGGATTAATTTCTAATAATCTTTCCTTCATGACTTCTACTTTAGGTCTTCCTACAGTCTTAGTAGTAGCATGAACTTGCCTATTGATATTAGTTATATCTATTATATCATAATCTACTAAAATAATCTTCCCCCCCAATCCGCTTCTAACTATGCTTCAGCGGCGTAGGAGCCAACGCCACCAACGCCAAAAACAGCCACAGTAGACTTAGATAATTTATCCATACCTTCCTTTCCCAATAATAATTGAGATCTTAAAAACATATTATTCATCTTTTTTTTAAATCCAACTTAATATGTGTTTCTTCCAATTGTTTATCAGAAACCCTAGTAGGAGCATCTGTTAACAAACAAGTTGCAGACTGGGTCTTTGGAAATGCTATTACATCACGGATATTAGAGCTATTAGTCAATGTCATAATAAGCCTATCAAATCCATAAGCTATTCCACCATGGGGGGGAGGAGTCCCGTATTTAAAGGCCTCTAACAAGAAACCAAATTTCTCATTTGCCTCTTCTTCACTTAATCCTAAGGCCTTAAACATTCTCTTTTGAAGTTCGGAATTGCTGATCCTAATACTTCCTCCACCCATTTCATCTCCATTAATAACAATATCATAGGCTCTAGCCCTAACAACTTCAGGATTTGTTTCTAATAAATGTAAATCCTCATCCATAGGTGATGTAAATGGATGATGCTTAGCCACATATCTTTGTTCTTCTTCATCATACTCGAACAATGGGAACTCTGTAATCCATAGGAGATTTAATTCATCCTTATCTATTATATCCAATCTTTTAGCAACTTCATTTCTTAAATTGCCTAAGCTGTCATAAACTACAGAAGACTTATCAGCAACAAATAATAATAAATCTCCCTTGTTACCATTCATCCTTTGGAGTATTCCTTCCAACTCTTCTTCCTTTAAAAACTTAGCTATTGGAGAGGTCATTCCATCTTCTGTAATCTTAATCCAAGCTAATCCTTTAGCACCATAAGTCTTTACATAATCCTCTAAAGATGAAATATCCTTTCTAGTAAACTGGTCACCATAACCCTTTACATTGATACCCCCCCTTACAGTACCTCCATCTTTTATGGTGCCACTAAATACTTTAAACTCACTATTTTCAACTATATCTGAAATATTCACCAATTCAAAACCAAATCTTAAATCTGGCTTATCAACTCCAAATCTTTCCATAGCTTCCTTATAGGTCATCCTTTTAATAGGTAATTCTATTTCTACACCCTTTAGTTCTTTAAATAATCTATATAGGAACTTTTCATTTATTTCTATTACATCTTCCACATCCACAAAGGACATTTCCACATCTATTTGAGTGAATTCTGGTTGCCTATTAGCCCTTAAATCTTCATCTCTAAAACATTTAACTATTTGATAGTATCTATCCATGCCAGATACCATTAAAAGCTGCTTCATAAGCTGTGGTGACTGTGGAAGAGCATAAAACTCTCCTGGGTTCACCCTACTTGGTACTAAATAATCTCTAGCCCCCCCTTCTGGAGTAGGCTTAGTAAGCATAGGAGTCTCTATTTCTACAAAATTGTTTTCATAAAAAAAAGTCCCTAACTACCTTTGCTGCCTTAGCCCTTAGTTTTAAATTTTCTTGCATAAAAGGTTTTCTAAGGTCTAAGTATCTATATTTTAGCCTCATACTTTCAGATACATTGTCATCATCCTTTATATAAATTGCTGGAGTTTGAGCAGTATCTAATATTTTAAGTTCACTGGCTAAAACCTCAACTTCTCCTGTAGGTATTTCCTTATTTATAGATTGTCTTATCCTTACTTTTCCCTTTACAGCTAAAACAAATTCAGATCTGATTTTTTTCAGCCTTTTTAAATATCTCCTCTGAAATAGTATCATCAAATACAATTTGACTAATTCCCGTAGTATCCCTTAAATCAACAAATATCAATGAACCAAGATTTCTTTCCCTTTGTGCCCATCCCATTAATACTACTTCTTCTCCTTCATGAGATGGTCTCAATTCACCACACATATGTGTCCTTCTTAAGTTTCCCATAGTTTCCACCATAATTTTCCTCCTTAATATAATTAACCTCTCATCTCTGAAATTCAGGGACGAGAGGTTATCTCGCGGTACCACCCTAATTAGGTAATCCTCACTTAAAAATTTAACGCATTTATACGAACAATCCTTTCAGATTGTTTGCTCCAAGGTGTCTAAATCAAATATTAGCATCGGATTTCCACCATCACCGACTCTCTATAACAAAGGGATTTGATCCTTCTCCTTATCAAAGCATATGATATTTTTTTCATTATAAATTAAAATAATCAATATGTCAAATATTATACTCTAGCTAATCCAGCATCTATAGCAGCTTGTTTTACTGCCTTAGCCACAGCATCAGCTACATCTTTATTTAATGCATTTGGTATGATAAACTCTTCATTTAATTCAGATTCATCAATAGAATTTGCAATTGCATAAGCAGCAGCAATATTCATATCATTATTTATATCCTTTGCCCTAGCATCTAAGGCTCCTCTAAATATACCTGGGAAAGCAAGTACATTATTGATTTGGTTAGCAAAATCCGATCTACCAGTTCCCACTACTTTAGCTCCTGCCTTCTTAGCCACATCTGGGAATATTTCAGGCGTTGGATTTGCCATTGCAAAGATAATAGCATCATCATTCATAGACTTAACCATTTCTTCATCTACTACATTGGCAACAGAAACTCCAATAAATACATCAGCGCCTTTCATTGCATCCCTAAGGCCTCCCCCCCTTATATCTTCCTTATTAGTTATTTGAGCCAACTCTTCTTTAACCCAGTTATTTGTTGGAGAACCCTTATATATAATTCCTTTACTATCACACATAATTACATCTTTTACACCTAAACCTAAAATCATTCTAACAATGGCGCCACCTGCAGCCCCCACTACCATTTACTACAACTTTAATATCTTCTATTTTCTTGCCAACAATCTTCAGTGCATTTATTAAACCAGAACTTACAACTACAGCTGTACCATGTTGGTCATCATGAAATACTGGTATATCTAATTCTTCCTTTAATTTTCTCTCTATTTCAAAACATCTAGGTGCCGAAATATCTTCTAAGTTTATTCCACCAAAAGTAGGTGATATTCTCTTTACAGTTTCAACTATTTCATCTACATCCTTAGTATTAAGACAAATTGGAACTGCATCTACATTAGCAAATTCTTTAAATAAAATAGCTTTACCTTCCATAACAGGCATAGCTGCTTCTGGTCCAATATCGCCAAGGCCTAAAACTGCTGTACCATCTGTAACAACTGCAATTAAATTTCCCTTAGCAGTATATCTATAAGCATTTTCTTTATCTTCATGTATTTTTCTACATGGTTCTGCAACACCTGGTGTATAAGCGGTACTTAAATCATCCTTTGTTTCCACCTTAACCTTAGAAACAACTTCAATTTTACCCTTATTTTCTTCATGCATCTTTAAACTCAATTCTGAATAATTCATTAAACCATCATCCTTTCTTTTTATTATTTAAAGAAATGTTACTACTTATAGGATAAAGTTTTTCTTTTTCTCAATTAACTCCTCTATCCTATTGTTGTATTGGATTAAATCCTTAAAATTAGGTACCCTTTGAATCCTATCATTACTAGGATGATATATTTTAGATACTGCACCTAGACCTACACCTATAACTGTTTCTTTTTCTTCCATCATGAGGATATTGTAAATAGATTCACAATCCGGTTTACAGTATCCTACATTTTCTAAGTTACCTAAATCTGTTTCTGTCTATACAGATAATATGGTATGAAGCCTACATCCTTTGCGAAAAATTGAGTTTCCTCTATCATTCTTTCTACATTTACCCTTTCTTCAAATAGATATGCATCTTGGTCTTTAACTAATCTTGACCCTCTCTTTAAGGACAATGTATGTACTGTAAGATTTTCAGGATTAAGTTTTTTTTCATTTCATTTAATGTATGTTTTACTTCATCTATTCCCTCACCAGGTAAACCTAATATTATGTCCATATTTATTATATCAAATCCTATGTCTTTAGCAAGGTAATAAGTAGATATTATGGATTTTGAATCATGATTTCTACCAATTAGTTTTAATGTCTTATCATTCATAGTTTGTGGGTTAATACTTATACGATTAATATCATATTCTTTAATCATCTTCAACATATCTCTACTAAGAGTATCAGGCCTACCTGCCTCTACAGTAAATTCCCCCCCAATATCTTCCCTAGAGAAATTTATCCTTATGGATTCAATTACCCTTTCCAAATCCTTAACCTTTATGGAAGTAGGAGTTCCACCACCTATATATACCGTATTTAATCTTTTCCCCCCCTTCATCAATTTCTTTACACTATTGATTTCATATATTAATGTATCAATATATCTTTTTACAATATCATAATCTCTACCTATTTCAAAAGCTGGAAAAGAACAATAAGAACATCTAGTAGGACAAAAAGGAATTCCTATATAGAGACTATATCTATTTTCATCTAAGGGATAAAGATAATCCCGCTGAACCTTAGCCACATCCATCATTAAATCTCCCTTAGGCTTATGAATCCTATATTCTTTTTCTAATACCTCTGATATCTTTTCATCTGGCATATTTCCATCTATTAACTTATGAACTATTTTTACAGGTCTTATTCCTGTCAATATACCCCAAGGTAAATTTATATGTGATAGCTCTAATAAAACATCATATATAGATCTTTTTATGCTATTTTTAATTATCTGTTTTCATCATATACCCCCCCTAAATAGGTTTTGCCTATATCCTCTTTATTTTCCTTTATTAATTCACCATTATTATATATCCTTGTAATGGCACAAGAGCCTGAAAAATTGGAAACCAAACTACTTTCTATTAAAATTTTATATTTACTTATTCTATCCATATCTTCCACAAAGTTTATATCCCTATTTGGAAAGAATGCCCTAATTAACTCAAAAAGATCATGTTTAAATTGATGTTCCTTAATATATACATTTATCAATTAAATCACCTTATCCATCAAAATAGCCACCTAATAAAAGTCATTTCCTAAAGGTGGCCTCACTAAATATTTTTATCTTAAATAAGGATTATATATTTTCTCCTCTAAAATTGTAGATGATTCACCATGGCCTGGCATCACTATGATATCATCATCTAGAACTAATATTTTTTTCTTTTATGGAGTTTATTATGTTATCATAATCTCCACCTAGTAAATCTGTTCTACCAATAGAACCTTTAAACAAAGTATCACCAGTAAATAGATGATTATTAATCTTTAAGCAAATACCGCCCCTAGTATGACCAGGAGTATGAATTACCTTTGCCTTTAGATCTCCAAACTCTATAGCATCTCCATCCTTAAGAAGAATATCTGGATTAAAATCCACAGGCCCAAAATCCATAATAATAGATAGATTCTTATTTGCATCCTTAACTAATTCTTCATCTTCTTCATGGACAAGTACAGGAACATTTAGCTTTTCCTTTAATTTCTTTGCCCCTCCAAGATGATCACCATGTCCATGGGTTAAAACTATATATTTTATAGATAAATTATTTTCTTCAATTTTCCCCAGTATAATTTCAATATCTCCACCTGGATCTACAACAATTCCATCTCCAGTAATTTCAGAATATATAATATAACAATTTGCAGCATACATTCCCGTTGGGATTTTAAAAAAACTCCAATGTATTACCTCCTAAAATTTTTTTCTTACTATCTAATAATATGGTAACTGGACCATCATTGATTAAGTCAACATCCATATGTGCTCCAAATATACCATGTTCCACCTTTATTCCCTTTTCCTTAGTCTTTTCAATAAACTCTTCATATAGTTTATTAGCTATATCTGGATGGGCAGATTTAGTAAAGCTAGGCCTTTTCCCCCCTTTCTAACATCTCCATATAAGGTGAATTGTGAAACCACCAATAATTCACCTTCAATATCTAAAAGAGATAAGTTCATCTTATCATTTTCATCTTGAAAAATTCTTAAACCTAGTACTTTATCTATCATATATTCTAAATCCTTAGTATCATCTTCCTCTCCTACACCTAATAATACTAACAATCCATTACCTATTTTCCAACTATTTTGCCATCTACTGTTACAGATGACTTCTTTACCCTTTGAACAACAGCTCTCATTTTCTACCTCCTAGGATGTTACTCTATATACATCTATTACATTTTTAATTTTTCTAATTCTATTCATTACTCCTTCTAATTGTTCGATATCATTTATCTCTAAAATCATATTTACTAAAACTATCTTATCCCTATTGGCCCTTGCATTTAGAGAAACAAGACCGACATCTTCATCATTGATTCTCAAAGCTAATTCTGCCAATAATCCAGATCTATCTATGGCCTTTACTTGAACTTCAGCATTATATGATGCCTTTTTTTTCTACATTCCACTCTACTTCTAAAATCTATCAGGATCTGTACTCTGTTTACATTTGGACAATCTGTCCTATGGACAGATACTCCTCTACCCATGGTTACATATCCAATTATCTCATCTCCTGGTACAGGATTACAACATTTAGCAAATCTAATTTTAATATTGTCTATACCCCCCCTAATTGATACCCCCCCTTGACTACCTTTAGATTTTTTTTCTTTCTTGAGTTTTCTTAGTTTGTTCCTTTAAAAACTCTTCTTCATGATGAGTCCTATAATATTCAGAATAAAAATCCTTTAATTTAGTAATAACTTGATTTAATCTTATATTACCATATCCTATGGATGCATATAAATCCTCTACAGTATTGATACTAGCTTTGTTTGCAATACTCTTTAGCCAATCCTCTCGAAGGATCTCATTGACTTTATAGCCTTGTCTTTTTAACTCCTTTTCCAAAGCTTCCTTCCCCTTTATTGCATTGGTATCCTTATCTTTCAATTTAAACCATTGCCTAATTTTAGACTTAGCTTGAGTACTCTTAACTATATCTAACCAATCTCTACTAGGTCCATTACTATTTACAGAAGTAATTATCTCTACAATATTTCCATTTCTCAATTGATAATTAAGAGGCACTATTCTTCCATTGATTTTAGCCCCTACACAACTATTTCCTATATCTGTATGGACTCTATAAGCAAAATCTATAGGTGTAGAACCTTCAGGAAGATTTATAACATCCCCCCCTTGGAGTAAATACAAATACTTCATCAGTGAAAAAGTCTATTTTCAAGGTCTCCATAAAGTCCTTAGGATCCTTTAAATCACTTTGCCATTCCAATAATTGTCTTAACCATGCAAGCTTCTTATCAAAACTTTCAGTTTTAGATTTTCCTTCTTTATATTTCCAGTGGGCAGCAATACCATATTCAGCAGTTCTATGCATTTCATAAGTCCTAATTTGCACTTCAAATATCTCACCTTCATCACCTATTACAGTAGTATGGAGAGATTGGTACATATTAGGCTTAGGCATAGCAATATAATCTTTAAACCTTCCAGGTAATGGCTTCCACAAAGTATGAACAATGCCTAATACACCATAACAATCTTTTATAGTATCTACTAATACCCTAATGGCAGTTAGATCAAATATTTCTTCAAAATCCTTTCCCTGTATGGCCATCTTTTTATATATACTATAAAAGTTCTTAGGCCGTCCACTTATTTCACAATGAATATTCATATCATCTAATTGTTTTTGGAGAGAGTGAATTATCTCCTGTATATAAGCCTCCCTTTCCCTTCTTTTCCTAGATACCTTTTCCACTAAATCATAATATTTTTCTGGTTCTAAATAGCGAAGGGATAAATCTTCTAGTTCCCATTTTATCTTAGAAATACCAAGTCTATGGGCTAAAGGAGCGTATATTTCCAAAGTTTCCAAAGCCTTTTCCTTCTTTTTTTTCATCAGTCATATATTCTAAAGTCCTCATATTATGAAGTCTATCTGCTAACTTTACTATGATTACCCTAATATCTTTAGCCATGGCCAAAACCATTTTACGTAGATTTTCCGCTTGGTTTTCCTGCTTAGTCTTATATTCTAGTTTCTTTAACTTAGTAACACCATCGACTAAATCCGCAATTTCCACACTAAATTCATTTGCCATATCTTCATAGGTAATATCCGTATCTTCAATGACATCATGAAGAAGTCCAGCTACTATAGTTGCTGTATCCATATTCAAATCTGCCAATATCATGGCTACATGAAAAGGATGTATAAAAAAACTTCTCGCCTGAGTTTCTAAATTGTCCTTCATGAGCAGCATCGCCAAAACTATAGGCCTTTATAATTAATGCCATATCAGCTTGTGGGTTATATTGTTCAACTTTAGCTATTAATTTCTCTAACATGGTCATCACCTTCTTCATATATTATATCACCAATAACTATATCCTGTAGTTCTGAACAACAATTTGAATACTTACTCTACCCATATACTCATTTATTGATGGATAATAAATTATATCTACTAATACATCATTATTTATACCTTTATATAGACTATCTAATCCTTGTCTTCCATATTTTGAAACTATAGCCTCTTCAAAGGATAAAGTATCATTAAATAATATTCCTTCCATAGTTGTGCCTCTTTTAGATTCCAATATCATCTTAAGGACATTTCCATTGGTACCTAGTTTAAAAAGTCTTTTAATATTTAAAAATTTAACTCCAAATATAGGTCTAGGATTGCCTTTACCAAAGGGTTGCAAAACCTCCAGTTCCTCAATCAACTCATAATCTATATACTCAATTGGCAAACCTAAATCAATATAAACCTTGGGAATTAAATCATCATTAGTTAAGGTAGTTTGTTCATTTAATCTATTTCTTAATACATCAATATTTTCATAATCTAGAGAAAGCCCCCCCGCTGCCATTGGATGTCCACCAAATCTATTTAACAAATCTTTACATTTAGTCAACTCTTCAAATATATTATACTCTTCTATAGATCTACCAGAGCCCTTTATACCTTCTTGACCATTAGTAAGGACAATAGTAGGTTTATTATAGTTATCCTTTATCCTTCCAGCAATGATTCCTGCAACACTTTCATGGATATCCGGCTCATAAACTACAAGCACCTTGTCATCCCTTAAAGAAGAATTTTCCACCTTCGTAATTATATCTTTAATTCCCTTTTCAGTAAGAGCTTTTCTCTCTTCATTTAGCTCCCTTAATTCCTTAGCCATAATAGTGGCTCTTTCCACATCATCACATAATAATAATTCTAAAGCTAAATATGCAGTATCTAATCTCCCAGAAGCATTGATTATAGGGCCGATTACAAAACCAATATGATAGACCCCTATGGTTTTACTTAAAGCAGACTCCTGAATCAAAGCCTTTAATCCAACATTCTCCGTAGAATTAATTAATTCTAATCCATGTTTTACAATAATTCTATTTTCATCTACTAAATCTACCACATCACAAATAGTAGCTATAGCTACATATTCCATTAAATCATATATTATCTTTTTAGGTACATTATATAAATCCCCCCCTAAATACTCAATAAGCTTAAAAGCAACACCAGCACCACAAAGACTTTTAAAGGGATATTTACAATCTGGTCTCTTTGGATTGATTACAGCATCTGCTACAGGATATAGATATTTTTTTCTCATTATTTTCCTCTACAAAGGGTAAATCATGGTGATCCGTTATAATTACTGTTAATTCTAATTCCTTGGCTAACTCTATTTGTTCCAATGCTGCAATACCATTATCACAGGTTATTATAGTATCTATACCATCTTCCTTTGCCTGTCTAACTATATCCTTATTGATTCCATAGCCATCATTAACTCTATCGGGTATAGCATAGTCTACTATCCCACCTAGCTTACTAAGAATTTTATATAGTATATATACGGATATTACCCATCTACATCAAATCCCCAACTATCCTAATCTTCTTTTTATTATCTATTTTATCCTTTAATATATTTCCCCCTTTATCTAAATCCTTCATTAAAGTGGGAGAATAAAGTTTATCCAAATCGCTATTTAAAAATCTATTTATGGAATCCTTATCATAAATATCTCTATTTACCAATATCTTAGATATTATTTGACTAATATTTAATTCCTTAGCAATATTCTTAAAATCAATACTATTATTTCTAATAAACCACTTTTCCAAATAATCACTCCAAATAAAATTTGTAATGTTTAAATTTTATCATTTTATTACAAAAAAATTCTACTAAATATAAGAAAAAAAACTGCTAATTAGCAGTTTTTGTCTTATGATTTTTAAATCATACCAAATATTAGGAGCTATAAATATTGAAGAATAAGTACCAGCAAGCATTCCAACTAACAACGGTAAAGCTAATACCTTAATATCCTCAACTCCTAAAATATAAAGTATTAGAACAGCTACTACAGTAGTTACTGTAGTATTTATAGTCCTTCTAAGGGAATGTCGAATACTATTGTAACTATATTCTCAAAATTCTCCCTAGGATTTAATCTCATTTCTTCCCTTATTCTATCAAAGATTACTATAGTATCATTAATAGAGTACCCCACTATAGTAAGAATTGCAGCAATAAAGGAGCTATTTACAGGTAATTTAAAAATAGCATATACAGAGATAGTAACTAAAACATCATGAATTAAAGCTATAATAGCAGCTAAACCAAATTTAAATTCAAATCTAAAGCTAATATAAGCTAACATAGCAATAGTAGCAATACTTATGGAAAGAAAAGCTTTGTTTTGAATTTCCTTACCCATAGTAGGTCCTATTTTTTTCCGATAAAAAGCTATTCTTGTCAATATCATATTTTTCAATAAATTTATCTGTTATAGATGTAATGTCACTATTAGATAAGTCTAAAGTACTCTTTATAATCAATTCTTCTTTATCTACTCCACCATGAATTATACTCATATTGGGATCAAACTCTTCAACTATTTCCCTAGCTTCTTCAACAGAAATAAATTTACCTGCATTTATTTGAATTAAAGTTCCACCAGTAAAATCTATACCGTAATTTAATCCATTTACAAAAAAAACATCACTACACCAGCTAATATAATAGCCAAAGATATAATAAAGAAAGTTTTTTTATTTTTAATAATATTCATCTTTCCACCCCCCCCACTAAGCCCCCCCATAGATTTTGATATTTTTCCCATTGGATATGGAAACTATCAATTTTAGCATTAGTTTTGACAATAAAACAGAGGTAATCATAGAAGCTACAATACCTATTATTAAAGTAACACCAAAGCCCTTAATAGGTCCTATTCCAAAGTAATAAAGTACTATACCTGCAATTAAAGTAGTTATATTTGAGTCTAAAACCGAAGTTAAAGCCTTATTAAAACCTGAATCTATGGAAGTTCTAATGGTTTTACCTATAAGAAGTTCCTCCCTAATCCTTTCAAATATCAGCACATTAGCATCCACTGCCATACCAATTGACAATATTAAACCTGCTATACCTGGTAAAGAAAGTTTAACTCCCAAAACAGCCATTGTAAATACAACTATTAAAGTATAAGCCAACAAACCAATAGAAGCTATTAATCCAGGTAATTTATAAACTATTATCATAAACAAGAAAATCAATATAAGAGCAATTCCACCAGCCTTTACACTTCTATCAAAGGCTTCAAGCCCTAATGTAGGCCCAATAATAGAAGTCTGATGCTCTATCATTTCCACAGGTAAAGCACCAGCCCTAATCAATGTGGCTAAATGGTTTGCCGTTTCCACATCAAATCCTCCGGTAATAATAGCTCTTCCATCTTCTATAGCCCTACCACCTTCTTCTACACTTTGCACTGCTGGATAGGATATAATTTGATCGTCTAAAACAATATATATAATTCTCTCTTCTATATTTTCTTTTAAAGTAAGTCTTCCCGTTGCCTCAGCAAAATTCTTAGTACCTTCCTTGTCAAATTCAAGGGTTACCACTGGCTCATCAACGCCAAAATTATTTTGCTGAAAAGCTACATCTGCATTAACTACATTTTTACCTGTTACAACAATATTTCCATTAGGTTCTAAAAATTGTAATTGGGCAGTTTTACCTATTAAATCAATGGCCTCTTGTGGATCCTCAATACCTGCTAATTCCACCCTAATTCTATTGTTACCCTCTATAGATATATTAGGATCAGCTATCCCTAAACCATTTACCCTTTCATCTATAATAGTCTTAGTTTGATCCATCAACTTTTGAAGCTCTTCACCTTTAGCATCAGTATTGGCTTCTAGTACTACATATACACCACCTGCTAAATCCAAACCTAAATCTACTGCATCCTTTGCCTTGGGAGCTTTAAACTTACCTAATTCAATACCATTTATAGCTACAAATGTACTACCACCAATAATAGCCAAAATCAGTAATAGAATTATAGTATTTCTTATTTTCATATTTTTCCTCCTAATCTTCTAGATTTGCTAATATGGAAATTGCACATTCAATTCTCTTTTTCTCCATTTCACACCCTAATCCATAAGGTTTCATAAAATCTTTATGGGCATAATATGCGTTTGCATGGCAACCTCCACTACAATAATATTTTGCCCAACAGTCTTTACAATCTTCCTTATTATAGATATTGGCTTTTTTTAAACTCATCCCTTAAAGAAGTATTTTTAATTCCATTAAATACATCTCCTATTCTAAATCCTTCTTCACCTACAAACTGATGGCAAGGATATAAGTCTCCCTCAGGTGTCACGGCTAAATACTCAGAACCAGCCCCACATCCTGTTACCCTTTTAATAATACAAGGTCCCTGACTTAAATCAACCATAAAATGGAAAAAGTAAAAGTCCTTGTCCCTCTTTTAATATCTATATAATCCTTGGAAAGCTTCTCATATTCCTCTAAGACTTTATCTAAATGTTCTTCCCTTAGGCATAATCCATTTCTTCTGATGTGACTACAGGCTCAACGGATACCTTTTTAAAGCCATGATTATAAAAGTCCAATATATCCTTTGAAAAATCTAAATTTTCATTTGTAAATGTACCTCTTATATAATAATCTTTGTCTCCTCTTTTTCAACCATAGATTTAAACTTAGGTAATATGATATCGTAACTTCCCTGTCCGTTAATAGTCCTTCTCATATTATCATTGACTTCTTTTCTACCATCTAAACTCAGTACCACATTATCCATATTTTCATTGATAAAATCAATCTTATCATCATCTAAAAGGACGCCATTTGTAGTTATGGTAAATCTAAAGTTTTTATTATACTGTTTTTCAAGTTTTCTTCCATAACTTACTAAATCCTTAACCACTTGAAAATTCATCAATGGCTCTCCACCAAAAAAAATCCACTTCTAGATTTCTTCTCTTCCCAGAATTTTGGACCAAAAATTCCAAAGCCTTCTTTCCTACCTCTAAAGACATAAGGGATCTTTCCCCCTTTAAAATCTCCTTGAGAAGCAAAACAATACTTGCATGTAAGATTGCAATCATGTGCTATATGCAGACACATAGCTTTTATTATATTATCTTCATTATAGGGTATATTAGTAAAATCACTTCCTTGAGAAAATAATAACCCTTGTTTCTCCAACTCAGATATCTCACCATAAACTTCCCCTATTGACTTGGAATCATATGTGTTAGAAAATCTTGCCAAGATATCATTCAAAGATTCTTCTTTATAATAATCTAAAATATCATAAACTATTTTATCTACAATATGAACTCCTCCACTATTTACATCTAAAACTATATATCTATTATTTAAATAATATTTATGTATTTGACCATTAGACATTAAAATACCTCCATATTAATA
>JMBV01000176.1_pt1 | contig 24062 bp, 45 predicted proteins | sample 616531 | NCBI WGS metagenome assembly JMBV01 (sample SAMN02727904, study PRJNA239997) | anaerobic digester metagenome | biome: anaerobic digester; isolation source: mesophilic anaerobic digester inoculated with municipal waste water sludge... | place: Germany: Bielefeld University, CeBiTec ...
TCGCCCCCCCTAAATTATCAATTGTCAATAACTTAAAAGCTCGACCCAAATAATTCATAATTAAAAATTGGCCAAAGGCCTACCTGTGTTTTTCCAATAATTCTTTCAATATATCATTCTTATCCAATCTATGAGTGGCTTCTATGAATCGTATAGTTCCAGTTTTAGATCTCATTACTACTGAGTGGGTTTTGGCTTTATTATCTCCGTAATATACTACGCCTCTCAATAAATCTCCATCGGAAATGCCAGTGGCTGCAAAGAATATGTCATTGCCCCCCCAGCTAAGTCTTCCATAGTTAGCATTTTGTCTAATTTATCTTCAGTCCAGCCCATTCCTGCACAGCGGACCTTTTCCTTATAAGATAATGGGAATAATTTCCCTTGAAAGTCTCCCCCCCATGCATTTTAAAGCTGCTGCTGCAATTACTCCCTCAGGTGCGCCACCTATACCTATTAGAATGTCCACACCTGTATCTGGGAAAGCAGTTGCAATAGCTGCTGCAACGTCTCCCTCGCCAAATAGCTTTATTCTGGCGCCGGCTTCTCTTACTTCTTCTATTATTTCTTTATGTCTTTCTCTATCTTGAATAATAACTGTTAGATCAGAAATATCCTTATTTAAGGCCTTTGCCACTATCACTAAATTTTCCTTTACAGATTTATCTATATCTATTTTTCCAGCGGCCCTAGGCCCTACAGCTATTTTTTTTCATATAAGTGTCTGGGGCATTAAGTAGGCACCCCCCCTTAGGTGCCATGGCAATGACAGAAATAGCATTGGGAAGTCCCTTGGCTACTAAATTAGTACCATCTAATGGATCTACAGCAATATCTGCTCTTATATCCATTCCCTTCCCTATTTCTTCTCCAATATATAGCATTGGTGCTTCATCTAATTCTCCTTCTCCTATAACTACTTTTCCCTTAGTATTTACTAGATTGAAAGCGGCCCTCATACCATCTACAGCTGCCTGATCTGCTCCCATAGCATCTCCTCTACCCATATATCTACCAGAGGCCAAAGCGGCGATTTCTGTAACTCTAACTAAAGATAATGCTAAATCTCTGTCCATTTTATCCCTTCCTTTATTCCATTGATCTATAGTCTTCTAAAAATTTCTCTATGCCCTTGTCTGTTAATGGATGGGCTAACATTTGTTTGAATATTTCATAAGGTATTGTGGCAATATCTGCACCTGATTTTGCTGATTCTAATACATGTATAGGATGCCTAATGCTAGCTGCAATTATTTCAGTTTCTATATTATAAATATGGAATATCAGCGATATATCTTCTATTAAACTCATGCCCTCATTTCCAATATCGTCTAATCTACCTACAAAGGGACTTACAAAACTGGCTCCTGCTTTGGTTGCCAATAAAGCTTGATTAGCTGAGAATACTAAAGTTACATTGGTTTTTATTCCTTCTTTAGATAAGATATTAACAGCTTTAAGGCCTTCTTCTGTCATAGGAATCTTTATTACAATATTTGGATGTATTTTAGCTAACTCCCTAGCTTCCTTAAGCATCCCCCCCTGAATCTAAAGATATTACCTCCCCACTTATGGGACCATCTACTATGGAGGCAATTTCTTCTATTACCTCTTTTAAACCTCTACCTTCTTTGGCAATTAGGGAGGGATTAGTAGTTACACCAGATAAAACCCCCCACTGATTTATTTCCCTAATTTCGTCTATATTAGCAGTATCAATAAATAATTTCAAAATTTCACACCCTTTCTTTCAAATCATAGGTGCCAAACAAAAGGTACGGGGGGCTGTTGATAAATCACTATTTTTGTCATTGATGAAGAAACTAAAGAATGACAGGCCACCAAAGATGGCCCCCTATAATTCAAAATTTACAATTCATAATTCACAATTTTCTCGAAGGGAATTAAGCTCTCCCTGCTGATCCAAACAATTGCATTTTTTTTCTATTATAGCTTCCCTCATAGCCAATTTTGCTGGCCCTAGGATTTTTCTTGGGTCTATATTGTCTGGGTTTTCTTTTATAAATTCTTTTACTGCATTAGCAAAGGCCATTCTCAAATCTGTGTCTATGTTTATTTTATTAATTCCTAAGGAAACTGCTTTTTTTTAATACTATCAGCTGGTACTCCACTGGAGCCATGTAACACTAGAGGTATATTTGTTATTTCTTTAATAGCCTTAATTCTATCAAAATCTATTTTGGGTTCACCTTTATAAGGACCATGGGCAGTTCCTACTGCTATAGCTAAGTAGTCCACATTGGTTTCATCTACAAATCTTTTAGCTTCTTTAGGATCTGTAAAAGTTGCATCCCTTTCACTTACTGTAATATCATCTTCTGTACCACCAATTTTACCTAATTCTGCCTCTACAGATACTCCTACTGCATGAGCCACTTCTATTACTTTTTTTAGTAATAGCTATATTATCCTCTAAGTCAAATCTAGAACCATCTATCATTACCGATGTAAATCCGTGTCTAATACAAAGCATCACTTGATCAAAATCTGTTCCATGATCTAAATGTACTGCTACAGGTACTTTTGCATTTCTAGCTGCTAATTTCCCCCCCAATTCCGCTATATATTCTACACCAGCATAGCTTAATCCTCCCTGACTTGCTTGAAGTATAACTGGAGAATTAGTTTCTTCTGCTGCCTCTATAATAGCTTGAACAATTTCCATATTATTTACATTAAATGCTCCTACAGCATAATTATTCTTATGGGCATCTTGTAAAATTTCCCTACCTGTTACTAACATTAAATTTCCTCCCTTATATAATTATTATTTATTTTAAGCATATATTACATGTATCATTCTTTTATATCTCTATTCTTTTCCATAATAGAATCAATACAAGAAATATTATGCTCCCTAAGAGATATTTTATCCTTTTTCATTAAAATACTCAAGTCTTCTTCTGTTTCAGCAAATATAATTTTTACACCTCTACAGCTCTTGCATTTTAACTCCAATCTATCGGAGAATAATTGTATCTGTACATCTGATCTGCCACAATCACAATTGATTTTTCCCTCTGAATTTAAATAATATAATTGTTTCAATACCTTAGCAAATATTTTAAAATTATTAAAATATTTTTCACCATTGACTGCATTTTCACTTTTACCCATGGACATTTGATTTTCTAATATTATTTGATTGGCTTTTTTTTCTGAACCTAAGAAACACAATTTACTTCCATAAATACAGTGTAACATATTTTTTTTCTTTTAAAACATTTTTGAGACTCAATTCTATAAAATGTTTGTCTCCACAGCTAAAGCAGCCTATTTTTGCCTTATAGCTATTTCCTATTTTTTTGTATAGCTATATTAGTTTCCCCACATTCACATTTGTATTCTATTTTATTGCCATCCATGAGATTAAATAAATTTAAATTATACTTTCTTAATCTACCACAGAGTCTACATCTAATTATTAGGGTTTTACACCCATTAATAAACATATTATTTCCCTCCTTGGTAGACTAATTCTACATAAGTTTTAAAAGTCCTTCTTTTGTCGAAAAATAAATTAAAAAAAAGAAAAAAAAGAGATCTTTCTGGCTAAAGATCTCTTTTAAAATTTTATCTTTTCTTTAATCCTAATATTTCTCTAGCTTCATCAGGAGTGGCAATTTCTCTTCCTAGTTCCTTCGCAATTCTTACTACTTTTTCTACTAATTCTCCATTAGACTTTGCCAATACTCCCCCCCTAGATAAATAGACATTGTCTTCAAAGCCTACTCTTACATGGCCACCCATGGCGATTCCCATGACTGCCATTGGCATTTCATGTCTTCCTACACCTGCTACTGTCCAAGTAGAACCTGCTGGTATACTATCTACCATATAAGCTAAATCCCTAGCAGTTGCTGCCATCTGTACTCCTAATACAAAATCAAAATGCATTGGCTCTAGTATATAGCCTTCTTTAGCATATTTAATAGCATAGTCTACCATACCTTTGTCAAATACCTCTACCTCTGGCTTAACTCCCTTTTCTATCATAATTTTACCAAAATTTTTAATAGTGTTTTCTGTATTTACAAAAATTTCGTCTCCACCAAAGTTTAGAGTTCCACAATCTAATGTAGCCATTTCAGGTAATAGTTCCACAGGTTGTAGCCTTTCTTCATCACTCATACCTACTGCCCCCCCACCTGTTGATGGTTGAATTATTACATCTGGGCATCTTTTCTTTATTTCTTCTATACATAGTCTAAATCTTTCTTTGTCTTGAGTTGGCGTACCATCGTCTTCTCTCACATGTAAATGTATAATACTGGCACCAGCCTTATAGGCTGCTTCTGCTTCTCTGCCTATTTCTTCTACTGTATAAGGTACAGCTGGATTGTGTTCTTTAGTTACTTCAGCGCCACATATGGCAGCTGTAATAATTAATTTATCCATTATATTCCCCCCCTTATTTTCTCTTCTTATCCTTTGGTACTACACAAGTTCCTTCTGCTCTGCAAACTACTACAGGTTCTTCTAATACATCACAGGCGGAATCGTTTACATCTGGTCTTGGTACTATTACTTTTCTAGCTTCGAATTTCATTTTTCTTGAAGTGTTTCCTAATTTAGTGATTTCTCCTACAGCCTCTATAAACTCCCCCCCTGCATATACAGGAGCTAAGAATTCCACATTGTCATAGGCTACAAATAGCCCTTCGTCTCCATCGTTTCTAATAAGTAATTCTGTCGCCACATCTCCAAATAATTGAAGCATTTTAGCGCCATCTACTAAGTCTCCACCATAATGAGCATCTGCCGCACTCATTCTAACCCTAATCATAGCTTTATCCATTTTCATACCTCCATTATAAATATAGTCCTATTTATTATATCATAAGAATATAGTTTAGACTATATAAAGAGAATAGTTTGATATATTTGTATCAATCATAGATTCCTTATTGAAATTTTAATTATATTGTAACCATTTTTAGATATATATTATGATAAAATTAGTTTATCACATTAACTGGAGGTGAATAATTTTTGGATGAATTAATTGTACTTAATAATTTAAGAAAGGTTTATAGAATGGGAGAGGAAAAATCGTGGCCTTAGATAATATATCCCTTACCATAAATAGAGAAGAATTTGTCTGTTTACTAGGCACCTCTGGTTCAGGTAAATCCACTTTACTTAATATGATGGCAGGTTTGGAAAAACCCACTAAGGGAGAAATTATCATAGATAATAAGCATATCGAAAAGATGAATGAAAAACAATTGGCCAAATTCCGTCAAAAGAATGTAGGCTTTGTATTTCAATCCTATAATCTAATCCCTACCCTTTCAGCCTTAGAAAATGTTAGCCTTGGCCTGATTTTTCAAGGAGTGCCTAAGAAAAAAAGAGATAAAATGGCCAAGGAAATGCTAAATAATGTAGGCCTTGGAGACAGACTCCATCACAAACCTTCAGAAATGAGTGGTGGACAGCAGCAGAGAGTAAGTATTGCTAGGGCCTTTGTCAATAAGCCTAAAATAGTCTTCGCCGATGAGCCTACAGGAAATTTAGATACTAAAACCACCATGGAAGTAATGGAACTAATTACAGAAATGGCTAGGGAAAATAAACAAACCCTAATTATAGTAACCCACGATGTAGAGATTTCTACTTTTACAGATAGAATTGTCTACATTAGAGATGGAAATATAGAAAAAATAAAAGAGAATAGGGAGGTTAGTTAATAGATGAAGAAGTTTATCAGTATAGGACTTATATTAGTGATATTGTTTGGGCAGTTTGGTATGGTAGGATTGGCGGAAGAGGAGACGCCAGAGCCGGATGATACTGTTATAGTGGTGAGTAATGTAAAAACATATGAGGCGAAGAACGAAGATGAATCTAAAAACTTGATTAAAACTAAGGATAATTTTAAATTAAAAATAACACTAGAAGTAAAATTTGGGTATGGTGGTATAGAAAAAGATAATTTATACGTTCAAATCGGAAATTCTAGTAGTTTTACACCAAGTAAAACTGGGTCCAAGGTGCAGGCTATCCCTAACAAAGATGAAAAAAACTTTTACTGCCACATTTGAAAACATGTACTACAACGGTGGCACAGATACTAAAATCCCAATTACCATTACTTATAAAAAAAGGTGGAAAAATGCTAACAACAGACGATTACATTAGCATCACTAACATTGAACCCTATAAAGAACCTGAAAAAGAAGAACCAAGGGACACCACCAAAAAAAGTCCCAAACCTAGCCATAATAGGTCCCAAAACCATTACTGTAAATGCTGGAGATTCTACATATTTTCCCTTTACAGTTCAAAATACCAGTAATGAAGGTGCAGAAAATATTACAATTTCCGCCGAATTAGATGGGGGGGCATCCCCTATTACACTAGATGGCTCTGGTAGTGAAAATATTAGAGGCATATCCCCCCTAGTCGAGCTAGAGATGTGGATTTTAGAATAAGTGTAGACTCCAATGCAGAATCCAATACCTATCCTATAAAAATTAATTTTCACTTTTATAATTATAGTGGAGATCCTTTCACTGCTTCCGACACCATATATGTAAAAGTAGAAAATAAAAATACCAGTCCTCTAATTACCATAGGAAAAGTAGAAACTACCCCCCAAGTATAGCGGAGCCTGGTAAATCTACAAATGTGAAACTCCAATTAAAAAAAATACAGGAACTCTAGAAGCCAAGGATGTAAAAATATCTTTAAATAACTTAAGTAACGAAACCTTCACCTTAGCATCTGGCACCAATACCCAATATATTAAGAGTTTATCTGGTGGTAGCACTGAAATCATATATTTTGAAATAACTCCATCGGAAAAATTAGCAGGTGGAAATCATGATTTAGAATTAGGCTTAAGCTATAAAGACAGCAAGGGAAATCCCCACGAAGATAGTAGCAAATTCTTTGTAAATATAGCCTCCAATAAGGGGGGGAAGAATTCCAATTTAATTATGGAAAATCTTAGATACCCTGAAGGTGCTGTAGGACAAAATCAAACTGTTACTGTAGGTTTTAGCCTTAAAAATGTAGGCAAAGTCGATGCCAAAATATTAAGGTTATGGTGGAAAGTTCTGATTTAAGTGGTGTAGTACCTAAAACTGTCAGTACAAAAAGATAAATTCCCTAGAACCAGGCAAATCTGAAAATCTTAGTTTTGCATTTCTAACAGGTAAAGAAGCAGAAACTAGAAATTATCCTATTAATATTACTGTAGAATATGAAGACGATTTAATTGCAACAGGTGAAAAACATACCATAACCCAATTTGTAGGCGTATTTGTAGTAAAACCTGGAGAGGATATTAAAACTACTCCAAGGCTAATAATAGACAGATATAATTTCGAGCCTAATTTAGTAAAGGCTGGTGAAAATTTCACTATGAATTTGTCCTTCTTCAATACTAATAGTCAGAAAACCGTTAGGAATATTAAAATATTTTTAGCCTCAGATGAAAAATCGGACCCAGAAAATCCTAGTGCTGGTAGCAATATTTTCACTCCTGTAGATAGTAGCAATACTTTCTATATAGATAGTATCCCTCCAAAGGGGGGGAAGGTGGAAAAAAACCATAGTATTATCCACAGTACCAGATGCATTGGCTAAAACCTATACTATTACTGCCAATTTTATATATGAGGATTCTGATGGAGAACAGTATGAAGATACTGAATTAATAGGCATTCCCGTTATACAACAATCCAAAATAGAAATTGGAGAAATTCTAACACCTCCAGAGACCTACGTGGGAGAGCCTACTCCTATTTCTGTAGAATTCTACAATACGGGAAAAGTTACATTATATAATATGATGGTTAAATTAGAAGGAGATTTCCCTATGGAAAATGCCAGTTATTATGTTGGGAATTTCGAATCTGGCAATACAGAGTTTTTTTGAAGGTCTGGTAATTCCAGAAGAACCAGGTGAATTGACAGGAGCTATAGTATTTACCTATGAGGACTCCACTGGAGAAATGATAGAAGAGCGACAGGAATTTACCCTAAATGTAGTGGAAATGGTTATGGATGAATTCCCAGAAGATATACCACCTATGGATGAACCAAAGGGAATTAAGAAATTATTAAAAAGTAAAGTTTTTTTGGATTATTTTAGTCTTAATAGCAGCAGGCGGTGGTGGATTTGTATACTACAAAAAGAAAAAAAAGAGAAAGGTATGGCTTTAGATGAATAGACGTGATTTAATTAATATGGGATTAAAAAAATCTATGGCGTAGAAAACTCAGGACCTTTTTAACCGTATTGGGTGTAATTATTGGAACCACCTCTATAATAGTAATGCTCTCTCTAGGTTTTGGAATGCAGGAGGCCTATACAGGGCAAATATCTCGAATGGGCTCCCTAACCACTATAAACGTCCACAAAAGCTATGACGACTTTGGTGGCGCCCCCCCTGGTGGCAGATCAAAAACAGCAGAATTAAATGATAAAACAATACAGGATTTCAAACATATTGATGGAGTAATGGGTGTTACCCCCCCAGTTGTACAAACCTATGGTGTTATTCTTAATGGAAGATATGTAGCTGATTGCCCCCCCATTAAGGGAATAGACCCTGCCTCTATGGAACTTTTTGAATTTAATATAAAAGAAGGTAGACTATTAGAACAGGGAGACGGCCTCCATGTGGTCTTTGGCGGCTCTATGGAACATCAATTTTATGACTTGAAGGCCATGCAAAGAGGTCGATGGGTGGAACCAAAGGTGGACCTAATGAAAGACAGGATGACCCTTGTGGCAGATGATTCCTATGCTTATAGGGGGGGATCTGGTTTTTCTGACGGTGGAAAAAAAGTCAATTACAAAGAATACAAAATTAAAACTGCTGGAATTCTAGAAGAAGGCGATTGGGACACAGACTGGGGTATTTATATGCCCCTAGAAACTGTAGAACAAATTATAAAGGATAAACAAAAAGCAGAAAACCAAAGGCCAGAGCCGGGAAAATCTGCTAGAAAAACCTACGAACATGTAATGGTAAAGGTAGATGATATGAAGAATGTAGCCAATATCCAAGAAAATATTAAATCTATGGGTTTTAATGCCTATAGTTTAAATGAATGGTTAGATGAAATGAAAAAAAACTGCAGGCATAATGCAAGCAGTTCTAGGAGGCATAGGAGCTGTATCCTTATTAGTAGCAGCCATAGGAATAACTAATACTATGGTTATGAGTATATACGAGAGAACTAAGGAAATAGGCGTAATGAAAGTTATAGGCGCCTCCTTAAGAGATATAAAAAGGCTATTTTTGTTCGAATCTGCCATAATAGGATTATTGGGAGGCATTATAGGAGTAATTTTTAGTGAAATACTTTCCTTCCTAATTAATAAATTTGGAGGAAATTTCTTAGACTTTTTAGGCCCAGGGGGGGAAGGCACCAAAATAAGCATTATCCCCCTTATGGCTAGTCCTTGCATCCATGGCCTTTTCAGCCCTAATAGGCGTAATATCTGGATATTATCCAGCAAAACGTGCCATGAATTTATCAGCACTAGAGGCTATAAGAACAGAATGATACAGCGGGGGGGAACGGTTCTCTCAAGATCCTTCGGCCCTGCACACCCATGGAATAGGCAGAGGAAGCTTACGCTCAGGATGACAAAAAGGGCGACCATAGATCGCCCTTTTTTTATTATTTATTTTCTTTACATGCCCTAATAAAATTTTTAAACACTGGATGAGCCTTTGTTGGCCTAGATTTAAATTCTGGGTGGAATTGACAGCCTATAAACCAGGGATGCCCCTCTAATTCTATGATTTCTACCAGTCTCTCATCTGGAGATATTCCTGTCATTAGGAGCCCCTTTTCTTCTAATCTATTTCTATATCTATTATTTAATTCATATCTATGTCTATGTCTTTCATAGATTAATTCTTCTCCGTATATTTCCATAGCCTTAGAGTCTTTTCTTAATTTACAAGGATGTATTCCCAATCTCATATCTGCTCCAAAGGCATCTAAATCCTTTTGCTCTGGTTTTAAATCTATTACTGGATCTGGTGTATTTGGGTTTATTTCTGAACTATGAGCATTTTTTTAATCCTAGTACATTTCTAGAAAACTCCACTACAGCCAATTGCATTCCTAAGCATAGTCCAAGAAATGGTATATTATTTTCCCTGGCATATTTTATAGCTGCAATTTTCCCATCTACACCTCTGTCCCCCCCAAAACCACCAGGTACCAAAATGCCATCTACATCCTTAAGTATTTCTGCTGTATTGCCTTCATTAATTTCCTCTGCATGGACCCATTTTATATTTACATCTACATCATTATATATGCCTCCATGACTTAGGGATTCTGCCACAGATAAATAGGCATCCTTCAATTCTATATATTTCCCCCCCACTAAAGCTACAGTTACTTCTTCTTTTGGTGCCTTGATTTTCTCCACCATATTAGTCCATTCTGTTAAATCCAATTCATCACATTCTAATTGTAAATGGTCTATAACCAATTGGGGCAATCCCTCTTCTTCTAACATTATGGGAATCTCATATATAGTATCAGCATCTCTGTTTTCAATTACTGCTCTAGTATCTAAGTCGCAAAATAATGCAATTTTATCCTTTAAGTCCTGAGATAATGGCATTTCTGTTCTACAAATCAATACATCCGGCTGAATACCAATGCTTCGAAGTTCCTTTACACTGTGCTGAGTGGGCTTAGTTTTCAATTCCCCAGCCTTAGATAAATATGGAACTAGTGTTACATGAATATACATTACATTTTCTTTCCCCACATCATTTTTAATCTGCCTAATTGCCTCTAAAATGGTAAGGATTCGATATCCCCCCCTACAGTTCCACCTATTTCTGTAATTACCACATCTACTTCTTTATCCTTAGTAGCCCTTTTAATTCTATCCTTTATTTCATTGGTAATATGGGGAATTACCTGTACGGTTCTCCCATCATATACTCCTTGTCTTTCCTTATTTAACACCGACCAATAGACTTTTCCCGTAGTTACATTGCTATTCTTATTTAAATTAATGTCGATAAATCTTTCATAATGGCCTAAGTCTAAATCCGTCTCTGCACCATCGTCTGTGACAAAAACTTCCCCCCCATGTTGATAAGGACTCATAGTTCCCGGATCCACATTTATATAGGGATCAAATTTTTGTATTGTTACTTCCAAACCTCTGCTCTTTAGTAATTGCCCTAAACTAGCAGCAGTAATCCCCCCCTTCCCCCCCAAGGAAGACACTACTCCTCCTGTAACAAATATATATTTTGTAGGCATTGTTCCGACCTCCTCTTTTTATTTACAATAACTATATTATTTTATCTCAGAGACTCTACTATGTCAATTATACCAAATTAAATTTGTATTAATAATGTAATGATAATGTAATATATTATACCCCCCCATATATAGTATATAATTAAATTAAAAGCCAATGGAAAGGAATTTTAATATGAAAAAAAAGTCTATCCATATTTTTGATTTTTATTCTAACTTTATATACATTTTCAACTAGTCTGGCTGTAGAAAATAAAGACTATGAACAAGCCGCCCTAATGCTAAAAGAAGCAGGCGTACTGCAAGAATTAAGGCTTGATGAAAATCTTAAAAGACAAGATATGGTAATAATCATATCTAGACTCTATAAAGAAGAGGAAAATGCCAAAAATTATAAGGGAAAACATGGTTTTGAGGATATTAATGATAAAACTTATGATCCCTATATAGCCTGGGCTGTAAATAAAGGTTTAATAGAAGGCTTTTCTCCAAATAAATTTGGCTTTAATGAAAATGTACGAATTCAAGAATTTCAAACTATAATACTACGAGCCTTGGATTACAAGGAAGAAGCTGGTAATTGGTCCAAGGTTCCAGACATTTATGAAAGTCTAGAACTAATGAAAGGAATATCTGCAAATCCTAAAGATGCAATTAGTCGAGGATTAATGGCTAAAATGACTGTAAATGCATTGGAACATACTCTAAAGGGGGGGTAGCCTAACTTTGGCTCAAAAACTAGATATTCATATATCTGCCCCCCCTCTTTTGGTAGAGGGAGATGCAATAATAGAAAAAGCACCTTTAAATACGAGGGAAATGCCCCCCCCAATATTCAATCCCTAAAATTGGGTTTAAAATTAGTTTCTGAAAAAGATAAAGAAGAAAAAAAATTATGATATAAAATTAAATCCTGAGGGAAATTTTACAATAGAAATCCCAAATTTAAAACCGGGAAAATATGAATATAGATTTATAAGCGAAGACAAGAGTACCAATATAGAAACTTTTAACATTATCTCCCCTAATATAGATAAGATGTAGAAATTAGGTATTATTTCTACATCTTATCTATATCTTTTAATAATCCTAAATAAATTTTCATCACTTCTATAAAATTCTCATAGGTGAAATCATGACCAAATAATAAATATTCATATACAATGCCTCTACCCATATCATCTAATATACGAGCCAACTCTATATCAGAAATATTCCCAATATCTAAATCCTTAGATATTATCTCTCTGTAAATATTCATTAACCTGCTCCTTCTATATAGATATTTCCAATTTGTGCTAAGACTTGTATTTATAATATTACATATTTACAGATTTTTCAACATTATTTGATATTGTTTTTGAAAAGTGGAAATAAATTAAAGATAATCTAGGTCTGTAAAATCCACAGACCTAGATTATAATTTTCTTTAACTAAATAATAATTTCTGATAACCCCCCCGTTATTTCACTATCTTTGCCCGTATGTCTTAAACCTTCCCGCCATAATATCCATTTCTTCATCTGACAATATTATGGGCTCTCCTATAGACCTAGATCTATAGTATAATTCTGCACAATATTCTATTTCCTCCGTGATATTGAAAGCATTGGCCAAATCCTTAGCCCCCCCTGCCAAGAGCCCATGGTTTGCCAACAACACAGCCTTCCTATCTTTCATCGCCTTAAAAGCATTATGGGCTAATTCTTCTGTTCCAAAGGTTGCATATTCTGCACATCTAACATTCTTTCCAGCTAAAGCAATCATGTAGTGTACTGCCGGTAATTCCCATCCCAAACAAGCTATTGTCGTTGCAAACATTGTGTGAGTATGGATTATAGCATCTATATCTTGTCTCTGTTCATAAAATATTTTATGCATACCAAATTCTGAAGAGGGTGTTCTATGTCCCTCCACTATTTCCCCCCCATTTAAATCCATTACTACTATATCTTCTAATTGAGTTTCAAAATAATCTATTCCACTCGGTGTAATAGCCATTAATTTTTCTTCACGATTAAATATGCTTAGATTGCCACCTGTTCCCTTTGTTAATCCACTAGTAATTAGTTTTTACCATATTCTACAAGTTGTTTTCTTTCTTCTTTCATTATCATATGTTTTCACCTACCTGTTAAATAATTCTTTTATACTTTTATCATAAGGTGCCCTTGCTATCCCTTTTTCTGTAATAATTCCAGTTATTAATTCATTTGGAGTAACATCAAAAGCTGGATTATATACTTTCACATTAGAAGGTGCTGTTTGGTTTCCAAATCCATGGATAATCTCCTTTGGTTCTCTTTCTTCAATGGGAATTTCCTTTCCAGTTAGTGTATTTAAATCAATAGTTGATAAGGGCCCAGCAATGTAAAATGGTATATTATGTGCCTTTGCTAATAATGCTACACTATAGGTACCGATTTTATTTGCAGTATCTCCATTAGCTGCAACTCTGTCACACCCAACTATAACTGCATCAATCTTCCCCCCCTCAGCCATTACCATAGCAGCCATATTATCAGTTATAAGAGTTACATCAACACCTGCTTCCATAAGTTCAAAAGCTGTTAACCTAGAACCTTGTAATAAGGGCCTTGTCTCATCAGCATATACATTTATATTCATTCCCTTTTCCTTGGCTACATAAATAGGAGCTAAAGCTGTTCCATATTTGGCTGTGGCCAATCTTCCTGCATTACAATGGGTTAGCACAGTCATACCATCTTTTAATACTTCCATGCCATTTTCTCCTATCTTTCTGCATGTTTCTTCATCTTCTTTGTGTATTAATATGGCCTCTTTTTCTAAAGCAACTTTAATTTCATTCACTGTTAAATGTTTATTGGCCTGAACCACCTTGTCCATTCTTTCCAATGCCCAAAATAGATTTACAGCAGTAGGCCTAGAAGTAGCTAAATAATCTGAAGCCTTTTTAAATTCACTATAAAAACTACTTAAGTCTTCTGCTTCAATATCCTTTATACTAATATATAAGCCATATGCAGCGGCTATACCAATAGCTGGTGCACCTCTAACTTTAAGTTCTTTTATGGCATACCATGTATCCTTAATATTATCAATTTCAATTACTACCAATTCAGTAGGTAATTTTGTCTGATCAATTAAATACATAATACCATTTTCATATCTAATTGTATCTATCATATAATCCCTCCTCGTATCATTCCTATAATATTTTAAATTAAATTAAAAATATTATATATTATAATCCACCTTTGTCCATCTTGCATTATTATTTGCACTTTCAAGTATGGCATTACAAACCATGGAGTTTATATACCCATCCTTAAAGGTTGGATATGTTGGTATATGATTGCCTCCTGAAATGATATCTTGGTAAACTTCAATAAAAAGTTCTTAAATGTATCTATAAAGCCTCCTCCAAATGCATTTGTGTCAGTATTAATTCCTGTTGATATACCTGCACTATTTACATTATATGGATCTTCTGTATTCCACCAAATACTCTGTTTTGAGCTTGATATTTCTATGGATAGTTTATTATTTCTTCCATGAGATACCTCTGAAAGTAGCATACTTCCTATGGCCCCCCCGTTACTAAAACGTAAAGAAACAACTGCACAATCATCAGTATCAATAAAAATTTCCTGTGAATCATCTACCTTTGATTCATACATCATATTATCTTTTAAATATCTGATACTATTAAACTTTCCAAAGTTTGCACTTACTTCCACTATTTCTAAATTTGTAAGATATCTAGACAAATCTATCCAGTGAGATCCGATCTCTGAAGTAGCCCTCATCGGACCTGCTAAATCTTCTTTATATCTCCAAGAATAGTTAGTTGGCAATACATGGAACTCTTGTAGGTAGCTACCGTGAATAAAATTTATATTCCCAAAGTCCTGCAAGTTAACAATATTCTTAATCCTCCCACAAGCTTCATGAAATCTAACATTAAAATTTACTGCATTTATAAGGGACTTTTTAGTCGCCATATTCATCAAATCTTTTGCTTCCTTTGGACTTATTGTTAATGGTTTCTCGCATATTACATGTTTTCCCTTGTTCAGTACATCTTTAACCATTTGATAATGTAATGTGGGAGGAGTACATATATGCACTACGTCTATATCATGTTTCAAAGCATCATTAAAATCTATGCTTGCATTTCTAATTCCATATTTATTTGTAAACTTCTTAGTTTTTGATATATCAGTTCCAATTGCAACTACCACTTCATGTCCTAAACCTTGTAATGCCTGTACATGAATTTCTGCTATAGAACCGGCACCAACAATGGCTACTTTCAATTTGACTACCCCCCCCTCAAATTATTCAATTATTATTCTCTCAGTCGCCTTTTAAAAACTTACATAATAGCTAATATGTTGGCTTAATTAATGAATTATACATTTCCAATTAAGCCAACATATTTAACATTGAAAGGAGTCCCAAAATTAAACATTATTTTTTAAAATCCAGCTTATTTTATCAATAGAATCAACCCATTTATATTTGACTAGTCCTAGCTACTATTAATTCTTTTGCTTCAGGGTATTGTTGTATAAGAAAATCTCTCTTACCATGTATATAGCCTGCATCGGTGTATCCAGGTGTCATTGTAGTTCCAAGTAATGCATAACTTCCTCCATCGACTAATTTTGTTCCCTGCCAAACACCAGCTGGAACCACGTATTGTAGCTTTTCACCTTTATCAATATTGTCACCTAACCTAGTTGTCTTAAAACTCCCATCTGGATAAAGCTCTAATATTTCAACACTATCACCTAAATAAAAATGGTACATTTCATCAGATGGGAGCTGATGCATATGTGAGAAAGATTTTTTTTATCTAATAAATAATATATAGCTGTACTTAGTGGATTTTCATTACCAGCTTCCATTTTTATATAGGTTTGGCGATACAATCCTCCTTCTAAAGGTAATGGTTCTAATTTAAGGATATCAATTATTTCATTAATATTCACCAAATCTCCCCCCCACTTTCTATCATCCTTTATACTTCTATCTTAATGATACTCTCCAACGCTATTGTAATTTCGTCTTCAATTGCTTTATCCATTTTCTCAGGATAATGATCAAAATCCTCAGCCCCTACAAATTCAAAACAAGGCCCATCAGCTGCTACAATGCAACCTGATTTCACATTGTTCAATGCAGCAATTACAAATAAAACTGCAGCTTCATTTTCCATGGCTAAAACTCCAGCATCTGCGAACACTTGATTATTTGAAGGCACTTGCCCTGGATAAAACACCCCGGATGTAGTTATAATACCTGTTTTAACATTATCACTTATCTCCTCAGCAACCTCACTCATAGTAAGAACTACCTCAGGAGTAGCAAATGCTGGGTATGACATTGGAATTATTTGTGAGGAGATACCATCTTCACGACAAGCTGCCGATGCTATTATTAAAGTTCCTTGTCCCAAATCAGTCTGTAATACACCACATGTCCCTACCCTAATAATTACTTTGGCACCACCCAAAATCAAACCTTCAAAACTAACAGATGCGCCACCTCCGCCAACACCGTGTGATGACACTGTGACTGGAACTCCTTTATATGTTCCATTATATGTCCAATATTCCCTACTTTTTGAAACTACCTCAATATTATCAAGTCGACTAGCGATCTTCTCAGCACGTTTTGGGTCTCCGCAAGTTAAAACCCTCGGATGTATTTTATTATAAGGTATATCAATAATTGGTACCACTTTTTGCATAATACTTTCTCCTTTCAAAAATTATTTATAATTATTTTTAAATTATTTATCAAACATAGGCCTTTTTTTCCCTTTTCTTATAGGAATATATTACTAATGCAATGATGGTAACTATATAAGGAATTGTACTAACTAACTCCGTTGGAATGCCTAAATTCTGTGTTTCAGGATGACTTGCAAAAGCATCGGCAACTCCAAATAATAAGCATGCTAGCATAGTAATTTTAGGATTATTATTTCCTAATGCAGCCGCAGCAATTGCAATAAATCCCCCCCTTCCTGCAATCATATCTTTTACAAAGTAAGATACATATCCCATTGACATATAAACACCACCCAATGCCGCAAATAATCCACTTATACCCAATGCTAAATATCTAATCTTTTCTACACTTATTCCAACTGATTCAAGTGCCTCTGGGCTCTCGCCACAGCTACGAATATGTGTACCCAATGCAGTTTTATAAAGAAATACCGAAAGTATTGGTATCGTAATAAAAGCAACATACGTTAAAATATTATGCCCCCGAAACAATTTGTCCTATAATGGGTATATTATTGATTATTGGAATAGTTAATTGAGGTAAAGCACCACTATTTAGTGAAGATGATATACCTTTTTCTCCTACAACCAAGTAAAGTAAAAAAAATCGTTCCTCCTGCAGCCGAAAGATTAAAAGCTATGCCAGTTATAGTAGGATCTGTATCTAATCTTATGACAATAAAGCACAGTAACAATCCTAGGAAAATACCAACAATTATAGATACAATAAATCCTATAAGGACATTGGTTCCAGTTACAGCACTAATGATTACACCAATTAATGCACAAGTCAACATCATGCCTTCTATTCCTATATTACTAATCCCCCCCGCAAAATCTGCAATCAAATAAGACATTGAGGCAAATAACAAAGGAGTAGTTACCCGAATTACAGAGAATAAAAAAACTGATAGATGTGATTACAGTTAAAACTTTCATTTTTTTATTCCCCCCCCTTCGGTTATTAAGTTTTCTGTTGCATGTTTTACAACCAACTTTTTCCTATAGCTTTCTAAAAAGCCAGAAGCTGCTATTAACACAATCATAATACCTTGGATTAATGCAACAACTTCATTTGGAACATCTGTAGTACGGCTCATAATATCAGAACCGATTCTCAAATATGCTAGTATAAAAGCGCCCATAGGTATATATTTCGGATTGTACTGAGCTATAATAGCTATGATAATACCATCCCATCCATATCCTGGTCTCCATTCCCAATTAAACCGTTGTTGTGATCCTAGTATATGTGCAGCTCCTCCAAGTCCAGCAATTGCACCACCCATAACCTGGGACATTAAGATTGCTTTCGTAGTATTTATTCCCGTATACTTAGAGAAATTGCTATTCTCTCCAGTCATACGAATAGCATAACCCCATTTTGTATGATATAAGAATAAATATACAGCAAACAACAATATTATTGCAATAATAAAGCCAATATGAACTTTTCCGATAATTCGAGGAAGAAGTGCAGTTTTTAAAAACTTAAATGAAGTAACATGTGTAACTTTTGGATCCTTCATAAATGTTTTTAGAATAAAATCGCCAATGTAAAATACTATATAATTTAACATCAAAGAGGAAACAACTTCACTTGCCCCAAATTTTAATTTCATAAAAGCTGGTATAAATGCAATAACACTAGCAGCCAACATTCCTGCAACTATACCAGCTATACTATGAAATCCTGAAGTCATAGGTATTAGAGTAGCAAATATTGCAGCTACAAAGCCACCAGTATAAAACATACCTTCTGTTGAAAGATTGTATATTTTCGTTTGAAACATCAATGAAACGGCGAGTCCTGTAAATAGCAACGGTGTCATCAATTCTACAACATTTCCAAAATATCGAACCGTAGTCATTGGACATATAAGGAAATTATATATCGCAGTTGCAGGTTCTTTACTCACCAACATAATAATTATTACAGCTGTAACTATTGCAATTGTAATAGCTACGAAAGTACGTATTAAATTAAAGTTAGGTATTCTTTTAGCATTCTTTTTCAAAACAAACCAACCCCCCCACTTCTTCATCTGATTGAATTTTTACACCTAACATATAGTATCCTAGTTCTTCTTCACTCAAATCATCAGTATCAGGAAATAAGCTGATATTGCACCTTGGCACATTACAATAATACTATCAGCAAGCTCTAATATTTCATTTAAATCGGCAGAAATTAATAGCACAGCACATCCTTCATCTCGGACGTCAATAATCTTTTATGAATAGATTCGACAGCTCCAACATCTACACCTCTAGTTGGTTGCTCTGCTATTAGCACCTTGGGCTCGTTTGATAACTCACGGGCAACAACTACTTTCTGCATATTTCCACCTGACAACATTCCTACTTTTTGCAAACTATTACTACATCTAATATCATATTCTTGAATGCCTTTTTCTACTATCTTATTTATTGCATTTTTATTAGTAAATACAGTTGAATTAATTTCTTTAGAATCATAAATATTTGAAATTAAATTTTCTCTGATACTAACCTCGCTAGCAACACCATATTTGATTCGATCTTCAGGTATATAACTTAGGCCTAGCTCTCGAATCGCTTTTACAGATAATCCTTCAATTGATTCGTCACACAATATTATTTCCCCCCCATTATCTCTTGTCATATTTCGCATCCCTGTGATTAATTCTACAATTTCTGATTGTCCACTTCCTTCAACACCAGCAACCCCCCCTAATATCTCACCCGATCGGACACCAAAAGATATATTCTTCAATGCCTGTTGTCCTGACTCATTGATTGCCGAAAGGTTTTTTTACAGAAAGTCGCACTTCTTTTGGTTGGGCTTTGTTTTTATTAACATCTAAAATAATATCTCTTCCAACCATTAGCCTTGAAATATCGTGGGTTGTCAGCGTTTCAGTGTTATAGGTTCCCATGCACTTTCCTTGCCTTAAAATAGTAATGCGTTGGCATATTTGTTTAATTTCATTTAGCTTATGGGAAATAAAAATAATGGTAATTCCATTTTCTTTAAGTTTGTTTAGCTGTTCAAATAGTTCAATTGTTTCTTGGGGTGTTAGCACTGCTGTAGGCTCATCAAGTATTAATAGTTCAACATTACGATATAAAGCTTTTAAAATTTCTATTTTTTTGTTTTTTTTCCTACTGAAAGCTCTTCCACTTTAGCTCTTGGATCAATACCGAAATTAAATTTTTTTCGATAGTTCATCTGTTATTTCTTCGGCCTTTTCTTTGTCTACAAAAAAAACCTTTTTTTTGGTTCCATTCCTAAAACAATGTTTTCAGCAACACTTAGTGAAGGGACTAATTTAAAATGTTGGTGTACCATCCCAATACCAAGTTTAATAGCATCGTTAGTTGAATTAATAATAACTTCTTCACCTTTATATTCAATTATTCCCCTATCAGCTTGTTCAATTCCAAATAATATTTTCATTAATGTAGACTTCCCAGCACCATTTTCTCCCATAAGGCATGTATTTCGCCCTCCTTGACAGAAAAGTTCACTCCTTGATTAGCTAGGACTCCATTACCATATACTTTAGTAATATCCTTCATATATAATAAATCATCATATTTAACCATTATGCCACCTCAACTCAATTATGGCTTCACCCGTTTTTTTAATCTCAGATACTTCATCATCTGACATATCAAAAGCACTGTCTATTTTAATTTCTCCGACTGCAATTTTATCAGTAATCTCTTCCATTGTTTCTCTTATATCTGTAGGTACATTATTTTGATACCATTCATTATCTGCCAATTCAATACATTTTTCAGCTACACCATATGATTTGCAAGTGCCAAATTCCAAAGTTCCATTTATATATTCTTCTATTGCCATCTTAATTGAAATGTCAACTCTTTTCATAACTGAAGATAAAATTGCATTTGCTTTTTCTTCGTCATTTGCAAATAAAGCCGATTGATCTGAATCTGTACCTATCGCATAGGCACCTTTTTCCTTAGCTGCATCTAGCACACCCATACCTGCACCACCTGCAGCTTGTATAACAACATCTGCACCTGAATTATATAATGCAATGCCTATCTCTTTACCCTTAGCCGCATCTGTAAAACTATTCATGTAACCTACGCCAACCTTAATATCAGGATTAACTGATGATGCTCCTTGAATATAACCTACAAGCCAATCGTTAATAAGAGGAATATCAAAACCACCTGCAAAACCAATAATATTATTATCATTTGATTTTGGTAGGTCCTCTGAAGATGATACCAATCCAGCAAGTGCCCCAGCTAAATAACCACCTTCATAGGAACGATATGTCATACAATATATATTAGAGTTCTGGCCATCATCATATTCAACAGTTTCATCAAAAAGTATAAACTTTTGTTCTGGATATTCTTCTGCAACTTCCTGAAGTGGTTGAGATATATTTATTCCACCCGTAATAATAATATCCCACCCTTCGTCTATTACATCTTCAAGTATGGCTGTAAATTTTGTATTATCAGTTCCCATTTCTATAACCTTTGTTACTACACCAAATTCATCTTCAATTAATTCTAAACCAGCATTTGCAGAATCAAAAAAAAGACTTGTCCCCCCCTAATGTACCAGGTATCAATAATATTACTTTTAAATCATCAGTTTCACTTGATTTTGGGGAATTTGCTGCACAACCTGTTAAAAGACTCAACAATACAACTAAAGAAATCATAGATATTAATGTCTTTTTCATTTTACTTTCCTCCTTAATATTTTATTGTTTATAACACAACTTCTCAATTAATCTAATTCTGTTATTAATTCATCAACAGTAACCACATCGCCAATAACATAATCTATATTTTTTTAGAAATGTTTCATGTAATTCTATGCTTGTACCCGCTACTCCATCTGAGAGTACTATCACACGCGTATCCCTTTGCATAGCATCTAATGCAGTAGCATATACACAAACGTTTGTAGCTGCTCCTGTAAGTATAAGTGTATTTCTGTTAAATGATTTCATTAATATTTCTAAATCTGTTAAATAGTACCCACTATACCTTCTTTTATAATTACATAATCATCACCCTCTGGTTTTAATTCATCTATAACTTCTACACCCTCTGTTCCTTCCAAGCAATGTTGTGGTTCATTCCTTTCAAGTTCCAAACCATAATCTATTTTTGATATCTATGCATTTCTTGCGTGTAAAATACGGGTATAGAATTTTCTTTTGCCCATTTCTTAATTCGCTGAATTTTAGGAACTATTTCCCTGCCGCCTGGGCATTCAATTGGTGCTCCCTCAGCTATAAAATCATTTTGCATATCAATAATTATTAAAGCACAATCATCTTTGTTAACCCTGTGTAAATTATTTATAGACATTTTTTTTACCTCCCCCCCATAATCCTTCCAACATTAAATAAAGTTATGGATGCTATCTCCAGTTGGATTTTTTTACTTGTCTGATATTATTATAACATTGACTAGTGATTACGACTAATATATAATTAACTATATAACTGATAGGTTTTTCCTATTATTTGGAGTGAATAAATATGAATTACAATATATTACGTTATGTATTAGCAGTTGCTGAAGAAAAAAAACTTTACCCGGGCTGCCAAAAAGCTATATATTTCTCAACCTTCATTAAGCCAAATTATAAAAAGTGAGGAGGAAAAATTAGGGTTTCTATTATTCGATAGAAGTACATCTCCTATAGAGTTAACAGATGGGGGGGGCCGCGAATATATATTATGGGCTCAGAACATACTCTCAATTCATGAGAAAATGAACAGGAGATTACAATGTTTCTCTAGTAATAAAGCACCTGTAATTCGCCTAGGTATTCTCCCAGAATGTAGCACTTTTATACTTGCAAGTCCATTAAAGCTTTTTCTTGAGAAAAATCCAGATGCTTTTGTGCAAATTAATGAACTAAGCAGTAATGATCTTCATGCTAGCCTTGAAAATAGGGAGTTAGATTTTATTATTGGGTTAACTCATACAGACACATATAAATATTGTAACGAGCCATTGTACAATGAAAATATAGTTATAGCAACATCATCTCAATATCCATTAATAAATGAAAATACAAGAGAAATAGATCTTGCTCAACTCTCTGATACACCTTTTGTTACAATGAATAAAAATCAATTCTTATTTAATTTAACACACGATCTTTGTAATAGGAATGGTTTTGTTCCTAAAACAGTTGTAGAATGTTATAATCTAGAGACTGCAATAAGTATGGTACAATTCGGTGTCGGTGTATCACTTATGCCTGATTTAATATGCAATATTATGGGTGGGCTAGATTATTTTCAAATAAAAGATGAAACCCCCCCTAAATCACAAATTTCTATAGTTTATGCTAAGGATATTTGTCTTGATAATAGCTCACAACAATTAATAAATCTAATTAAGAACAATATAAATGAAAATGCGGTAAATATGAATAAATAAATGTCTTTTTTTTCTTCAAGTATAATGGACCTTTTTAACTCGTATACAGATAGACTATGCTAAATACTTAGACTGATTTCAATATATTAGTGCCGAGCCTATATATTTGCTTAGTCTAGATATTAAAACTGAAACCAGAGGACCAAATACCTCTGGTTTCTATATATAAATTAGGGGGGGATATTAACTTTTTTTTATAAACTACTTTTCCATTTATTATAGTATATTGAACATTAGCATTAGTATCTAATGCAGGAATACCATCAAATATAACTAAATCTGCATCTTTTCCTTTTTCAATAGATCCTACTCTGTCATCTACACCTAATATTTTAGCAGGATTTATTGTAAGCATATTGATTACCCTTTCAATATCTCCACCAAATCTAATTACCTCTCCTGCTTGAATTATAATAGCATCAGGTTTAAGTATAGGGCCATCTGTCATTATTGCGCAAACTACGCCTTTTTTTTATCTAATTCTATAAGGCTAAATATATCTATTTTCCCACATTCTCCAGGAAGTAATAATACTCCTATAGGTCCATAAATAACTCC
>JMBV01000177.1_pt1 | contig 24044 bp, 32 predicted proteins | sample 616531 | NCBI WGS metagenome assembly JMBV01 (sample SAMN02727904, study PRJNA239997) | anaerobic digester metagenome | biome: anaerobic digester; isolation source: mesophilic anaerobic digester inoculated with municipal waste water sludge... | place: Germany: Bielefeld University, CeBiTec ...
CCTACGGATAAACACCCTGCTGTACATTCTACGACCCTTAATGTAACCACGTCCCTTATCAATATTTAAGTCATACTCGTTCCCTAAGATTTCAACTTAAAAATAACATATAGCAATGAAAACAAAATTACATACCGAATGGACAATTGCAGATATCTGCAAAGGATTTACCTATAATGAGCTGGAGGGTAAGGGGGGGTTATTTGGTCTTGATGGAAAGCTCACTATACAGCCAGAATATCAACGCCATTATATTTATAATGATGGGAAACGAGATGTTGCCGTAATTGATTCTTTATTGAAAGGTTATCCTATCGGACTTATATATTTAATCGTACGAGTGATGGACGTTATGAAGTGCTTGATGGACAACAACGTATCACATCGTTTGGAAGATTTGTTACAGGAAAGTTTGCCATAAAAGATACGAATGATAATGTTCAATATTTTTCCGGCTTATCTGAAGAATTACAACGACGAATACTGAAATCGCCATTGCTTATCTACGAATGTGAAGGCGAGGAAAAGGAAATCAAGGAATGGTTCAAGACTATCAATATTGTAGGTGTTCCTCTTAATGAACAAGAATTACTGAATGCTATCTATTCAGGCGAATTTGTAAATGCAGCCAAACGTGTATTCAGCAATTCGCAAAATACTGAAATACAGAAATGGAGTCACTACGTCAAGGGTGATGTGAAGCGACAAGATTATCTTGCTATCGCACTGAAATGGGTATGCGATAGTAAGCAGATGAGTGTTGACGCTTACATGAGTCAACATCGTCATGATAGTACTATTGATGAGATGGAGAAATACTTTCGCTCGGTAATCGATTGGGTATCTACTACTTTTTCAATGGTAGAAAGCAATATGTGCGGACTGGAATGGGGGGGACGATTCTATGAAACCTATCACAATACACCATATAGCGTAGATCATATTACCGAAAGAGTGCGTGTTTTGCAATCTGATGAATATATCAAATGCCCTCGAAATATCTACGAATATATATTAGGAGGAGAAAAAAAATAAAAATCTGCTTGATATCCGTATATTTGAAGAGTCAACAAAGAAGATTGTGTACAATAGACAAACAGAGATGGCAACGAAAAATACACTTTCTAATTGTCCTCTTTGTGCCTCAGGAGATAATGCAAATAAGACGCGCATTTATAAAATATCGGAAATGGACGCAGATCATGTAACAGCGTGGAGTAAAGGTGGAAGTACGTCCATTGAAAACTGCGAAATGTTGTGCAAAACGCACAATCGAGCTAAGGGTAATAGATAAGATTTAGCTGAAGTACATATTTTAGGAGCGTTATATGATAATAATTTTTAAAATATGTATATGCAAAAATCATTTCAAGAAGTCTCCCTAATATGGTGTGAGGCTAAACGTCCGATAGTAAAGCATTCCACAATGTGTGCTTATATGCTTACGCTTCAAACTCATTTACTCCCACATTTTGGAGCAATGACCGTAATATCAGAAGATGACGTGCAGCAATTTGTCTTTGAAAAGTTTTCCTCTGGTTTAGCAAAAAAAACGGTAAGAGACATAGTAGCCGTATTGAAATCTGTCGTTAAGTATGGCGGTAGACATAAAATTTTCCATTTTGAAGAATGGCAACTGGAATATCCTACAGATGTTGGCGTTTATCGTCTGCCTACATTGAGACTGAGTCACCAAAGAATATTGATGCACTACTTAATAGAAGAACCTACACCACAGAATATTGGTATACTTTTGGCTCTTTGTACTGGCATGCGGATAGGTGAAATTTGTGCCTTAAAATGGGAAGATGTCGACTTCGTTCAGAAGATAATTACGGTCAATCACACAATAGGGAGAATATATAACTGCGAATTGAAATCAACGGAGAAAATCCTGTCAACGCCCAAAACAAAAAAAATCCTCTCGGGAAATTCCTATTTCTAAACAACTTCTTAAATCTTTGAAAATAGTAAAAAAAGTTTCTCCTTCGTTATTTGTTGTAGGAAACTCACCGACCTCTACAGAACCACGCGCTTATCGAGATTATTTTTCGCGGCTTTTGAAACGTATTGGTATTCCTCCAATTGTTTTTCACGGTCTCCGTCATACATTTGCTACCAGATGTATTGAAAGTCAATGCGACTATAAAACAGTTAGTGTCATATTGGGACATGCCAATGTCGCTACAACATTAAACCTTTATGTACATCCTAATCTTTATCAAAAGAAAAGATGTATTGAAAAGATGAGTAAATTTTTGGGAGTGACTGAATAAAGAGCTTTATTTATCTGGGTGTAAAAAAAAGAAGTAAGTCTCATAACTGCTTGACATGTAATGAGTATTGAGATGAGATAGGAAAGTATAAAATGAATTTTTGAGTTTTTTTTCACTATAATATTTCATATCTTTGCGTTTTAACAAGGTTGTTCTATTTGAAAGCACAAAATATTGTAAATTAGCAAAAGAGTTTAATAGCAGAAAATAAAAACATGAACAACATTAATAGCAATTTAATTTCAGAAGTAACAGTCCGCCTAAGAATCAATGATTCAAGTGAAATTTCTATTGGTACAGGAGTCATATATTATGAAGATATCTTGGATGATAAAGTCTATATTCTGACGGCAGCGCATTGTTTGTTTGAAGATGGAGATAATTTTCAAAAAAAATGTTAGATAACGTTTGTGTGGATGTTTACTGCCCACAAGAAAAAAAATACAAATCTATTATCGTTGAAAATATTAACGAAAATCTTATTTCCATAAACAAATTGGAAGATGTTGCAATACTCATAGTAGATAAAGAAAATATAGATGCTATAAACTCCTCAATTCCGAAAATACCAATAATTAAAGAACGTAAATCATTTGATTTTTTTGTTACAAAAGGATTTCCACAAGCGACGAAAGGGAAAGAACTTGTTGCTGTTTATGCTACATGGTTGCAAGAAATGATACAATCAAACCGTTTCCAACTTCAAATGAATGCTGATTATACTGCGACTAATGTGGAAGGCTTCTCTGGTGCAGGAATATTCTTAGAAGCAAACGATGAAATTTATTTGTACGGAATTTTCACTCGTTTCAGAGAAGAAGAAAATGGAAGGGTGATTTATTGTCAATACATAGATAGTGTAAACAATCTTTTAATAAAGAACTTTTTGTCTTTAATAAATTATTCTTACTTGGGAGAAAATGGACTAAACATTTTGTTTTTTTTGCTAATCAAGTAGAACGAGAAATAAAAAATCTAGGTCCTAGATTCAATGAAAAATTGAATTTTAAGTTGCCAATTGCTCGATTTTTTTTAATAGTGTATCCAAGGATACTATTTTTCATCAGAGTGTAATAAAAAAAACAGATAAATGGTTGACAGAAAAAGGATATAAGAAATTAAGCGACAATGAACTTTTAAAAAAAACTTGAATTAGAATTAGATACTCTTAGACAAGAAATAAAAGAATGGTTGATTGATTTTCGTAGTCATTCGCTTGAAAATGAAATATCACTTTTACCATTAGTTAAAAAGGTTGAGGATTTCAACGTTAAAATATCAGAAAAATGGCATGAAGTATTTGATTTTGATATTGGACAAAGGAGAGAAAAAGATAAGCCGAAAAAAATCGTTCGATTCGGAATTAAGCAGATTGCGGGAAATTCAAGATGCAAATAGGAAATTTATTGAAGAAATCGATGAACTAAATATCGATTTAGCCAATCATCCAACATTAATTATTCAAGGTGAAGCCGGCTGTGGAAAATCTCATTTGTTAGGTGATATTGCTACACGAAGAAAAGAGCTAAATTTACCAACAATTCTGTTATTAGGGACAACATTTAAAAACACAACTATTGAAAAGAATATTCTTAACAAATTGGATTTAGCCTGCTCTTTTAAAGAATTTCTTGAAAATTTGAACAGTATAGGATTACAAATAAACTCAAGAGTATTGATACTTATTGATGCAATAAATGAAGGAGTGGGAAAAGATTTATGGGAAAATCAAATTGCAGGATTTGTGGATACTGTGGCTAAATATCCTGCTGTGGGTTTGGTTTTAACAATAAGAAGTACGTATTTTAACGATATTATTCCAGATAGCTTCAATTCAAATCAGACCATCACTGTTATTACACACGAAGGATTTAAAGGAAATGAATATGAAGCACTAAAGTTATTTTGCACACATTATAAGTTGAGACTTCCTAACTTTCCTATTCTAAACCCTGAATTTACCAATCCTTTATTTTTACTCACTATATGTGAGGCTGTCAAAGATTTGCCTGAGAAAAGTTTCCCAAAAGGATTTAATGGTATTAATATAATATATAGTTTATACAAACAATCTTTGAATCAAAAATTCGAAAAGAAAAGACCCGAATACAAATATCAAGATATTGTTTCAAAAGCTATTGAAAAACTTGCTATTAAATTATTTAATACTGAATATCACAGTTTAAATATAGCAGAAGCTGTTGAGTTCTTTAATTCTGAATTTCCTAAATTTCCATCTCTGTTTTCAGATTTAATTGAAGAAAGTGTGTTGGTAAAGATGAAACGTAAATATAATAGGGATAGCACGGAGGAAATTGTATTTTTTTTCATATCAACGGCTTGGTGATTTCTTTATGGTAGAAGAGCTGTTAAAACCTTACTCAAAAAGAGAAGAGGTTATAAAGGCTTTTGAAAGTGATCAACAGTTACAAAAAAATCGCAGATAATTATCAATGGTCGAATAGGGGTATCATTGAAGCATTGGCTGTTTTACTTCCTGAAAATATGATTTAGAACTATTTGAACTGATAAACTTCTTTTTCGATAAAAATACTGATAAAAGGAATAAAGAATGGTTGGAAGCACAAACCTATGAGACATTTACACATATTCTGTTAGACAGCTTGAACTGGAGAGAATTAAACAGCATAAATGATAAGAAAATTACTGTTTGGTTAAATAAAAAAAAGGTAGAATAGATCATGACCAATGGTGGTATAAATTAACAGAACTGGCTTCAATCGCCAATCATCCTTTTAATGGAGATAGACTACATAGAATATTATTAAGACATTCAATGTCTGAACGAGATGGCTTTTGGCAGAAACACATTAGATGGTATAGTGGTTATGATGATCAAAAATAGCATTCCCATTGCAACGATTAATCGATTGGGCTTGGTCACCCAATATTTCTTATAATGTAGATCCTGAAACTGCTCGACTGGTTGCTCAAACTTTGGCTTGGGTATTATCTAGCACTGATATTGCACTCCGAGATAAAACAACGAAAGCATTGGTAAATTTATTGGAACAGCAACCAGAAACTTTAATAAAAACATTGACTGCATTTGAAAACATTGACGATTTATATATATTAGACAGATTATATTCTGTGGCTTATGGCTGTATTCTGAGAACTGAAAAATTGAATCAATAAGAGCAATAGCTCAATATATTTATGATGTGATTTTAAGGATGGCAATCCACCTGCACATCTTTTGGTTAGAGATTATGCAAGAAATGCAATTGAATATGGAATTTATAAAGAGGTGGGGGGGTTAGATGTTGATATTGAACTGATTCGTCCGCCATATAATTCTCAATGTGACTATAAACCTCTTTCCAATGAACAACTTGATGAAAAGTATAAACCAAAAGAAGATAGTGGACATTGGGAAAAGGACAATTGGGGGGGAATTACAGCTATCCTACACTCAATGACAACTGAGTATGGACGTGGTACTGGTGGATATGGCGATTTTGGTCGGTATGTTTTTCAAAGTGCCATTTCACATTTTAAATTACCTATAAAACTGAATGTAGACTTACTAAGCAATCTTGCTATTGAATGGATATTTGAAAAATACGGATACAATCCGAAAATACATGGAGAACATGATAGAATGGTCGCAGATCATTATTATCAACGCGAGTATAAAATAGAACGGATAGGGAAAAATATCAATGGATAGCCTTTCATCAAATTTTGGCAATAATTGCTGATAATTTCAAAGTACGAGAAATCTGGTCTTTTAATGACATGTATCAATTATATAAGGGAGCTTGGCAGTTGTATGTACGTAATATTGACCCTGCGTACATAACAAAAGACAATGATAATGATAAAAAGATGAAGAAAATCTAATTAAGCAAATTGATAAAGAATGGTGGAGTGATGACGAATACTCTCATTGGAACTATCCTGACGCCAAGTGGATTCGAACAACGGAAGACTTAATATCTCCAAGAAAAGTAATAGAAAAGAAAAACATCAATGAAGAATGGCTACAATTACAACATTCTATTGAGTGGCGAGAACCGAAAAAAAATTGGAGTTGACCTTTATTATGGCAGAAGAAAACAAATTTGGTATTCTATACAAGGTTTATTAGTCAGGAAATCAGACAAACAAAAAAAATAATCAAATATCTTAAAACTAAAAAACTTTTGGGGGGGTGATTGGTTACCCCGTAATAGAGATAATGAGTCAAATTTGATTAACCGTGAAAAATTTTGGTCACCAGCCTATCTGGATGTTTACAAGCATAACAAAAAAAATATGGGAAACCATTCAAGATACTAAATATAAGGTTATAGTTGCCACCGAATCTGCGAATGGAGGCATAGAAGGAGACAAGTCGGGCGCAAATCAGTCCTACAATATACCTTGTAAATATATTTTTGAAGGGATGAAGCTTCAATATGCTCCAATAGATGGAACATTAAAAAAATAGTGATAATGAAATTGTTGTTATTAACAGTAAACCAAGAAGTGTCCTCATACGAAAAGAGATTTAATTCGATTTTTAGAAGAAAATGATTTAGATATAATTTGGACACTACTCGGAGAGAAAATGTCTTTTGATATGAACCAAAGACAAGATTCTTACTTTGCAGTTCCTTGTGGGGTGTATTATTTGGATAATGGTAAGTTAATGGGCGAATTGAAAATGTATAGTAGAGATTAGTTATGGAATTGTTTTGTTACCAAGCAGAATGCGGTGATGCCATTCGAATTCGTTTTATCGGCGATGATGAAAAGCCACATAATATATTTTTAGATTCTGGTTATGAACGAACTTATCGCAAAGTCTTACGACAAGTAATTAATGATTTAATTCAAGCAGGAGAATGCATTGATTTGTGGATTATTTCTCATATTCACGATGACCATATAGGCGGAGTAATGAAATACATCAAATCTGTTGAGGATAAAGAAATAGAGGATATTACAAGAGAATGGTTTTATAATCCACCTCGACAAGAGGCTGTTGTTTATGATAAAAGACAAGAGGCTGTATCTTCTGCTATGAGTATTAGTCAAGGTGATAAATTATACAATTTTCTAAGACTAAACAATAAGTTACCTAAAAAGGATATTACGACAGATTTAGGAACTGTGGATCGTTTTGGAATGAAAATTCATATTCTTTCACCGACCTCCTCCATTATTACAGAATTAAGAGATAAATACAAAACTGAAATTCCCTTTCAAACCAACGAGATTGAAGAAATAAGTTCAGCCAAAGCGATAGCCCAAAATGATTATAACAAAACATAGAAGAATTTAATTTGGATAGATTTAATGAAGATAAGTCTTTAGAGAATAAGAGTAGTGTCTCTGTATTAGTCGAATATCAAGGTAAAAAGATAATGTGGTTAGCAGATTCCCATCCATCTGTTGTAATTGAGTCATTAACTCAAAAAGGATACTCTGTTAATCGCCCCCCCTTGGTGTGCGACTATGTTATTTTATCTCATCATGCAAGTAAAGGAAATAATAGCTCTTCTTTCTTTGATATGATAAAATGTAGCAAATACATTATTAGTAGTAATGGCGAGAACAAACATAGTTTACCCGATAAAGAGGTTTTAGCAAAAGTCATTAGAAATAAAAACAGAGATTTGTCTTTACCGTACTCTCTTTTCATCACATACGATACTGTAGGATTGAAAAGTATTTTTGATATTGATAAAAATGATGTTATCGAAAATGGAATTTTATCTCTGTCTATTCTAATACACCATTTATATACTTTCATCTATAATCAAAATAATATATCTTAATATCCTCATTTCTGGGTGTAAAAAAGGGTGTAAATCTTATAACCACTTGATTTACACCCTTTATTGCGGTATGGACGGGAAAGCCACCTTTGTAAGATAATCTGCTTTCTTTCAGCATCTTACTCCCTCATTTTTTTCTTAGGGGTACAGTTTAGGTTAGGAACTCCTAACTAACTGTATTTAAGTGCTTCCACCACTGTATTTCCAAACTTCCTATTTTGGCAGTCAGACTAATTTTGAATTAAATTTGTCAGACTGCTAATATTCAGTGTTTTATTATTTCAAAGACCTTTATGGGGGGGTACAAATTAGGTTAGCGTCTTCTTCTGCTTTACTTTTGGCAATTTTGGCTGCTATTGACACTAATCTGTCGTCATAAAATTCAAGTTCAAAGTTACAACTTATTTTCAAATCAACAACTATTTTGAATCACAATGTTTTAAGTTTGGTGCAAGGTGCAAGATATCTATATAGATATTACTTGCACCTTGCACCTCTGATTCGTTATTTTATGATTGAAATTATTGTCTTTTTTTTCTGTGTTTAGTTTAAAGGAAAACCGTATATTTGCGATTAATAGCGTCAAATATTTGATGAAAATAATCATAATATGACCGATAAGAAAGTAATCAATAGAATTAAGGTTGTTTTAGCTGAGAACGATAGAACAAATCGCTGGCTTGCCGAAGCAATAGGAAAGAATGAAGCAACTGTTTCAAGATGGTGTTCCAATAAGGCTCAGCCCTCTATTGACGTTTTTCGTCAGATTGCAGAAGCTTTGGATGTGGATGTTCGAGAGTTACTTCATACAACTAAAAAGTAGCAAGCAACCAAGCGTATGGAAATATTAGATAACAAACAGGGCCGAACAGTTGAGCATGAGATAGCTAAACGGTTAGATTCAAACACTTCGGTGTCTGTCAGTACCGGAATGTTTAGCATCTATGCCTTTTATCTTTTGCGGGAAAAAAAATGAAACACACAAAAGGATTAAAAATCCTGCTTTTATCAAACCCGCAAACAAAAAAATCCTCAAGGGGTATCCATTGCCTTGGATAATACTTTTTGGGGGGGAACCGCCGAAGAGGGAGGACTGAAAAGGCAACTCTTACTACGATATGCAGCAGAAGAATGTACCCACATACTTGAAAGAAGTCGTATTCGTGCTTTGAGAGTTCCTAATTCATTCGGATTTAAGTTAATATTTATCCAAAATGAGCACGATAGCTGTGTAATCAATCCCGGTATGGCAGACTTCTGTGCAGATTCATTGGGTTTTATCAACTCGGAGAAACCACAGCTACATATTCTTCACAACAAAAAAAGAAGAGGTGGCGCAATACAAACAAATGTTTGACGGAATATGGTCGGATACTTCCATGTCCAAAGAGATTACAAAACTGGCTTTGGATGAGTTAAAAAAAGGGTTTAAGGACTACTCTCCCGATGCTGTGTATTACATGATTTTGCATCATCTTTTTCATTATTCCATTGTTGATTTTGCCGACGATAAGATTTTTAAATCAAGAACCGGATTTAAAGATAAAGAAATTTGGAATAAACTTTACAAGTTCCAAAAAGATGGTGTAATGGGGGGGCTATCGAGAAAATTGAAAAATATGGCGGTTGTATTATTGCCGATAGTGTGGGGGGGCTCGGAAAACATTCGAAGCACTTGCCGTTATCAAATATTACGAATTGCGAAATGACCGTGTGTTGGTACTTTGCCCCCCCAAGAAGCTGCGTGACAACTGGACAGTTTATACGCAAAACGACAAGCGCAACATTCTGATTAACGACCGTTTCAATTACGATGTGCTTAGCCATACCGATTTAACTCGTGTGCGGGGTAAATCGGGCGATATTGACTTGGCGACAATTAATTGGTCAAATTATGATTTGGTCGTAATAGACGAATCGCATAACTTCAGAAACAGCTATCCCTCTAAAGGCGAAATGACTCGTTATGCCCGAATGATGAATGAAGTCATCAAAAGGTGTAAAACAAAACTGTTGATGCTTTCGGCGACACCGGTGAACAACCGGATGAATGATCTCAAAACCAAATATCGTTTATCACGGAAGGCGACGACAGCGTGTTCGAAGAAGAGGGCATAGATAATATATCCAACGTAATGAAGCTGGCGCAGCGGCAGTTTTCCGATTGGGCAAAATATTCGGATCGGAATATAAACGAGTTGTTCGACCGGTTGGATAATCGTTATTTTAAACTATTGGACATGCTTACTATCGCCCGTTCACGCAAGCATATCGTGAAATATTACGATTCGGCGGATGTGGGAAGGTTTCCGACCCGTCTGAGACCGATAAACGAAAAAAAACCGATATCGACAGTGAACAACTGTTTCCTTCGTTACGTAATATCAACAATGCTATTCGCAAGCTGAATTTGGCAAATTTCTCGCCTATATCTTCTCTCAAAGAAGAGAAAAAGGCAGAGTATGCCGCTAAATACGACTATCAATTAAGTACCGGAAGTGTATTTAAGCAATCCGACCGTGAAAAGAACTTGGTGGACTTGATGCGGGTGAACTACCTGAAACGGATGGAAAGTTCCATCTATTCGTTTTATCTGAGTATAAAAGCGTTGCTGGAGCAGGTCAATGACAATCTGTATAAGATAGAACACATTACGGAGCTTTCCGACAGCTCTGTCACGATTGACAACATTGATATCGAGGATGATGAAAGCGACTACCTGATTGGCAACAAGGTAAAAGTATTGCTACAGGATATCGATTTGGTAAAATGGCGGCAGGAGTTGGAGTACGATCGGGATACGTTAACCAAACTCATGGAAAGTGCTGCTACCATATCCACTACTCGTGACGAAAACTGACTCGCCTGAAAGAGGTCATTGCCCACAAAATAGAAAACCCGCTTAACGACAATAACAAAAAAAGTGATTGTATTCACGGCTTTTGCGGATACCGCTACTTACCTTTATAAAGAATTGTCGGAGTGGATATTAAAAGAATACGGATTGTACGCCGCTTTAATCAAAGGAAGCGGAACAAACAAAACGAACTTTCCCGGTATTGAACGGAAAGAGATGAACGAGTTGCTTACGCACTTCTCGCCTTTTTCCAAAGAACGCCACAAAACATTTCCCCCCCATGCAAAAGGGGAAATTGACCTGCTCATTGCCACCGATTGTATTTCGGAGGGGCAAAATCTGCAAGACTGCGACCTCCTGGTCAATTACGACATCCACTGGAACCCGGTGCGTATCATTCAACGATTCGGGCGTATCGACCGCTTAGGTTCAAAAAAACGAGCAAATCCAGTTGGTCAACTTCTGGCCGAATATGGAGTTGAACGAGTATATTAACCTTGAGAGCCGGGTAAAAGGCAAAATGGTCTTACTCGATATTTCTGCTACGGGCGAGGAGAACCTGATAGAGATGAATGAAAACGACGAAATGACCGATTTGGAATATCGTCGCAAGCAACTGGAGCAACTCCAAAGTACAGTACTCGATTTGGAAGATATCCAAGGTGGAATAACCATTACGGATACCAACATGAACGATTTCCGGATGGACATTATGGAATACGAGAAAAACTACCTTGTCGATTTGCAGAATATTCCTTTGGGGATTCATGCCGTAGTTGAAACAGACGATGAAGAGATACCTCCCGGAACTATTTTCTGTATGCGTAGCTCTGTACAACAAAAAGGGCAAAGCCTGTTGGCTCCTTATTATTTGGTTTATATGGGCGAAGGTGGAGAACCTGTTTTGGGCTATATGCAGGGAAAACGTTGTTTGGATTATCTGAAAAAAACTGTGTCAGGGCAAAACGGAAGTACTGGCAGAGTTGGCGCAAAACCTAAAAAAAAGAGACAAAGAACTATGCCAATATGAAAGCCTATTCGTCCGCTTTTCAGTTAGCCATTGAGAGTGTCATCGGTAAATCGCAAGAGGTAGGTGCTGCTTCGTTTTTCTCTACAGAGTTAGTTTCGCTCAATGCCGAAGGGGGTTACCTCACAAAGCGATTTTGATATTGTGGCATTTGTTGTTGTCAAGCGGAAATAATTCTTTATCTTTGTCCGAAATCTACCGAATATTTCGGACAATATTATTGGGGTTTAATGATGGAAGAGAATATTTCACAAAAAGTTAGAGATCGAGTAACTCGCTTTAAGAAAGGCGACTTGTTCACTGTGCGTGATTTTGAAGATTTAAATAATGATAGCCTTGTTACCCGAACGTTATCCCGTCTGCAAAATGAAGGCATCATTGTTCGTGTGGCAACCGGCATCTATATGAATCCCATAAAAACGCAATTTGGTGTTTTGCACCCTACGATTGACCAAATTGCCCACAAAATAGCCGAACGAGACAGGGCTCAGATTATGCCAACCGGTGATACTGCCTTAAATATTTTGGGCTTTTCTACTCAAGTACCGATGAACGCCGTATATATTACCAACGGAGCTAAGCGAAAAGTGCAAGTTGGCGAAAGGAATATTATTTTCAAAAATGTTGTTCAGAAAAACTTTCAATTCAAGGGTAAGCTTCTGCCATTGATAATTATTGCACTAAAAGAACTTGGAGAAAATCAGGTAACGGACGAAATAAAGGACAAAATAAGTAAGCTTCTTTCGGAGAGTGATGCCGAAGAGCGAGCAACAATGATGCACGATTTATACCTGTCGCCGGTATGGATGAAAGAATTGCTATTACCAATCATAAAAACAGTAACAGAATGAGTATTTGGCTGAATTATAGCGAAGATGAAAAAAAATGGTTTTGCTACAACAAACAGCAGTGGCCAGAAAAATTTCAGCAGAACAGGCAATTGAAAAGGATTGGTGGGTAACGGCCATTTTGGTAGCATTGTCAAAATCTTCGTGGGCGGATTTTGCAATTCAAGGGCGGAACTTCCCTCAGTAAAGCGTGGGGGGGATTGATTAGTCGCTTCAGTGAAGATATAGATTTGACTATAAGTCGTTCGTTTTTCGATCTACCTGAAGAAACCAATCAGCAACGAACAAAAATTCGCCGAGAAGCTTTCCATCACATAGAAGAGAAGTTGCTCCCCCCCGAGTTAGATGGTATACTTTCTTCAGAAGGAATAACAGGTTATAAAGTTGAGCTTGTTACAAAAAAAACAGTAGCGATATGATAACTTTAGTAGAAGTAAAATACCAAAGTATTCTTCCGACTAAAATAGATTATCTCCTTCCGGTTGTCAAGATTGAGTTCAGTGCCATGTCTCTGGACGAACCTTTTGAAAATCGAGAAATTGCAACACTTATCCATTCCCGGTTTCCTGAAATTGATAGCGAAATAAAGTCACTTTTTAAGTCCGTATTACCGGAACGTACCTTTTTGGAAAAAAAATATTCTTATTGCACGAGGAGTATCAAAAGGAAAATCCACGCACGGATAGGATGTCAAGACATTTATACGATTTGGAAAAGATGATGGATAGCTCTTTCGCTCAATCAGCGTTGCAAGATACGGACTTATACAAAGCCGTTGTCAATCATCGTCAAAAGTTCAACAGCATAAAGGATGTTGACTATACAACACACGAACCTGCTCAGATCCGGATTTGTCCTCCCGACACTTGATGGGGGGGAGTTGGAGAAAAGATTACGAAAACATGAAAGAGAGTTTCATTTATGATAAAGACAAAAAAAACATTCGATAAAATTATCGAGAGGATGGAAGAGCTTACCAACAGGATAAGAAAAATCAACCTATAATGATAGAGTACTTCAACATACCGTCCGGGGGGGCATTAATCAATACGCCTATCAGCAAAAACTTTTTGCCGAGAAAGCGCCTTTGTCTTCCGGGGAAAACGATTGTTGCGTGAAGAGATAGAAAAGCTCACGATGAAAGGTTTATTGCAGACCCGCACCATTGGATTGGCTGCATACATGGATGATGAACAGGCTTACGACCAAATCATCATTGCCGAAGCAAGTATCAAGAATCCGGCTAAAGCGATGCCGGTAGCTACAATGGTACAGAAAGCCTTTCCGGCTTTGATGTTTTTAGTGATTCAGTGTGGCGAAAGTTTTGCGTGAATTGGTGCGTAAAACGAATCAATCAGGCGGATAAAACAAGGCGGGTGATGGAAGAACAACAAATAACCCGTTTCTTTGTACCTGAAAGTGGCGATAGCATTATTTGTGCTTGGTTGCCTTCGTTAGATATAACACGTATCCGCTGCAATTCGTTGAAAGAATTGTTTGAACAACTGAAACGAAGAACGGGATTGCCTCCACAAGGACAATGGATGCCTCGGGGGCGATGGTAAGCGCTTCAGATCCTGGAGGTATTATTACATATACCCTACGTCCCGATGGCCAACATTCTGCCATTACAGCTCCGGGAGGAGCGGTAACTTCATTCGAGTATGATGTATTTGGAAGGCAGACCGCGCTCGTAGATCCAAGTGCGGGTCGTCAGACAACCGCCTATTCATATGCCACAGCCGGAGTATTGACGCTTACCCAGACCAATCCAAAAGGAACCAATATATCAGTTTTCGATAAATACGACCGGATTACCAGCCTGCAGCGCCAGGGGGAATTTACAATCACATATGTATATAATGCGGATGGACTGTTAGCAAGCGAGACTTCGACAAATGGTACTTCCAAAACATACACTTACGATGCTTACGATAGGATATTAACAGAGAAAGAAACAGTTCCCGACAGCAAGTGGATGCAAAAGACATATACCTATAGCGGTGGCAACATATCCTCGATTCAATATACGGCACAAAGTGGAACATTGGGAACCGAAAATTTCGCTTACGCTAATGGACATAATACGGAAATAAAGCTAAATGGTTCAACCACCATATGGAAACTTACTGCCGAGAATGCATTGGGTCAACACACAGCGGCCACATCAGGAAGCATAAGTAGAAGCTACTCGTATAACGCTTTCGGGATACCTACGGGTAGGACTGCAGGAAGCATCCAGAACTTCACCTACAGTTTCGACGTGCAGAAAGGCAACCTTTTAAGCCGGACTGACAACAAGCACAGCAAGACGGAAAATTTCTCCTACGACAACCTGAACCGTTTGACTAGCGCTTCCGGCAAGGCAATCACCTATGCAGCAAACGGTAACATAACGCGGATAGAGGGTGTCGGCACCATGATCTATGGCAACTCCGCCAAGCCATACCAGGTAACCATGCTCAGTCCGGAAGGAACAGCGGTACCGTTGCGCAACCAGAGCGTAGCGTATACTTCTTTCCAAAGGCCATCACGAATAGACGAAAACGGTTTGAGCGCATCATTCACATATAATGCGGCAGGAGACAGGGTTAAGATGTACGTTGCCAATGGAACCACTCCGGTATTGACTCGATACTACATAGGGGGGCAGTACGAACTGGATACCCCCCCTTCCAATACCGAAAGGTTGTACCTTGGGGGGGATGCCTATTCAGCACCTGCCGTTTATGTAAAAGAAGCTGGTAGTTGGAAAATTTACTATATTTGCAGGGACTATCTGGGAAGTGTTACCCACATAGCCAATGCAGATGGTTCTTTGAAACAGGAATTGAGCTACGATGCCTGGGGGGGACGGCTCAGGAATCCATCCACGCAGGTGGCATACGCTCCGGGAAGTGAGCCGGCACTGTTCCTTGGACGGGGTTATACTGGCCATGAATACCTGCCCTGGTTTGGACTGGTGAATATGAATGCAAGGTTATACGATCCGGCTTTGGGACGCTTTCTAAGTCCTGACCCGTATGTGCAAATGCCTGATTTCACCCAGAACTTCAACCGGTACAGCTATGCCCTGAACAATCCTCTGATGTACATAGATGAAGATGGGGGGGAATTTATCCATCTGATTATCGGAGCTATTGTAGGAGGGGGGGCTATTAATTTGGTTGCTAATTGGAAAAATATAGATGGAAACTTCTGGAAAGGATTAGGATACTTTGGCGTTGGGGGGGCTGGCGTTGGAGCCTGTCTGCCGCTGGAGGAGCATGGGCCGCCGCTACTTTCAAGGCAGTTGGAGTCGCAGCAGGAGCTGGAGTCGGAGCATTATCCGGATCTGTCCTGGGTGCGGGTAGCAGTTTCCTCCTAAATGGTGGAAATAATTTGATGAGTGGGAATAATTTCTTCGACAACTGGAAATCAAGTACAATCTCCGGAGCCATAAATGGTGCTGTTACCGGTGCAATCGGTGGAGGTATTGCTGGTGGAAAGGCAGCGCTCAAGCAGGGAAAGAATGTCTGGTGGGGGGGGAATGATGTTAAACACGGGAGAGGGCAATGGTCATTTATCAATGCCGAGAAACCACATACTGTAGTCGATTTCAAAACCCCAAGAGCTGGGTCCACCAAATTGAATGACTGCGTACCCACAACGTTAGCTGAACTTGACAAACATTTTGAAGGAAGTACATCATATGATGAATACGTAAAGCGGACTAACTATATTGACGATCGGGGGGGTGTTACAATGAAATTAGGCGAATATGACAACTTGATAAATGATAATCTTTATGCAAAAAGATTCAATCCTGCACAACTTGAAAATTCTAGTGCTATGCAATCTATAAAAGATTCTGGCAAAATGGTTACTGTCCATATGAAACATGGAACTGTATTTCATGCGGATAATATTCGTTCTATAAAATATTACTCAAACAAGGTAGTAGTTCAATTGAGAATAGGAAGTTATAAATACACAGATCTTGTAAAAACTAATTATTTCAAAACATGGGAAGTTAGCGGAATGAAGTAACTCTATATTAATAAATAATCATGGAAAAATTAAAATTTGTAATATCATTTTTATTAGTTGTATGTACTTTTCAATATATGAAAGCTCAATCGCATCTTCAATTAATTGAAGAGAAGTATAATCAATTGGATTCACTAAAGTATCTAAATAATTTGAAAGATGCCATTATTCGGTCTTCACTACATGCCTATGGTGAACCTATGGATGAGGAGATTAATAGGGAATATAACATAATAAAAAAATGGAATAAAAGATCAGAATATTAGGTTTGTCTTGAATGTCGATATAGATATGACTAAACTAGATACCGATAATTATTTATTGGTAGAAGGCTTTGAATACGATTTTAATATTTATTGTCATGATAGAAAGTTCAATCCGACATACTATGTATTTTTCACAGAAGATAGATTGGATATATATGGCGATGTTTATCCGACTTTTTCAAAAAAAATTTTCAAAAAAAATAAAAAAAATGCGATCAAAAGCATTCTGAAAAAAAAGGCCAAAATATATGTTACATTGTCAACATTTACCCAATACTGTTTATACGTCAAAGATGACAAGATATTCGTATATAGAATCCTGCAAAGTGAAGAATATGAATTGAATGATTATGTAACAAAATTTAAAAACACTGAAGGTTTTTATCATTCACAATACCCGCAAAGGGCAAAGTTACATCAATTAAATATTTAGATGTTGCGGTTCTTTTGCTAATAAACAATCTCTCGGAAGTAGAAACTTCCGAGGGATTTTAAAAAGACTGAGAGTAGAATAATTCTTCTACACACTTTTCAGACAAATCCTTGTGAAATATTATTTAGATATATCAGTAAATGATTATTCCGTTATCAATAATATTCACTCCAAATATAGTTAATATTACATTTATTTTTGCCTAATAAAAGTTATATATTATATTTGCTATCCTAACACATTCATTGAGCATCTTTGATAAAGCGGCTTATACTTTTAATATATTTATTATTGATATACAACCATATATTATAGTATAAAGAATATATCATCATGAAAAAAAGTATTTTACCGTCAAAAGTGCTTTTCATAGAAAACATATATAGAGTAATGATAATTGCCTTATGTTTATCCTGTATTTGTGATAACAGGTGAGTCCGAATTCCATGTGCTTGTTGAAAATTATAATAACGAATTAATTCATATCCTATGAAAATCTAATCAACCCGCGTTTCGGCTCCAGAAAACTAAACGCATTTTCATTGCCTGAACTGTTGGTGGTTCTGGTGATTATCGGCATTCTGGTATTAATAGCCCTGCCCAACCTGATGCCCCCCCTTATCTCGAAAGCAAAGAGTGTGGAGGCACAGCAACAACTGGTCTTCCTGCATTCACTGCAGCAGAGTTATTTCTTTACACATTCCAGGTACTCATCTTCCCTTGATGAACTGGGTTTTGAACAACAGCCCCCCCTGATAACTGAGGATGGTACCGCCAATTACAGGATTGAAATTGTTGAAGCCGACGAAAATAGATATAAGGCGCAGGCAATCGCCGTAGTCGATTTTGACAGGGACGGGAAATACAACACCTGGGAAATAGACCAGGACAAACAACTACGGGAAACAGAAAGGGACTGAATATGCAACTGTTGATCCTGGTACCATTGGCACTGATGATCCTGTCAGATTACAGAAGCAGGACCGTTGTTTTATGGCAATTGCTGCTGTTTGGAGCAATAGTGCTTATAACCAGCCTGATGGAAAAGGATTACACGCAACCTCCATGGACATTGCAACAAATATATTTTTATCGATGTTAATCGGATCGTGCGTATATATCTATTTCCTGTTGAAATACAGGTCAGGGCAATCCATCATGGGAAAAGGGGGGGATATCCTGTTCATCCTGTTTCTGACTCCCCCCCTCTTTACACCCCCCCGACTATTCTTGGTTTTCATGCTGGTCTCTTTGCAGCTACCTTGTCAATGTGGGGGGGTATCCATACCCTTGTCCGCAAACGAAATACCAACATCCCGTTAATTTCCGGTGTAGGTGTGTGCCTTTGCGTCCTGCTTATCTATCAACAGTTAAGATAATATTTATGATAAACTCCCATATTCCCACCGAACTGATCCAGTTATTCTCCAGCAAGGAGGCAACGAATTACCGGATTATCCCTTTTGAAATGAAGGAGGATAACATATTGAAATGCTATGGGGGGGAAGAGAATATGGATTATGAAAAGATCATACAGGAAATTGCCATCATCTATGATTTGAATATTGCAATCGTCCCGGTTGACGTGCAGGACCTGGAAAAAGCACTGAACTCTTATTACCGCCAGGACCGTACCTTCTCATCCAATGCCCAATCGCTGAACATAGGCAATTCGGACTTCGTGGGAAAGCTGATAGAGGAAGCCGATACATTAAAGTCGAGCGATATCCATTTTGAACCGTACGAGAAAAAAATGCCGTGTCCGTTTCAGGATAGACGGGAAACTGATCGAACGGTATATCATCAACAAGACAGATTATCCGGCACTGGTAAACCGGATCAAGATACTGGCCAATCTGGATATATCAGAAAAAGGTTACCACAGGACGGAAGGATATTGTTTGAAAGGAACAACCTCAAGTTCGATGTGCGTGTTTCGGTGATGCCCACCATTTACGGCGAAAAGATCGTACTCAGGTTGCTATCGAAAGACCAGGGCCTGCTTTCGTTGACCCGTTTGGGATTCAGTGATAAACAATATTCAGACTATTATAAGGCGATCATGCAACCTAACGGGCTTATTCTGATAAGCGGACCTACCGGATCGGGAAAAAGTACCACATTATATGCCACCTTGGGTATATTGAACCGGCAGGATAACAATATCCTCACCATTGAAGACCCCGTGGAGTACACACTGCCGGGGGGGATAAACCAGATGCAATTGAAAGAGGAGATAGGCTTGACTTTTGGAAGCGCCCTACGTACGTTTCTCCGCCAGGATCCCGATATCATTATGCTGGGAGAGATCCGTGACCAGGATACGGCGCAAATGGCAATCCGCAGCTCCTTAACAGGGCATCTATTATTATCCACTATCCACACCAATAGCGCATGGGGAAGCATAACCCGATTGATAGATATGGGAGTACATCCCTACCTGATCTCCGAAACACTGATTGCATGCGTGGCTCAAAGGTTGATACGCCTGTTATGCCCCCCCACTGTAAAAAAAACGTTCCATCCCGACGCATCTTTTACCGCCGGGTATAAGCTGGATTCCAACAACATCTATTATGAAAAAAACGGGATGCGGGAAATGTTATTACACGGGCTATTTGGGGGGGAGGAAGGCAATTTATGAAGTTATCCTGATCGACAAGCATCTGTCACAATTGATAAGAAAAAGTGAAACTGATATTGACGAATATTTGCAGCGGCATGATATCAAAACACTGAAGGATTCAGCCCTGGAACTATTCGGCAATGGTGAAACCTCACTGGAAGAAATTTTACCTGTCATCAGTGAAGCGGTATAAACAGACAAGCATAGATACACAATTTGAAACGAACAACATAAGGGTATGAAGAGATATATTACATTTTTCATTCTACTGATAGGTTTTTCGGTAAACCTGCCGGCCCAGTCCCCGGAAGACTCCCGGCTGGTACAACTTAGAAGTAAGTTGCAACGCTTGTCGTATGCCGATAGCCGATACGCTGAAAAGGTGGATGTCTCTGTTACAAATTTTCCGGTTTCGGAACTGATCAGGAGTTTGGCCAAAGCACAAAACCTGAATATCAATGTAGCTTTTGGACCGGACAAACTCATTAATTGTAATCTCCAACAGGTCCCGGTGACAGACATCCTCTTTTTCATCTGTAAGGAGAAAAGCCTGGATATAGAAGTCATGGATAACATACTCTCCGTAATCCCATATAACGAACCGGAAATAGATCCTCCTGTCCATCTCGCATATGATCCGTTAAGGGAACAGGCGACTTTTGACTTTTCCGACAGCAAATTGGAACAGGTTACCAAGAAGTTCATGGAAGCCACAGGAAGCAATATCATTATACCCCCCCAGTCACTCTATGGACAACGTGTTTCGGCCTATGGCATGAACATGGGAATGGATGAAGCGGTCCGGACTATCGCGGCAGTGAATGGCTTGCAATATGCAAGACAATCGGACAGATCATGGTCAGTATACAAAATTGAAGGGGGGAAGGGGGGGCAGAGCCGGCCGGTAATATCTTCAGTTTTGATGAAATTATGGTAGACAGTTTAGGGTTGATCACGGCAAAGATTACTGCCGGGAATGTACGTGATATTATCCCGAATGTTTTTCACCGGCTGGGTGTGAATTATTTCTTATCCAACCAGTTTGAACATGCCACCAATATCAATGTGGAAGAAGTAGACTTGCGTACCTTCCTGAACGTTCTCTTTACAGGTACAAACATCACATGGCGGATTGATAACGGTGTCTATATAATAGGAAGCCATACCGAAGGGGGGGAACGCTTGTCAACCGTACAGGTTTTCCCGATGAAGTACCGTACAGTAGACAAGGTATCCGAATACATACCCGCGGAGCTGAAAACAAATGTGGAAATCATCACTTTCCCGGATTTGAACAGCCTGGTGATCAACGGCGACCAGCGGTCGGTGATCAGGATCATGAATTTCCTGAATGAAATAGACAGGAGCGTCCCACTGATAACCTTTGATGTCATTATCGTGGATGCCACCGACAAGACGTCACAATCCATCGGTCTGTCCATGGGAGTAGGAAATGAACCGTCGGTTGGAAGGGGGGGAACGATAAGTCCGGGCGTCGACTTCTCGATGAGCGCGGCTTCCGTAAACAGGATCATTAACTCGTTCAACGGTTTTGGATCGATTAACCTGGGAAGGGTTACCCCCCCTAACTTCTATGCCGATCTGAAATTCCTGGAAGATGCGGGAAAGATTATTTTGAGGTCAACTCCCCCCCGGTTATCGACATTGAACGGGCATAAAGCCGTGTTGAAAAGCGGGGGGGAGGTCAAATATTACAAGGAAAGCCAGGTCAATATCATAGGGACACAAAACCCGCTCCAGTCGGAGTCATATTTGTGGAAAAACGTGGAAGCCAATTTTGTGTTGGAGATTACGCCTTATGTCAGCCTTGACAGTGTAATCACCCTTGAAATCAATTTGGACCAGGCGGAATTTACCGTACGCGAGAGTAGTGATGAAGACGCTCCTCCCGGCATGACCAAGAGAGGTTTTAATTCCATTATTAAAGTAAAGGACCAGGAAATGGTATTGTTAGGGGGAATCGAAAAGAACCTGACCGACACCTCAACCCGGGGGGGATTGCCTTTCCTTGCACGGGTCCCGGTTTTACGGCTGCTTTTTGGGAACACGACCAAGGTCAAGTCATCGGAGAAACTGAACGTTTTTATCAGACCCGTAATCATTCAATAGCATGAACCTACTTCCTCCCATATTGAGTGAAATTACAGTCTTTGAGGTTGATGCAAGCAATGGCGTTACTTCAATCGGGATAAGCACGGCCAGATATTCGTTGAAGAATTCCGGGATTGTTTTACAGGAAATTGGCAATGATAAAGAAGATTGGCCGAAGAAAAAGAGTGGGATTGCCGTATTGCTCATTACGGGAAGTGATGTAGGCTCAAAGGAATATGGCGCTTCCGGTAACGATGCCATCTCAAAGATAACTGAAATGATAATCTCTTATGGACGATACATGAAGATAATGATAATGGAAGAATAGATTTCATACGTAAGACATCACTCGAAAATATATTTGCCGGGATAGAAGGGAAAAACCTTTATATTGCCGACATAACAGTTTCCGGGCAAAAGGATATCGATATTCATATTGCACTGCAGGAGTTCTATGAAAAGAAAGTAGATTTTGACCTTATAAGGAAATCCAAAGAATTCAGGGCGTTTCTCTTTGACAGCCTCTTCGATAAAATCAAACTGCCGGTATTGCTCTTTTTCTTCGTGCTCCTTTTTGTCAATTATGTGGTCTTTTCCAATATGAAGGAAAAGTATGACATCAGTGAAACGGCTTACAATACCCGGCTTCAGAAAAATAAACAGGAAACGGAAAACAGTGAAAAAGCCAACCGGTTGTTTGGGGGGGAGTATAATAAAATCCAGTCGTATCCATTGGCATTGTTTTCAGATCGGATTGCGTCCTATATGCCAAAGGATGTCCGTTTGTCGTCGATGGTATTTTTCCCTGAAAAACACCTACTGCGAAAGGAAAGACCGGAAGTGACACCAACAATGTGATTATTATCAAGGGGGGGAAATCGGAGATCGCCGGTACGGTTCTACTGTTTGCCCAGTATCTGCAGGAAGATAAATTGTTCAACAAGGTTGACATCATTACCATCAATAATTTGAAGGATGCCGGGTCGTATGATTTTGAAATACATATAATACTATGAAGTACTATATCGGAATAATCAAGGTAGCGGCATTGGTCATACTTATGCCCATCATACTTGGAAAAGTACATTTCCAAAACTATTCAATTGCATAAAGATTACAAACACATCCAGACTCTGGAAGAGCAACTGGAACACGCCGCGTCGGGCAAACCGATGTCAACACCGTCGCCGTTACATAATGAAACCTTATCAGCAATGGCCGGTTAGTTGAAATTATCAATCAAGTATGCAAGGAAAACAATGTCTCGATAAAACAGTATGAACCCCCCAATTGCTGGATAGTGAAGGTGAACACAAGTTGTATAACGCAAACTTGATATTATCGGGTAGTTATGTGGACTTGGTGAAAACCTTGAAATACTGTGAAGATAATGTACAGACAATAAAATTATCAAACCTAAAATTTGAATATGATGAAAAGAAAATGAAAGACAGAAAATAGAAATGATATTGGTTTTTCGGCAAATTGAAGATTAATATAAATATGATTATAAATTTATTCAACAAATAGATTCCAATAAAACAAGGAAATTCTATCCATGTGAATAATTATAAGCTTACATAACCTTTTAATTTGTTGCCGTTAAACATTAATATGCTATCATAAATCAATAAGGGTAAAATCCTTTGATAGTAGTCAATGCACAGTGATCTTTGAAGTCTGGAGAGATTGAAGGAGCGGAAAGTGCTTCGGAATCTTCTATTAATTAGGGTCTGCTTACTAATTCCCAATCAGGCACACAATTTCATTTGTGGCTTGAC
>JMBV01000178.1_pt1 | contig 24008 bp, 25 predicted proteins | sample 616531 | NCBI WGS metagenome assembly JMBV01 (sample SAMN02727904, study PRJNA239997) | anaerobic digester metagenome | biome: anaerobic digester; isolation source: mesophilic anaerobic digester inoculated with municipal waste water sludge... | place: Germany: Bielefeld University, CeBiTec ...
GAAGATTGCCGCCTTGATACAGCAATCGCCACGCTTGAAAAACCTAATCTCGAAGACTATCCACTTGCCGGCGAAAAAGAACGCCAACAGATGCCCGAATTACCCATTGAAACACGCATCCACAACTTTGAAGAAGTTGCCTTGGGCTTCACCCCCCCAGAGCAGGCTTTAGCCGAAGCAAATCGCTGTTTGGACTGCCTTGTGCCTAAATGTGTTGAAGGCTGCCCGGTATCCGTTAAAATCCCCCCCGATTTTATTCGACTAATCAAATCTGGTGACCCAATCGCAGCTGGCAAACTCATCAAGGAAGACAACTCCTTGCCACGGGTTTGTGGGCGTGTCTGTCCGCAAGCTGACCAATGCGAAGGTAATTGCGTTCTTGGAAGACGTGGCCAACCGATCGCTATTGGCGCACTTGAACGTTATGCAACAGACCTGCTTGCGAAAGAAGACGCGTCAATTCAGATAGAAAGTAAAGCAACGAACACATTGCCACCGGTTGCCATCGTTGGATCCGGGCCAGCAAGCCTAAGTTGCGCGGGCGATTTGGCACGCGCGGGCTATCCAGTAACCGTTTATGAGGCATTTCATGATTTTGGTGGTGTATTGCGCTATGGCATTCCTGAGTTTCGTCTGCCAAAAGAAATCGTCAGCAACGAAGTAGAAACACTCGCGAAGATGGGCGTTCGATTTGAAGCCAACGTTTTGATTGGCGCTACCCACACCATCCAGGACCTGCAAAATGAAATGGGCTACAAAGCTGTCTTTATCGGTTCCGGTGCCGGCTTACCTCGCTTTTTGAATATTCCCGGTGAATCGATGATTGGCATCTACACTGCCAACGAGTTTCTCACCCGCGTTAACCTTATGAAAGCCTACACCTATCCCAAGGTTGACACACCGATTCTTAATATGCATGAGAAAACTGTTGCCGTCTTTGGTGGTGGCAATACCGCCCTTGATTCCGCACGAGTATCCCTCAGACTTGGTGCCAAAAAAAGTCTATATCATTTATCGTCGCAGCGAAGAAGAACTGCCTGGCAGAAAAGAAGAGATCGAACATGCCATGGCGGAAGGCGTTGAGTTTACCTTCTTACGCAATCCGCAGGAATTTTATGGGAACAGTCAAGGCTGGCTCACCGGCGTTCGTTTGGTGAAATGGAGCTCGGCGAACCTGATAAATCCGGCAGAAGAAGCCCTAAAGCGATTGAAGGCAGTGACTATATCTTGCACATAGACCGCGCCATTGTTGCCATTGGCAATGGTTCAAACCCCATTATCCAAAAGAATACACCCGGACTTGACGTTAACATCCAGGGACATATCACTGTTAACCCCCCCGAAACCATGCAGACCAGTCTGCCAGGCGTTTTCGCGGGAGGTGATATCGTTACCGGTGGCGCAACGGTCATCCTGGCAATGGGTGCCGGTCGCAAAGCAGCAAAATCTATCATGGATTATCTCGGCAACGGAAGTTAAAGACCAGGTTTTGCAAACTTACACCAAAGCAATTATAAGTGATTTTGTTTGACGCAATTTTAGGATTGTAGTAAAGTTAAGCGCGTATTGGCAGTTTGCATATCTGCGCGTATCTCATGAAGTAAACCCCCAGTAACACAAAACAATTTCAGTATTGAGAGGATTTTTTTTAGAATGTCAGAACGTGAAAAAGGAACCGTTAAGTGGTTCAATGGTGAAAAAGGCTTTGGATTCATTGCCCCCCCAGATAGTGGCGCGAAAGATGTTTTCGTCCATTACAGCTCTATTCAAGTCGATGGATACAGAACCTTGAAAGAAGACCAAAAGGTTGAATTTACGATTGTGCAAGGCGAAAAAGGGCCCCCCCAGGCACAAGATGTGAAGGTTATTGCTTAATATTCTAACGTCGACAACAAAGCCGTGGTCAAGCCACGGCTTTTAAATTTAATGATTTTGGATCTAATTAGTCTCTCTTTAAACTTCGCATTCTGTCACGTCGGTTGATACCCATCTCTCGGCCAAGACTAAGCTGATATTGCTCGTAATCCGACCAGTTTCCTAAGTACAGTTTTGGCGCATCTTCATGCCCCCCCAACTCCAGGATATGCGTTGCGATGCGGTCTAAAAACCAGCGGTCATGGCTGACAACTATTGCGGTTCCCGCGAAATCTTCAAGCGCTGCTTCTAGTGCGCGCAAAGTATTTACATCCAAGTCGTTTGTTGGTTCATCGAGAAGCAATACATTCGCTTCTGTGCTCAAAGTTCTCGCCAAATGCACCCGATTTCGCTCCCCACCACTTAACTCACTGACTAACTTTTGTTGATCAGATCCTGTGAAGTTGAACGACGCACAATAGGCCCGCGCGTTGACTGTAACCTGACCCAGCAGCAAATATTCCGCACCTCCGGTGATTGCTTCATAAACCGTATCGCTTGGGTTCAATGCCCGCGATTGATCGGCATACGCAAGTTTAACCGTTTCTCCTATGCGCACCTGCCCCCCCTTATCTGCAGTCTCTGCCCCCCCGGCAATTATTTTCATTAATGTAGATTTGCCGGAACCATTCGGACCGATAACCCCCCCACAATCGCCCCCCCAGGGGGAATAACAAGATTCGCGTCATCAAACAAAACACGGTCTCCATAACTTTTGCTAAGTCCATGCGTTTCTATAACGACATCCCCCCCTAATCTTGGTCCTGGTGGAATGTATATTTCAAGGTCTTGACGTTCTCTTTCATATTCCTGCGACAGCAGTTTCTCATAAGCGTTCACACGTGCCTGTCCTTTTGCATGACGGGCCTTAGGCGACATACGTATCCACTCCAGCTCGTTTTGAAGTGTACGCTGGCGCTTGCTTTCTGTTTTTTTCTTCAATACGCAAGCGTTCTTGCTTTTGTTCAAGCCAGCTGGAATAGTTCCCTTTCCACGGAATACCATGTCCGCGGTCCAGTTCCAGAATCCACCCCCCGCCACGTTATCCAAAAAGTAACGGTCGTGAGTAACCGCAATCACGGTGCCCTTGTAGTTATGCAGATGATGTTCAAGCCAAGCCACAGATTCAGGGTCAAGATGGTTGGTCGGCTCATCCAAGAGCAAAATATCGGGTTCTTGCAAAAGCAAACGCGTTAAGGCAACCCGACGTCGTTCCCCCCCACCAGATAGCACCTTAATCGGCGTATCAGCATCAGGACAGTTCAAGGCACCCATCGCCATTTTCAGGTTACTGTCCAGGTTCCACGCGTCGTGCTTTTCAAGTTCATCTTGCAAACGTGCTTGTTTGGCAATCAGCTTTTCAAAATCAGCATCAGGTTCAGCAAAGGCTTCATTCACCGCGTCATATTCAGCAAGCAAGTCCACAATCAGCTGAACGCCTTCCTTGATAACCTCAATGACCGTCTTTTCATCGTCCAGTTCAGGTTCCTGTTCAAGTAAACCAACTGTATAGCCTTTCGACATAGCAATTTCGCCCAAATAGTCGGTATCTTTTCCCGCCATAATGCGCAGTAACGATGATTTACCGGAACCATTTAAGCCCAACACGCCGATCTTAGCACCGTAATAGAAACCAAGCGAGATATCCCGCAAAACCTGTTTGTTAGGCGGATAAATCTTTCCAACCCGCATCATTGAATAAATTACTTGAGTATCGCTGGACATATCACGCTCCTGTGTTTTCTTTGATTGTAACAAAAAAAAGACAAGCTTAGCCTGTCTTTTGTCGGGGGGGCGAGCAGATTTGAACTGCCGACCTCTCGGTCCCGAACCGAGCGCTCTCTCCGGGCTGAGCCACGCCCCCCCGTGAGCCGATATTATAGCACAACTTTCTGTGAATAAAGGCAAACTTTCTATGCGTCAAAAGAAATCAAAACTTTCAAGATACCAGGCTGTTTGGCAAGATCAAAAGCTTCCATTCCCTGAGAAATAGGAATTTGCGAACTTATCATCGATTTGGTATCAACCAAACCAAGTTCTAATAAGCGAAGTGCCGCGTCCATCGGTCCGCAACGTGAGCCGATAACATTGACTTCATCAACAACCAGTTTTGAAAGATTTACTTGCACATCACCGGCAAAAGTGGACTTCAAAACCAAAGTTCCCGCTGGCCGAACAAGCCTTTGCGATAAAGCAAAGCCTTGCGCAGAACCAGTTGCCTCAACGACAACATCAGCACAGGCATCGGGCAATTCACTAGCGTAAACCCATTTTATTCCCCCCCATTTCTCAAGCATTTTGGCTGGTTCAGGGCGCCGAACGACAACGCTCAAATCTGCGCCCGTTAATTTCAAGACCTGGGCAATCAGCAAGCCCAAACGCCCCGCGCCAACCAGCACGACTTTGTCCGTAGGCTTGATATGCAACTGCAAGGGTATCTGCAAAGCCGCCGCCAAAAGCTCCGTAAAAACAGCCTTTTCTTCTTCGACACTATCTGGTACTAAAATCAAGTTTTTATGGGAAGTTTAAAGTACTCAGCAAATACGCCATGGTAATTCAATATGCCAGGGTGCTACGCTTTTCACAATGACCGGTGCGACCAGCCTTGCAAGCCGAACAGTCTCCACAATAGATGCTAATCGTTCCAACTACCCTTTTTCCTATAAGGTCTGGATTATCAGGTGCTTCAACTACTGTCCCAACAAACTCATGCCCTAACACACCCGTAAAAGGATAGTAGCCCTTAAGCATCTCAAGGTCAGTAGAACAAATCCCTGCCAGATGCGTTTTAATTAACGCTTCTCCAGCATTTAATTCAGGCAATGGAACATCATCCCTTAATCGCAATTGTTTTTCTTCAAGCCATAATGCTTTCATCGTCAGTTCCTGTATTTAAATCGCCCCCCCAGTCCGACCAAATTGTCGTTCAAGCATCATCGCGCTAAGATGAATCATCGTTGGACGACCATGCGGACAAGTGCGTGGCACCTGACAGGTTTCCAGGTTGAGTAAAAGATTTTTTTTGTTCTTCAGGGCTCAATATCTGCCCTGCCTTTATCGCCATACGTTTACACACCCTGGCAGCCACCAAATCCTGAATTTCTTCCATTAATGGCGTCTCATCTTCTTCAAAAGCATTCACCACAGCGTAAATGGCTTCTGCCGGATCACCCCCCCCAGCCAAAATGGCAGGAATAGCGCGCAATGTGAAGGAGTTCGGCCCAAAATTTTCAATCTCAAAGCCCAGGCCCTTTAGCACATCTAACCGTTCTTCCAGGATGCCCGCTTTTTCAGGCGTCAGTTCTACCACGGCTGCTTCCAGTAAAGCCTGCGATGGCACAATGCCCGAGCGTGCCTGCGCCATCATTTGTTCAAACAGCACCCGTTCATGGGCAGCATGTTGGTCGATTAAATACAAGCCATCTGGCCCTTCAGCGATGAGATAGGTCGCCGCAACTTGCCCTACCAGCCTTAAAACAGGCAGATAATCGCTAGATAAGGGTGCCTGTAAGCTTTGGGTTTGTCCGACTGGTTGAAAACCAGTTTGCACCCTTTCTGATTCTTCTGTTTTTCATGCTGCTGGTCAGGCATTTGCCATGGAGCTTCCATCTGTACTGGTTTTGATGTGGAAATATCTTCAACTGGACGACCCCCCACAAAACAGCTGTATTGAGTTCAGGTACTGGCGAGTATGCCAAAAGTCCCCCCCGCCTGATTGCGCGTTGAACAGTACTAAAGACCTGGTCGCTTTCCTTAAACCGCACTTCAGCCTTGGAAGGATGCACGTTCACATCAACCATGTTCGGTGGCATTTGAATAAATAAAACAACAACGGGAAAACGTCCAACCATCAGCATGGTGTTATATGCCCTGATTACCGCTGCGGTAAGTGACGCATCCTGAACCCAGCGCCCATTGACAAACAACGTAATATCGCGTCGGTTTGAACGCGTAAAGCCCAGTTCACTGATGAAACCTTCAATGCGCATTTCGCCATCTTCAAAAAGAATGGGCAACATACGTTTGGCGTCCGATACACCAAACAAACTCTGCAAGATTTCCTTGCGGTCACCACTGCCAGTCGTTTGCAGATACACCCGTCCATCCTGAATCAGTTGCCAGCGAATATGTGGATAAGCCAGGGCATAGCGTGTAACCAGACCGGTTATCTGTCGGTTTTCAGTCGTATTCGTTTCAAAACTTTAGTCGGGCAGGTACGTTGAAAAACAAATCCTCAACCCGCACCACAGTTCCATCAGGCGCGCTTTTTGCTTTTACACCTTCAGTTTTGCCCCCCCCATCAACGCTGACTTCTGCGCCAAGTTCAGCATCCCGATGCTTGCTGACAATGGACAGTTTTGCCACAGACCCTATTGAAGACAACGCCTCACCCCCCCTAAAACCCAGGGTACGAATGTCAAATAAATCTTCGGCTTTGCTAAGCTTACTCGTCGCATGGCGCGATACAGCCAAAGCAATTTCATCTGCAGGAATACCAACACCATTGTCGGAAACTTGTATAAGCTTTTTGCCTGCGTCTTTTATTTCCAGTTCGATTTGTGTCGCACCGGCGTCAATTGCGTTTTCAATGAGCTCTTTTACCACTGACGAAGGTCTTTCAATCACCTCCCCCCCAGCGGCAATTTGAGATGCAAGTTGTTCGGAAAGTACTTTTATTTTCATAGTTTTATTATACCAAGTCGATTTATTTTATAAAGTTTGTATACCTTGATGTTAAAATGATGTCATGAACTATGAACAGCACATTCAAGACATCCTATGCACATTGCCCGATAAGCCTGGATGCTATCTGATGAAGAACGAAAAAGATGAGATTATCTACGTCGGAAAAGCGATTAATCTCAAAAATCGCGTGCGTTCATATTTTCAGAAAACCGCATCGCAAAATTTCAAAACCCGTCAGCTGGTTAAGGCCATTCGCGATATTGACTGGATTGTTGTAGGTTCAGAACTTGAAGCCCTCATCCTTGAACTCAATCTCATCAAGCAACACCGTCCCTTTTACAACGTCAAACTAAAAGATGACAAACGCTATCCTTACATCAAAGTCAGCTGGGCGGATCCTTTTCCAAAGCTAACCGTTACCCGCCAGATGGACAACGATGGATCCAGGTATTTTGGACCATACACATCCGTTTGGGCAGTGCATCAGACCCTGGACGTGTTGCGAAAGATATTCCCTGTACTGAGTTGCAATCGACATATCACGGGCAAAGACACCCGTCCTTGTTTGTATTATGATTTAAAAATGTGTTTAGGCCCTTGTATCGGAGCGGTTGACCAGGAAAGCTACCGTCAGGTTGTGGATGATTTATGCAAGTTTTTGGAAGGCAAAACCGATGCCATCATGAAGCGCCTCAAAAGCGACATGGCGCAACATTCAGACGCGCTCAATTACGAAAAAGCCGCCACTATCCGCGACCAAATCAACGCGATTGAACGCGTGGTTGAACGCCAAAAAATCGTCTCGGATAGCCAACAAGACTCCGACATCATTGCCATGGCACGTGGCGACAACGAAGCCTGTGTGCAAGTTTTCTTCATTCGCAGTGGCAAAATGATAGGCAGAGAATACTTCATTCTTGAAGGCACCAACGACGAAGAAAACAGTGAAGTTTTGGAAGAATTCATCAAGCAATTCTATTCTCAAGCTGCATTTATCCCCCCCAAAAATGTCCTTCTCCCGCAAGATGTCGATGAAGCCAATATCATCAGGGAATGGCTAAACACCAAACGGAGTGGTCAGAAAGTTGAAATCAAGGTACCCAAGCGCGGAAAATGGCGCGAATTAGTAGAAATGGCAACAGAAAACGCCAAAGAAACGCTTACCGCCCTGGAAACCCGCTGGAAAGCTGATAAAGACCGTCAAAAGGAAGCCCTGGCACAAATACAAAGCGCATTAGACATGCCTGCCCCCCCACCCAACCGCATCGAGTGTTTCGACGTCTCCAATACCCAGGGCATGGCAAGTGTCGCCAGTATGGTCGTTTTTGAACGTGGCGTTGCCAACAAGAAGCTTTACCGGCGCTTCAACATCCGCGGTGTAACAGGCCCAAATGATTACGCCTCAATGGCTGAAGCCCTACACCGCCGCTTTGCGAATTACGAAGAAGCCTTGCAACAAAAAGATGAACCCGGCAAAAAAACAGGATTTGGCTTTTAGTCTTTTGCCCGATTTACTCATTGTTGACGGCGGAAAAGGACAGCTTTCAGCTGCTTTGGAAGTGATAAAAATTTCAGTTTAGAAGATAAGTTTTTCATTGCCGCGCTGGCAGAAAAACAAGATGAGCTCTTCGTTCCCAAGCAGTCAGATTCTATTCGTCTTGATGACGGTTCGCAAGGCCTGTTTCTCTTGCAGCGCATTCGCGACGAAGCCCATCGTTTTGCCATTACTGCTCACAGAAATCGCCGTGGTAAAATAGGCATGATGTCCCGCCTGGAGGAAATTCCCGGTCTCGGACCAGCCCGCAGACGTGCCCTGATTGAGCGCTTTGGCTCCATTGAAGGCATTAAAAATGCCAATGCGGAAGATATCGCCGGCATCAAAGGCATTTCGCTAAATTTAGCACAACAAATCAAGACCCAACTGGAGTAATATGACTCGAAACACCAACAGAGCTTATAAAATTCTTATTGCAATCCTGTCCATCATCATTGTCCTGGCAATGATTTTATCCATGATTCGATTTTAGAAAAAGATAAGACCTTGTAAAACTGCCAGTGACACATTCCTGTCTGGCTCGTGTTTTTTTACCACTTAGAAATTCGCCATTAGCCTTAGCGAATACATACCTGACTATCTCACCCAAAATCAATCTTATTTAAATTGAAATGGCCACCAGGCACTATGCTCGGATGGCCATAAATTTCTATCATCTATCTGGCGAGTGTCGGTAACCAACACAGACCTAATTATTATTATTTTATCCTACAAAACACCTAACCCAATCGCGCGCGTTCTTCAGCGATAATGCTGGCGTCCAGCTTTTTGATCAATGGTGTTGGCTTATTGAACTCTCGCCCGCCTTCCATTTCTTTTGCTTGCCACAAATCATATCCGGGTTTGCTGAGGCAATCTTCTTGCAATTCGTAGCCTAGCGTCAGGTGTTGGCCAAGCTCATCTTTGACTTCTTTTTGCTTGCTGACACCAAAAAGCGTTCCAGGATGGTTCAAAATTTTATGCAGCGCCTCAGATGTGTGTGGCAGGAAAGGTGCAAACATGACATTCAGCCATTCAATAGCCTGGATAGCTGTAAAGACAGATTTTTCAGCTTGCGCGCGGTCGGTTTTAATTTCAAACCAGGGCGCATGCACATCAAGATATTTATTGACTTCAGTAGCCAAGTCCATAATTTGTCCTAAGGCGTTTCGAAGTTCTACTTTTTCAATCTTTTCAGCAACGGCATCAAAACCATCTGAAATCTTTTGCAGTAATTCCTTATCTGAATCACGCAGTTCTTCAGGTGCAGGAATAACACCAACCCAGTTTTATAAGTAAAACTCAACACGCGATTTGCCAGGTTGCCCCCCCACGTCGCTAAGAGTTCACTGTTATTGCGATTGAAGAAATCTTCCCAGTCCCAGTCCGTATCACGGGTTTCGGGCATGGTCACGGTCAGATAATAGCGAATAGCATCGGCGTCATAACGATCGAGTATATCCAGTCCCCCCCAAACCGCCCAGTTAGCTGAACCGCTAATTTTGCGTCCTTCCAGATTCATAAACTCGTTGGCAGGCACATTGTAAGGCAAATTAAGAGCTTGCGGGATTTTTGCTCCCATATGGGCATCAAAACCAGTATCCATACCCAGCAATTCTGCCGGCCAGGTTACCGCATGGAAGGTAATATTATCCTTACCAATGAAGTAAAAAGCCTTCGCGTCAGGATTAGTCCACCAGTCACGCCAGGCGTTCGGTTTTCATGCAGACTTGACCATTCAATCGTCGCGGAAAGATATCCCATAACGGCTTCAAACCAAACATAAAGCACCTTGTTTTCCCAGCCTTTAAGTGGCACGGGAATACCCCCCCACTGCAGGTCCCTTGTAATTGATGTTGGTTTCAAGCCTACCGATTCGATATTACCTAAACTCTGGCGCATCACGTTCGGTCGCCAGTAGTCTTCACGTTCAAGCAAAAAAATCGCGGATTTTTGGTTCGAGTGAACGTAAATCGAGATAATAATGTTCGGTTTCCTTTAGCACCGGTGTTGATTCGTCAATAATTGAAATCGGATCAATAAGTTTTTCCGGGTCTAATATTTGCCCACACAGTTCACATTGATCTGACCTTTGTCTTTCCGCGCCACAAAGATAACACGTACCCACCACATAGCGGTCGGGTAAGAATCGTTGTTGCTTTTCGCTAAACCACTGCTTTGAAATTTCAGTGTGTAAATAACCATTTTCAAGCAGTGTTACGAAAACCTTTTGAGCAATTTCAAAATGATTCTCGGTATGCGTTGATGTAAACAAGTCATAACTGATACCCAAACGTTCAAACAATTCGACGAAACGCGGTTGATAGCTTTCGTAAACCTGCATAGGGGGGGTCTTACCAAGTTGGTCAGCTTTGATGGTAATGGGTGTTCCGTGAGCATCAGCACCTGAGACCATCAGTACATTGCGCCCGCGCAAACGATGATAACGGGCGACAATATCCCCAGGAAGATGTGAGCCAGTAATATTGCCGACGTGGATATCCGCGTTAGCGTATGGCCATGCAATTGCAATTAATATATTTTCATTCATAGTTAACTCCACTTAAATGTGTTTCAAAATTTTATCACCATAACGTGCTTCGATATTGTAAATTTAATCAAAAAGGATGCGGCTATTAGTGTGTTCACAATCCCCCCCTTCATTCAATAATTGCCCACACTCAATACAAATTCCTTTGCAATCAGGCTTGCAGACACTGTTCATCGGCAGTTCAATGAGCAAATAATCCCTGAACAGTACGCCTAAATCAATATAGCCATCTTCAGGAATCGTTTCATCATCCGTTTCCTGCTGAAAGCGTTCGGGAAAGGTATAAAGTTCTTCAAATTCTGACTTTATATTCGCATAAAAAGGGGGGGTTAGACATCGCGCGCATTGCGCTTCCATATGTGTGCTTAATTGCGCTTGTAACAGCAAGCCTTCTCGCGTGCGCGAAAACGTATAATCGACAATCAAATCTCTTAAATTCAGGTCAGGTTGAATGAAAATTTCATCATATTCCTGATGAAAAGAGCGACTGTAACCAATAGGCCGGTTGTAGAAATAGCCAACATTTGTGCGTAGTGAATAGATTTTCTTTTCCATAACGAGTACAATCTCTTAGGTTTTCTAAATTATATCATGCCATCCTAAGCCGTAAATATAAAAGGATTCTGGGACAGCTATTATGAAAAAAATTACTCATCGCCAGCAATAATGCCCACAAATTTCAGGAACTTTCCGCGCTTTTAGCAGGTTTAAACCTGGAGCTCATCAAACCAAGCGATCTAGGCATCAAAATTGATGTCGCCGAAACAGGCGATAGCTACTATGCCAACGCCTTAATCAAAGCGCGAGCATTTCACGAAGCCAGCCATATGCCTGTCCTGGCAGACGATTCCGGGCTTGAAGTCAGCGCATTAAATGGTCTTCCAGGGATACACTCCCACCGTTTAATCTCAATCGACAACGCCACTGACCGTGACCGTTGTTTTTACCTTTTGGGCAGACTTGCAGAAAAGCCCAAGCCCTGGCTGGCTGCCTTTCATTCAACAACGATCCTCTACATCAATTCACAGGAAATATACAGTTCTCATGGTATCTGCCCTGGACAAATAATCGAAGATTTTCGCGGAGAAAATGGCTTTGGCTTTGACCCCCCCATTTTCCTGTTAGCCGACCGAAATCAGACTATGGCAGAACTTTCAGAAAAGCAAAAAAAATACGTTCAGCCACCGCGCGAGAGCCATTCAAGCTTTTGACGCCTTACGAAACTGGGCAAATAGGTCTTAAAACCGATGCAAGAGAAAATGGTTTTTAAAAAAATAAGGTAAAATTTCATTATGATGTCTATTCAAAAGGTGTCAAGGCTGGTCATATGTCTGGCCATTACACTAAGTTTAGTGGCTTGTGGATTTGGCACTAATCAGGAACCTACCTTAGCCCCACCTCAAGTCAGCATCGAAACGCCTTTCCCAAACGGTGACCCAACACCTTTGCCCACCTACACCCAACCATGGCAGCCACTTGCAGCTGATAACCCAATCACCATAGGCATTATTAACCCTACTCCCGAAACCGAACAAACTGACGGTCTTGCTCAACTTGCCAGTCAGTTATCTGGCTCTTTGCAACTAAGCGTTGAAGGAAAGATTTACCAGGACTATATGTCACTGGAGCTTGCCTTGCAGAAGAACGAACTGCATTTCGCCTGGCTTCAGACGCCTGAATACCTTTTGGCTACCCAAAAAGACCTGGTAAGTTCAATTCTCGGCGTAAACAGCCTGGGCGTCAGCGCCTATGGTATTCAGTACTTGGCCCATCGTGACGCCGGACTTGAAGAATATTTCGACGTTGGCAGCAACACCGCAACGAGCAGTCCCGAACACGCCTTGCAACAATTCGCCGGTATGCGACCATGTCTGACAAACAGCAAATCCCTGGCGGGTTACTGGGTACCCCCCTGGCATATTTAGCCCAAAGCAATATCAGCTGGGAGCCACCCGTTGAAACCCAAAGCTACAATGCCAGTTTACGCGCGCTATACATCCAGGGCATCTGCGCTTTTACTTCAACCTATGCCATCAGCGCCGATCCGCGCAGTTCTTCAGCGGTCATCACCGATTTACCCGACGTCATCGAAAACTACCTGTCATTTGGATTTCACCGCCCATCATCCCAAACCGTTCTTTGGCAGCCTCAAACCGCGTTGGCCTTTCTGTACAAACGCGTGTATCAGAATTCCTGCTTAATTACGCGCGCAATGAAGCAGGCAGACTTGTTTTAAGCAACGCTTTGCAGTACGAAGTCTCCGCACTTGTCGCCCAAAATGACAGTGCTTTCGGAACTTTGCGCGAACTGCTTAGCTTTACCGATATTCAACTCTTGGATTTGGTTCAGTAGAAAAATCACAAGGATAGTATGCGCTATTTAAAAACCTTTTTGATTGTTTTCTTAATCGTTTTCTTTTTGCTTGGTGGCTTCCGAGTTGCCATGCTTCTAATCAGTGAACCCCTCATTAAGAGTTATGAAGATATTCAGGCTATGCCCGTGGTCATGGTTCCAGGTGCCGGCCTGCTTCGTGATGGTACGCCATCCTCCCCCTTACGCGACAGACTCGATGCCGCTGCCCAACTTTATCGTGACGGTAAAGTGCAAAAAAAATCCTGCTTACAGGTGATAACCGCTTTGTAAACTACAACGAACCCGGCGCGATGCGGAACTATCTTATCCAGACAGGCATACCCGAAGAAGACTTGGTTTTAGACTATGCCGGCAGGCGCACTTATGATTCCTGCTATCGCGCGAAAGCTATTTTTGGGCTTGATGAAATCATCATCGTCACCCAACCCTATCATCTTCCCAGAGCAGTTTTTCTTTGCGATAAACTTGGATTAGAAACACAAGGACTGCCCATTGAGCAGTCCCAATACATACGAAGTCGTTTCTTGTTTTGGAATTTTCGGGAAATCTTCGCCACTTTGGCAGCCTACTGGGATATCTACATCAGCAAACCACTTCCAGTTTTAGGAGAGCCCGAACCAATCTTCAATTAACCGCCCTTATAAAGCTTAGAACAATGAAGCTTGTTTAGGGTCCGCGTTATCATCTTCCTTGTCATCTGCTTCCTGCGAATTGTTCGCGGGCCTGTCCTCAAAACCTTCCCAATATCGTGCGTAATCATGAATAGTTGTGAAATCGATGACTTCATCACCAGGTTTTAGCGAGAACATCGATTGACCATTTGCCGCACGCTTGCGTGAGACAGCATTTGTAATCGTGAACACCTTGCTGGCAGATTTTCTAAAATGACAAACACCGCGGTCAGTCAGTTTTCCAACCAACTGGGCAACAATTTCGTCATTTTTGGCAAGTTTCCAGGCGATAACACCCTTACCATAGCGCCCTTGAGATGGGAATTCTTCCGCGCTAACCCGCTTGGCTAAGCCCATTCGAGTAACAAACGCCACTTCATCCTTTTCTTCAAGCACACTGGCACCAACAACATAATCGTTGTCTTCAAGTTTTATGGCATTCACACCTGCTGCCACCAAGCCCATCGGTCGCACATCTTCTTCATTAAAGCGAATAGACATACCTGACGCGGTGGTAATTAATATATCCTGCCCGCCTTTTGTAAATAAGACCGCAAGGATCTCATCACCTTCGTTCGTTCGCGCCAAAACAAAACTGCTGGCTGAAGCACCTGGCAACTCAGCAACTTCTGAGCGTTTAATCATCCCGCTCCGCGTCACACTAACAACAAATCGTTCCGGAAGCGCGTCGCGTTCCATAGGCACAGTTATCACCGATTGAACCAGATCGCTTTCGTCCAAAGGGGGATATTTGAGCAGTATGCTGTCCGTCCTCAAACTGTAACTGTGAAGGCACAGCGACTGAAGAAATCGCAGCCGCCTTCCCTGTGGTTGTAACCAGGTAAACGACATGATGCGAGTTCGTGCGCAACATTTGCCAGGGAGCATCGTTACCACCCAATCTGCTTTGTTTGTCGCTGCCAGTGCGGGAAATCAGGCCATTTTCTTTGAGTTCTATCCAAAAATTTTCCAGTGGCATCACGTCGGTATGCTTGAACAGTTCTGAAGCCTTTTCGCCCTCCCCCCCAAGGCGAATAATTTGTGTGCGGCGTGGGTCTGCATATTTTTCACGTATTTCCTTTAATTCCGTGATAATCACGTTTCGCATCGCCTTTGGCGATTTTAGCAGAGCCTCCAGGTCTTTTATAGTCTTGCTTACAGATTTGTATTCATCCTCGATCTTTTGCCGCTCAAGCGATGCCAGACGTCGCAATGGCATTTCAAGAATGGCATTTGCCTGTATCTCATCCAGTTTGAATTTAGTCATCAAACTTTGTCGTGCATCATCCACAGTTTTAGATTTACGGATGATGCGAATAACCTCATCTATATTTTGTATAGCTATGCGCAGCGCGGCTAATATATGAAGTCTGTCTCTGTTTTTCTTAAGTAAGAATTCGCTTCGACGACGCACAACTTCCAAACGGTGGTCCAGAAAAACGCGTAAAGCTTGTTTCATCGGCAAACGGTGCGGACTGCCATCAACGAGAGCAAGGATATTAACGCCGAAAGATGCATGCATCTGCGTGCGTTTGTATAAAGTTGCTAATATTTTTCAGGGTCTGCATTTTTACTTAAATCAATGACAATGCGCATGCCCTGGCGGTCAGATTCGTCGCGTAAATCCGAGACTCCTTCCAAGCCCCCCCCATCACGGCTAATCTCGGCAATGCGCTCAATAAGCGTTGATTTGTTCACGTTGTAAGGCAATTCTGAGACGATAATGCGCACCCGCCCACGCGATAATTCTTCAAGCCTAACCCTTGCACGCATTTGCACAATGCCATTCCCGCTTCCGTAGATTTGAGCTAAAGAATCGCTCGTTTCATCTTGCAATATCAAACCACCCGTCGGAAAATCAGGCCCTTTGACATATTGCATAATTTCTTCTATGGTAATATCGTCTAGCGTTTCCCAGTTCTGTAGCATCATAACCAATGCATCAACAATTTCTCCCAAATTATGCGGTGGGATATTCGTTGCCATACCCACAGCAATACCTGATGCACCATTCACCAACATGGCTGGAATAGCCGCTGGCAAAACACTGGGTTCTTTTAGCGTTCCGTCGAAATTATCGTTATAGTCAACGGTGTCCATGTCCAACTGACTTAACATTTCTATGGCTTCGGCACTAAGCCGGGCTTCAGTGTACCGCATCGCCGCGGGTGGATCACCATCAATACTGCCAAAGTTTCCTTGCCCATCCACAAAGCGGTAACGCATCACAAAATCCTGAGCCATACGCGCCATAGCATCGTATACCGCTGAATCACTGTGCGGATGATATTTACCTAAACCTCACCAACAATACGCGCCGATTTCTTATGGGGTGTTTCCGCACGAATTCCCATGTCATACATCGCGTAAAGAATACGTCTTTGGACTGGTTTCAAACCATCTCTGGCATCTGGCAAAGCACGCGAAACGATAACACTCATCGCGTAATCCAGATAACTCTGTTGCATCTCGTGGTTGATATTAACGATTTTCACATCACTTTTATTCATAGTTAATCCTTTTAGGTAATCCTTTGGATTTAATGCAATTCCGGGCTGATTAAATATAGCATAAAAAAAACCCGGAGCGAAAACATTCCGGGTTTTTCTTCTTGCTTTAGGGACGATTAATTTTCGTCATCATCCTCTTCACTGTAAGTTTCATCGTCCTCATCAAATGTCAATTCCTCATCAAAATCTTCGTCTGAGTCGATATCCACATCCAGTTCTTCATCTTCATCAATGTCAAGATCTTCGTCGTAGTCTTCGTCCGTGTCTTCATCATCGTAATCCACGTCGTCAAAGAGTTCGTCGATATCTTCATTATCACCAAACATCGCCAGTTGTTCGTGGGTGTCTGCATCTGCATCTTCTTCAACGTCTTGCTTATCAATATCAAAGCGTCCTGGTCTAAAGCCCGTACCAGCAGGAATCAACTTGCCGATAATAACGTTTTCTTTCAGACCATACAACGGATCGACCTTTGAAGAAATCGCCGCACCAGCCAAAACTTTAATGGTGTGCTGGAAGCTTGCTGCCGAAAGGAAACTATCAGTGCTCAAAGATGCCTTTGAAATTCCTAAAAGCACTTCGTTGTAGCGCGCGGGTTTCATACCTTTAGCCAATAATTCTTCGTTGAGTTTTAGAATTTCCAGGCGGTCAACCAAATCCTGGGGGGGCAGGAAATCGGTATCACCAGGGCGGGTAATTTGAACTTTGTTGAGCATCTTTCGGATAATCACTTCAAAGTGCTTATCGTTGATGTTTTGACCCTGCGTGCGGTAAACTTGCTGAATTTCACGCAACAGGTATCGCTCTGTTTCTTCGCGCCCTTTAATCTTCAGGATAGTATGTGGGTTCAAGGAACCTTCAGTCAACTGTTGACCAGCTTCAACTTTTTGACCGTCCGTAATGATAATACGTGAATTTGTCGGAATTTCGTAAGTTTCCGAAAGCTTATTCTCATAGGAAACGATTACTGTGTTGCCTTCAATACGTACTTTTCCACCATGAGTAGCGTTAATCGTTGCTTCGTCCAGTTCAGCAATCACGTCGCCACTGGCAATTTCCTGTCCGTCAGCAACTTTAATGGTCCAACCTTCCAAAATTTCATACGGTTCGGGAACCATTTCGCTAAAATCGACCTGAACGGAACGCTGGTCAAGGTGTTTTTCACTTTGTTTGATGTAAGCGGTGCCCGCAATTTCAGTAATAATCGCTTCGCCCTTTGGTGTGCGTCGTGCTTCAAAAAGTTCTTCCACACGTGGCAAACCAGTCGTAATATCGCCACCTGCTGCAACACCACCAGTGTGGAAAGTTCGTAGCGTAAGCTGCGTACCCGGTTCACCAATGGACTGTGCGGCAACGATGCCAACCGCGGCGCCAAGCTCAACCATTCTGCCACGGCCAAGATCTTCACCGTAGCAGTTCGCGCAAACACCATGCACCAGTTCACAGGTCAGGGCGGAACGGACTTTAACTTCTTTTACATTCGCGGCCACAATTCTACGGGCCAGGTCTTTGGTAATGAAGTCGTTTGGCTGGGCGATTACTTCACCCGTTTCAGGATGAATAACGCGATTTGCCAAAACACGACCGCGCAGACGATCACGGAAAGGCAATCCAGCGCTCTTGTCATCAGCATAAAGCGTAATGCCTTCATGTGTACCGCAATCATCGCTGTTAATGATGATATCCTGGGCAACGTCCACCAAACGTCGGGTCAAATAACCTGCTTCTGCCGTACGTAGAGCGGTATCAGCCAAACCTTTACGCTGACCGTGAATGGAAATAAAGTATTCCAATGCGTCCAAACCTTCGCGGAAGCTTGATTGAATAGGCATAGGAATAATACGACCACTGGGGTCGGCCATCAAACCACGCATACCTGCCATTTGAGCGATAGGGCCAAAACCACCCTTGGTAGCACCAGAAATAGCCATGGTGGAAAGATTACCAACGGGATCCATATGGTTACGAACAGCGTCAGAAACACGCTTGGAAGTATCCTGCCAAATTTCAATAATGCGTTCGTTTTGTTCCTGCTCGGTAAGTAGACCACGCTTGTATTCTTTTTGAACCTGTTCAACCTCAAGTAACGCCTCTTTGATTAAAGCAGGTTTCTCAGGCGGAACGGTGATGTCTGCGATTGCCAAGGTTGTACCGCTTTGTGTAGCATAGCGGAAACCAATATCCTTAATCGCATCGGCAACAACACCTGTTTCTTCCTGTCCATCGATTTCATAGATATCTTCGATTAAGTCTCGAATACCACCTTTATCCAGAGGCATATTTGTAAACTGAGCTTTATCAGGCAAAATATCATTAAACATGGCACGCCCAACCGTTGTGTCAATGATGCGAATTTCAGGTTTACTCATTCGGTTATGGTCATCATCAAACCAGGTCCTGGCGCGAAGTCTGATTTTTGTATGCACATGGACTTGGCCAAGCTGGTAAGCCAAAATGACTTCGTCAATATCGCCAAATACACGTCCATCGCCTTTTTGTGGGGGGGCGTCATCTATCATGGTCAGATAATACACACCTAATACCATATCCTTTCCAGGACTGATGATCGGCTCACCACTGGCAGGCTTGAGCAGGTTTTTGGTTGCTAACATCAATTCACGGGCTTCAGCAACAGCCTTGTCCGACAGTGGCACATGCACAGGCATCTGGTCACCGTCAAAGTCCGCGTTGAAAGCGGTTGTTACCAATGGATGCAACTGAATCGCACTGCCTTCAATTAGCACGGGTTCAAAAGCCTGAATACCCAAACGGTGAAGCGTAGGCGCGCGGTTGAGCAACACGGGTCGGTCCTGAATGACTTCTTCCAACACCTCCCAAACTTCAGGACGGTTGCGTTCGATAAAACGTTTTGCGCCCTTGATGTTTGTGGTGTAACCATGGCGATCCAAACCCGCGATAACAAAGGGTCGATAGAGCTCCAAAGCCATCGATTTAGGCAAACCGCATTGATAAAGTTTCAAATGTGGGCCAACCACAATTACTGAACGGCCAGAGTAGTCCACACGTTTACCCAAAAGGTTGCGGCGGAAGCGTCCTTTTTTTTACCCTTGAGCATATCGCTCAAAGAGCGTAATTCCCTTCTTCCGCGACGTGACAACATGCGACCACGTTGTGAGTTGTCAATCAATGAGTCGACTGCTTCCTGAAGCATGCGCTTCTCATTTCGCACAATAACTTCAGGTGCGCCAAGTTCAAGCAAGCGTTTTAAGCGATTATTACGGTTAATCACGCGACGGTAGAGATCGTTCAGGTCAGATGTAGCAAAACGGCCACCATCCAATTGCACCATGGGACGTAAATCTGGAGGAATAACCGGTAAAACAGTCATAATCATCCATTCAGGACGATTACTTGATCGTCTAAAGGCTTCTACCACCTTCAGCCGGCTGGTCGCTTTTTTTTCCGTTTTTGTTTGCTACGTGTGGTTCTGGCTTCGTGCCATAAGCTTTCAGCCAAAGCATCAATATCGAGTCGTCTCAAGATATCATGGAACGCTTCGGCTCCCATATCCGCTTTAAAAACGTTTCCCCCCCAGCGTGACTTCAAATCACGATATTGTGATTCACTTAGGAAAGTAAATGGCTGAAGTTCATAAAGCTCATCGCGAAGTTGCGCATTTTCAGTTTTGGTTAATTCTTCCTGGTCGTCTAATTGAGCACGTTTTTGGGCAGATTCTTCTTCAAATCTTGCGCGTACTTCAGCCTTTTCGTTGTTCAGGCGTCGTAAAGCGGTTTCTTTTTCTGCATTTAAAGATTCTTCAAGTTTGTTGGTATGTTCCGAAACAATTTCTTGAATCTTGGAAATATGTGCAGATACGACTTCGGTATTAGGCTCAACAACCACCTTTTCCTGATTGTCTGCGTTAAAAACAATTGCTTTTCGAATTGTTTTGCCAATCTTTTCGTTTAGTTCGCGTTCAATGCGTTGACCTTCCGCGATCGCAGGGCCAAAAAGACCCGCCACACGTTCATCATATTCTGCATTCAGTCTTTCGATTTCTGCGTCAATTTCTTTCACACGTGCATCACGGGCTTTTTTTGAGCACAATAATTTCTTCATTTAGCTGTCCGGACAATTCATGTTCAGAAATACTAATTTCATCTTCAAGGCGTTTCAAGGCCTTTTGGCGCGCGTCTTCGTCAACATAAGTAACGATATACTGCGCGAAATATAAAACTCTGTCTAAATTCCGTTGGGAAATATCAAGCATCAAACCCAGATAAGAAGGAATTCTGCGGGTATACCAAATATGCGCCACTGGCGCGGCAAGTTCAATATGCCCCCCCATACGTTCGCGGCGAACGGATGACCTGGTTACTTCTACACCACATTTATCACAAACAATTCCCTTGTATCTTGGGTTCTTGTATTTTCCACAATAGCACTGCCAATCTCGTGTTGGTCCAAAAATAGCCTCGCAAAACAAACCGTCTTTCTCAGGCCGTAAACGACGGTAGTTAATTGTTTCCGGCTTTAATACTTCACCATAAGACCAACTGCGAATGACCTCGGGTGAGGCTAGATTGATACGAAGTGCTTCCATTCCTTTAGCTTCCACTCATACCTCCTGTTGATGAGGATAAATTAAGGCATAAAAAGCCCACTGGAAATTGCGTTTTTCCAGAGCTTTTTACTCGTTAATACAAATTGCGCAATTTTGATTATAGCGCGTGTAGATTGTGTGTGTCAAGTTTTTCGTCAATTTAATGATGGCAATCTTTGTACGTTAATTAATCAAATCCTATTATACCTTTAATTGAGTTTATGAACAGGTATTTCAAAGTAAAACCGACTGCCCTCACCCAATTGACTTTCTACCCGTACAGAACCGCCATGTTTTTCAGCAATAGATTTTACGATTGCCAGACCCAGCCCTTGCACATTATTTTCAAAACCTTCTTCCCCCCCATTGAGATGGAAAAACCGTTCAAACAATAAGGGTTGATCAATCGGTGCGATGCCACTGCCATCGTCCTCGACAATGACACGCAAGGTCGATGCTTCTTTCTCAGCAATCACCCGCACATTACTCTTCATCGGACTATATTTAATCGCGTTATCAATAAGATTATACAAAGCTTGCTGAATAAGGGTCGCGTCTGCAGAAATAAATGGCGTTGGCATTTTTGTATAATCTTGCTCAAGACTTATTTTTTTTCTGTTGTGCGCTTGGAAGCAATAGCTTGATAACATCATCAGTCTTTTGTTGAAAATCAAAGCGTGTGTAATTTATCACCTCGATGTCATCCAGCTTTTCCAGAGTCAAGACCTTGTTTACCAATCGATTCATACTTTCGGTATAGTCCTCAATCGATTTCACGTATGTTTGCTGCTCTTTGTTCAAATTACCCATGCGCTCCAAAAGCTTCAAATGCCCCCCCTTAATCATCTTTATCGGCGCTTGTAAATCATGACTGATATTACTTACAAATTCAGTTCGTTGCTGATTTATTTGCGACAGCCAGTTTTTATTCACCAAAAAGACCAGCTTCCCAGCATTTTCTTCAGCAGTTTCAGCAGTATTCAGGGAATAAATTTCCAGGTCATAACTGGATCCGTCTGCGAACAGTAAGGTACTGTCGCGCATTTGCTGGCTAGTATCACTCTTCAGGCGTTCTAATATTTTTGGATGAGTCAACCGGTGTTCTCCATCAGCACTCGTTATCAAGCTTGTATCAACACCTAACAGACTTTTGGCAGATTGATTCATAAACAAAATGATATTTTCATTGTCTAGTAAAAACACGGGATGTGGGATGGCGTTCATGCCGGCTTCATAAACGACCTTGTCATTTTGCAACTGTTGAGTTTCCTGCTTGGTCGTCATGGCAACAGAGGCACGATAAGCCAGTTCCTGATAGAACTTGATATCGTCAGGTGCAAACCACTTCTTTTGTTCAAAGGCGACCCATAAAACACCGTGCGTGTGTCCTTTGTCGCTCAACGGCAAAGCAATGATAGATTGTGGGAAAGGCGTGCCCCCACTCAAACCAAAATACTGGTCAACCTTTATATCCGTCAGGATAAGTTGTTCGCGGTCGCCTATTTTATCCAATATCGCTCCGTCTAAATAAGCATACAAACGCGTATTCTCGCCTTGCCCAAAGCGTGACCGGATATTTGCTGGTTCACCATCGAAACCGGATTCCAGCAAAAGTAGTCTCGCTGAACTGGCATCACGGGTTAAAGAAGCTTTAAGCACCGATGACAAAATTAGGTCATAGCCTTCCTTTGAGTAATGTGATGGGTCTAAGGACAACAGTCGCGCTTGTGTTTCATGCTTGAACAACAGGTTCTTGCGCAACGTTTCCAATGCCTGGTAAAGTTGTCGTTCTCTTGGATGACCGGGTCTTCCGAGAAGCTCGTGGTCGTAAGTGCCATTACTCAATCGTCGTATCTGCTCAATAACCGTGGTCAACTCATCACGGGTATCAGCTTGTATTACGAACGTTGGCAGTTGCCAATATTGCACAAAAAAACTTTTGACAAAGCCAATAGTAAAGGCCAGCAAGACCAAAAGCTGGTAACAAGCTTAGCCAGGCAAATACACAGTACCTGATAACCGCCCAATCAAAGGCAAGACGCAAAAATAAAGCTCTGGTACCCATTATAAGAAGAATTACAGGTACCAGAATTATCCAGCAAAAAAACAACAAAAGCCCAGCCCCTGGTTCCCCGCCAGGATGTCCTTTTGACTTTTGGAGAATGTAATAAATACGCCAGGATAACTGGAATAGCAGAATAAACCACAATCATGCCAGGATCTTGCTTGTGGAGAATAACCTGTGCGATACCCGTCACTAGCCCCCCCATCACAAAGCCTGCAATCAGTCCCATATATCCCAGCACAAAAACAATTAAGACTACTTGCAACAAGCCGATAAAGAAATATGGCGTGCTGAAAAAGCCAGTCATATCCAGCGCATAAATATTTGCTTTGATTCCCAAATAATTTACAGGCACAAGTGCCACAATACTTAAAAGCAATGCTATCTTTTGCTTTTTATCCAGTTTTACAGCAGGTTTTCTTAACTCATGGATAAGCCAAACCATCACACCCAACAGCGCAATGATAAGAAACCATGTGCCATAGGGAACTTGTGGTGTTTGTTTCGTCGCGTCTAATAATCTTGCAAACGGTTCAGTTTTCATCACTAAAATTATAGCATGATGACTCTTGAAATTTCACTTAAGCTTGAGAGCAATCTGACACAATGCCGATTATTTTATCAACCACCTGCTCAATCGTCAGATGGTCGGTATTAATCAATATTGCATCTTCAGCAGCTTTAAGAGGTGCGTGTTCACGCGTTGAGTCAATGACATCGCGGTGTCGCAGCATTTCAATCGTTTTTTTCTAAATCAAGCGTATTACCCCCTGGATAACTCTTCCAGCAAGCGACGTTGCGCGCGCACTTCTATGGACGCATCAAGATAGATTTTCAAGTCCGCGTCTGGCAAAACGACTGTTCCGATATCCCGCCCAAGCACAACGATACGTCCTTTGGACGCGATTTCCGCTGCAATTCCGTCATGGCTACGCGCACTCCCGGGTAAACTGAGACTTCAGACACCGAACCGTTTACTTCGTTAGACCGAATCTCCCAGGTACGGTCCTTGCCATTAATCAACACATCAAACTGTCGGCCATCGTCCACACTGGCAGGAACCACATCCACATCCAAGCCTTCTGCCAATTCTGATATGGCTGGTTCATCATCAATCGGAACACCCGTTTCCAAGGCTTC
>JMBV01000179.1_pt1 | contig 24004 bp, 39 predicted proteins | sample 616531 | NCBI WGS metagenome assembly JMBV01 (sample SAMN02727904, study PRJNA239997) | anaerobic digester metagenome | biome: anaerobic digester; isolation source: mesophilic anaerobic digester inoculated with municipal waste water sludge... | place: Germany: Bielefeld University, CeBiTec ...
TCTTTTACGTGTACACTTCTAATTAGGCCTTTGTATAAATCTACTGCGTCAACTGGATTAGCTTTTCCATACATTAATAGATTAGCAGGATCGAGGTTTATTCCAAGGTTATCTAAACCAACATCTTCGATAGTTCTCAATAAAGTAATAGGTGTTTCCTGACCTGTCTCAAAATTAAAATATATTCCAAGTTTTTGTGCTTCTAATGCTACATGCTTGATTGTTGTTACCGTTTCTAAATATTCTGTGGTTGAAGGATTTTCTGGTATGAATCCAACGTGAGTTACTATATCTTTAACACCTATTTCTTTAGCAAATTTTGCACCTAATTTTAATGCTTCCATTCTTACATACCTAAATTCTTTTGGAACTAATCCTAGAGTAGCAGGTCCTTCAATGAAATCCCATACCCGTGGTCCTGGCCAACCAACCCACAGACTGCTTATTTTAATTTTCCCCTTTGTAATTTCTAAAAGTTTTTCTGCATTTTCTTTTGTTAGATTTTCCACATGCCAGGCATTAACTTGACAAACGTTTAATCCTAACTCCTCTAAGTTTTTTTGTTCCATGTTCAAGTAATTCTTCTAAAGGAATAATTACCCCTATGTCTAAATTGTACATATTTTATCCTCCTCTTTTCAACTTTTATATTAAATTTACTGTTTTCCTTTATTATCTGCAGATTCCATCTCTGCCAAAGCAATTTTTATTGTTTCCATAGAACTACTTGGAGGGCATACTTCTATTGGTAAATCATTTAGTACAGCGTTGGCGAAATACTTTATTTCTTTGTAATATGCATTTTCATTTGACAACTCGGGTATAAATGGTTTGCCTTCATTTGGAGTTACTTTTAATTGTCCTTTTTCGAAGATAAGATTTCCTTTTTCGAAGTTTATTCTATAACGCATTTCAAAAGGGAATTCTCCATTTAATAACCAGTCATCTTCTGCAGTTAGTATTTTTTTTATCGTTAAAAAAAGTATCTTGTTGACACTACATCATACCCTGTGGTTGGTAATATATTAGTAGATATGGTAGAAACCGCATGAGGCAAGCCAAAAACCAGTTTACTACATCTATATCATGTATATGTTGATCTAATAGTACACCACCACTTTTATCTTTTTGTAGGTACCAGTTTTGATAAGACCATTTTGGGGTATTTCCACCTCTGAAAAGTATGCTTCAATTACGTCACCGTACTTTTTAGAGTCTATTAATTCTTTGGCATATTCATAAGCGGGCCAAAAACGCAAACAATGTCCAATCATCAATTTTTTTGTTGTTCTTTTTAGCGGCATCTATCATTGCTTGGCATTGTTCCAAATTGAGAGCCATAGGTTTTTCACACAATACGTTTATTCCTGCATTTAATGCTTTAACAGTTGCTTGGGAATGTAAATAAGTTGGTAGTGCAATGTCAACATAATCAAGTTTTTCATTTTCTAACATTTTGTCGATACTTGTGTATAATCTATATTTTGAAAAATCAAACTTCTTTTCTCCTATCTTTATATTACCTGGAGTGAACTTATTTTCAAATTTTTCAGGATCTATGTCACAAATAGCTACTAGTTTTAAAGGGAAACCTTCACTTTCTAACTTGATGTAATTTTCTAAATGACCTCTTCCCATAAATCCTATACCTATTAATCCAACCTTCAACATCTTACCCTCATCTCCTGTATTTATTATATTAAAGTACCTTTAATGTTTTGATTTCATTGAAGCCTAATACATTATCTAGAACTTCCCAAAAACTACCTTTTATGATTAATAAGTTTTCTTCTCTGTTGATTTCAAAATTCCATTTTTTTTCGATTAACTTTTCTAATTTGTTTACTATATTCTCAGTGAGTGAAGGACAGCTTCGAGTAACAGTTCCGTTGAATATCACGATTTCTGGGTCTAATACCATTATTACTGGTGCAAATACATCTGCGATCTTCTTTGAAATATATTCGAACTCTTTATTTACGATAGACAATTGATTATTTCGTTCTAGTTCTACAAGAATTTGTTCACTATCTTCATAGGTTAAGTTTAATTTATTTTTAGCAAATTCAATAAGAGATCTTTCTGAAATTATTTTTTTTCTAATTCTTCATACTCTCCTTTATATTCTACTTTTAATTGACCTATTTCTCCAGCATTTCCCTCTTTTCCTGTATAAAGGTCTCCATTTATTATTATTCCCATTCCTATGCCCATGCTAAAATAAATAGCAAGCACATTATCGTATCGAGAATTACTTTCGTAGAATCCTTTAGCTAACAAATTAGCATCATTTTCCCAAAAAAACGGGTATCTTTTTATCTTCTAATGTAATATATTCATATATGGGTTCATCTTTCCATCCATAAAATCTACTTTGATAATTTTTTTTATTTTTTTTATCAATTGGGGGGGTGGGAATAGCTACACAAATACCTAAGACCTCACATTGATTTTCTGATAATAAATCTCCTAATATTGTTTTAATTTCATTTTCTAATAGTTTCCATAAATCATGAAATTTGATATTTCGTTCAAAGGTCATCTTTTTATGCCGTAAATTATTTTGATGATTGTCTAAAAAGAATATATTTGCATTTTGATACTCAATATGAACCACTATCGTTATTTTTGAATCAGGATTCAAAAATATTTTTTTTGATCTTCTTCCTAAACTACTTGAAGTATCTAGTTCCTCTAGAATAAACCTTCTTCTATTAATTGAGCGACATTATTACTTACTGCGGGAAAACTAATATTTAAATCTTTAGATATGTTCGTTCTAGTTGTGAAGGTGTTATAATTTTTAAAGAGATAATACAAAATTCTTTTTTTTGTTGGTTTCACTGATTTTTTTCAGAAATTCTACTTTTAGCCACGTTGACTCACTCCCCAAACTTTAACATGGAAATATACGAACATGCATATAACATATTTATATTTTCACATGTTTTAATTATAGTACAAAAATATAGTTTTTAAGTTAATATATTTTTATCTTAAAAAAATTATATTATATTTTTTTAATTTATTAAAAATAGTATTACCACTATTTAAAAGGAAATAATGGTAAATAAACCCATTTAAAGCCGTTTGTACTAAAAATCCCCCCCATTAATTTAAATTAATAATTATAAAAAGTCTTTTGATTTCTAAGAATTTTCAACTTAATTAGTCTTAAAATTGCCTAATCGTATGTCAACAGGTATAAACAGAGATAGTATGATTTTGAAAAAAAAGGTGAAGTTGATTATAATATTTTTAGTTTAAAATATGATTTTCTACTCTTCAATTATTTTCAGTCCAAAAAAATTAAATTTAAAAATTCTACTTTTAGTTTTTTTTCCTGGATTTAAAGAAAGTAAATCTAAACTTTTATGGATGAAGGAGGTTATTGAGAATGAAAAAGTTTCTTAGTGTGTTATTTTTAGTTACTTTATGTGTTGTGGGATTTTCTAAAACGACTATTGTTCACTGGATGCATCATTCGCCTGCAAGATTAGAATTTGTTGATAAGATGGCCAAGCAGTTTATGGAGGAAAATCCAGATGTTGAAATAGTTATTCAGTCAATCCCTTTAAGTGAATATAAAACAAAATTGCTTGCAGCAGTAGCAGCTGGAAGTGGACCTGACGTCGCACAAGTTCCAGGCGAGGCAATGCTTGAACTTTACTATTATCAGGTTATTCAACCATTTCCAACTACAGTTATGTCAATTGAAAAACTTCAAAAAGATTATATAGAACCTACCGTAAGAAATCTTATTATCGATGGTGAACTTTATGGTTTACCTACAGATGTTCAAACAATTGTTTTATTCTATAATCCAGTATTATTTGAACAAGCAGGTTTAGACCCCAACAGACCACCTGAAGATTGGAATGAATTGATAGAATATGCAAAGAAATTAACAAAATGGGAAGAAGGGAAAATGGTTCAAAGTGGTTGGGCTTTTGAAGGTTATGATAGAGAATTAGAGACTATGATGAGATGCGCAGGAGCTACATTTTGGGAAGACGAAAAGCAAACTAAAGTCAAATTAGAACCTGCAATCATTGAAACATACGAATTTTACAAAAAGGCTATAGAAGAGCACAAAGTATATACACCAGAATTTGGCTCTAGATGGACAGGTTTTAGGCAGATAAAAGAAGGAATGGTTTTTGGTCATGGAGCTATGGTCGGATCTTTTATGGTTGGAAGTCATCCTGACTTAGTTTTCAGAACAGCCCCCCCTGTTCCAAAACATCCGGTAACTGGAAAAAGAATTACAGCACTTACATCTTGGTCGCTGTCTATAATGGAAGGATGTAAAGATCCAGAGGCAGCAGCAAAGTGGTTGTTATATATAACCTCAGAAGATGCACAGAGAAAGTGGTTGGAAGAAACTGGAGAATTACCTTCTCTAAAAGTTGTTGCAAATGATCCAAAATATAAAGATGATCCTCTTTTAGGTGCTGTAGTTGATTCTTTAAATTATGCTGAACCAACATTTTCAAAAGGTTGGGCCAACCCATCTTCTATGTTACGTGATGCATACAACGAGATAATAAAGAAAGGTGTTCCTATTGAGGAAGCTGCCTCAAAAGCAATAAAAGAGATAAATAAATATCTAGAAGAGACTTTTGGACAATTTGAATAATATTTATAACTCTCAATTAAATTCCTAATTAAAATGCCCCCCCTTATGGGGGCCCTTTTAGAATATAGTTAAAAATCCGTCTTTTTAAAACGTAACTTTAATCAATAATGCAAATCATAAAGCATAGTTGAATTGTGATAGATTATATTTCACTGACGGGAGGTAGAGTGTTGAAAAAAAACTTATTCAAATAAAATACTTTTTTTATTCATTATTATTTGTGTTTATTTTTAGTAATGTAATTTGTTATGGAGCTCTGACTAAAGGTCAAATAGAATCTGAAGAGAAGGGTTATTTTATTTATATTATTTGGGATGCCTTTAGATATGATTATTATGAGTGGGCAAACAGCGGGCAATATCCAGGAACACCTGCACTTAACGAACTTATCGAGAATGGCGTTTTATTTACAGACGCAAGTACTGGCATACCTTCAATTACTAATCCAATGCAAGCTGTATTAGTAACAGGGGGGGCTTATCCCAGAACAACTGGAAATATTTATAGATATTTTGATAAAGAGGATCAAATTGTAAAGCAAACTCGTAGAGATAATTCCGCAGAAACATTAGCAGAAGCTGCATCAAAACAAGGATTAAAAGTAGCGTCGGTTCAGCAATTTATGGTTCAAGATAGAGGAACGAGTTATGAAGATCCTTCTCATCTATATATTCAACCGTCTGGAAGTTTTCAGAAAAGAGTCGATGAGTCAATCAAAATCTTGAAAGGACAACCTGTTGTAACTCAAGGCGATACTGAAGTAGTATTTGAAGGTATACCAGATATTATGTTCATATACTCAGATGATTTAGATACAGTTGGTCATAACGAAAAACCTTCATATGGTTATTATGATTCAATACCCGCTGATAGAGAAGAAGAAAGAATTGAAAGGTGCGTTGAGGTTTTAATTCAAATGGATAGTGAATTAGCAAGATTAATAGATACTTTAAAAGAGATAGGAATTTACGAAAAAAAACCTCATTTGTTATAGCGGCAGATCACGGAATGACACCTTATTCAGGAACATCTAGTCTTAATGATTTAATAGAAATATTGGAAAATTGTTTAGAAGCGTTAGGACACCGGGTTAATAATGATACTGTGGTATTTTTGGCTAAAGATCAAGCAGCTAATGAAGCTAATAAAATCGTTATTGTTAGTGTTGGTCTTCAAGCTCAAATCTATTTAAACTGGGATTTTACGCAAGAAGAGTATGATTTTATTGTAAATGAGTTGAAATCTAGTTTATATAGCGAATTCATAGGAGGTGTTTTAACCTTCGATGAACTTCAAGCAAGAGGATCTCATCCGAAAACAGGAGATATGTTAGTATGGCCCAAACCACCGCATCATTTTAAAGATAGTAAGACAAATTATAAAGCTCCTGGAGGGCATGATACAATAGATGAAAGTAGTCAGCACGTGTTTTTGTTGATGAGTGGAGCAGGTTTTAAAAAGGGAACCACAATAAATAAGAAGGTTTATAATTGGGATATTGTTCCGACAATTTCAAAGGTGCTCAAAATAGAACCTCCAGAAAATGCGGATGGCAAAGTTGTTATTGAAGCAATTCAATAAAATGTAATTATTGTATTAAACCTGTAATAGATTAAGGGGGGGCGAAAAATTTTTCTTATAGATAAACATTGGCCAAAAATTATATTGTTTATTTTAAAGTAATTTAGGAGAATATATCAGAGCTATTTTCGCTCCTTTTTCTAGTTAGAACCATGGTGGTGTTTTTATTTTAAAGTGATGGATAACAATTTAATGTTTACTGCGTGAGGGGGGGAGGAATTAGATGAATTCCTATAATAAGAACTTGAATATCTTATTTATTCCAGGTATTTTGATATCGACTATAGGTCTATTTTTGCCTTTAATTGCAGATAAAGGAATCATGTTTATAAAAGATTTTAATTTTTTTTGGTATACCACTTTTATATATTTTTATTATACTAATAGCAATCAATTTTTTTGTTAAACTTTACCAAAAAAAAGAAAATTATTGCTCTTAACATCTTTTATTCAACTATTTTTCGTGCTTTCCTTACCTTTTCTTAGGAATCAATGGAAACAAGTTTATCGAGCAAAATTTATCCTATATTTTTTTCAAAAAGGCTTCATTTGGTTGGTATTTTTTTGGCAATTGGGAGTATTTTCTTATTAATTTATGCGTTTAAACTATATTCTAAGAAAAAGACTATACCTTATCTGTTTGTTACACCGACACTCGCTGGAGTTGGTTTTTTTTAACCTTTTTCCCAGCTATATTTGCTATATTTATTAGTTTTAGAAAATGGAATTTGCTGGTTCCTGTAAAACCTTTTGTGGGATTGTCAAACTATGCGCAAGCGATAACCGATGAGTATTTTTTTAAGGTCTTTGTGGATCAGTTTTAAATATGCTTTAGGTGTAGTTCCGAGTCGTATTATATTTGGTTTCATTTTTGCATATTTAATATACTCTATTCCTAAGTTTAAAAGCTTTTTTTTAGGGTTGTTTATTTTTTTACCAGTAGTTACTTCAACAGTTGCAGTAAGTGTTATCTGGAAATGGATTTATCATCCATACTATGGATTAGCAAATTATGTAGTTAGTCTATTTGGAATGAATCCTATAGACTGGTTAGGAAATCCGTCAATAGCCATTTGGGCAGTCGCAGCAGTTTCTGTATGGAGATCTTTAGGATATGATATTATTATTTTCCTATCGGGGGGTTAAATGACATACCTGATACGGTTTTAGAGGCATCACAAATAGATGGAGCAACAAGATGGCAACAATTTTGGAAGATTATTGTTCCATTAATTAAACCTTCACTTGTGTTGATATTTATAACTTCAACAATTAGCGCAATACAGGTGTTTACAGAAATTTATATGATGACCGGAGGTAACGCAGACACCAAAACTGCTGTCTATTATATTTGGGAGTATGGTTTTAGTAGACTACAAATGGGATATGCATGTGCGATGTCTATGATATTATTTGGTATAATTTTAATTATTTCACTTATTCAAATGAGAGTTACAAACCTTTTCAAGGAGGAGTAACTATGAAATCTAAGAAGAAAACTGATAGAATTTTTTTATACATTTTGTTATATTATTCTTTTGGCAGTCGCTGTCATAATGATAGTTCCATTTTTATGGATGATTTTATCAACATTTAAGCCTTTACATGAGTTGTATCAATTTCCACCAACTTTTTTTACCGAAAAATTTCACTTTTGAAAATTATAAAGAGGTATTTACAACAGTACCTTTCTTTAAATACTATATAAATTCTTTTATAGTTACCATTTGTTCAGTAGCATTAACTTTATTCACATCTTCTACTGCAGGGTTTGCATTTGCAAAGTATCATTTTAAAGGAAGAAATGCGATATTCAAGATGCTTTTAAGTGCAATGATGATTCCTTTTCCTGTAACAATTATTCCTTTATATATTATGGTATATGAATTGGGCTTGGTAGATACCTATGCAGCTTTGATCGTAACGGGTTCTATAAGTATCTTTGGAACTTTTTTTTGATGCGGCAGTTTATACATGGAATACCGGATGATCTTTTAGATGCGGCCCGTATTGACGGAGCCAGTGAATGGTTGATATATAGAAAGGTTATTTTGCCCAATATAAAACCAGTTTTATCAGCCCTAGCAATTTTATCGTTTATGGGAAGCTGGAACGCATTCTTATGGCCTTTGTTAGTAGTAAATACAGACAAACATAAAACCATTCAATTAGGCGTTCAATACTTTTCACAGCAGTATGGAGATTTAGTACATTTACAATTAACTGCTGCAGCCATGGCAATTTTACCTATTATAATTGTATATTTATTCCTACAAGAACAATTTATCAAAGGAATTACTATGAGTGGGGTGAAAGGATAAGTGATAAAAATAAAAAAAACACCTAACTATATTGCTCGTTCTTATTTCAGCGATAATATTAATTGCACATCCAAAAAAATGTAGTGATAATAATGGGAGATGGAATGGGTTATAATCATTTACTTTTGTCAGAATTTTTGGCAGAAATAAATGATTTAGAGATTGCAACAAACAAGTTTCAAGTAGCTTCTTTAGTTAGAAACGAAACAGTTGATAATATTGTGACTGATTCTGCAGCGGCTGCAACCGCTTTTTTTATGTGGACAAAAAAAACTAAGCTAGGATATTTAGGAATGGATAAGGATCAAAATCCTATTAATTCTATAGCTACTATTTTGAAAAAAAGAAGGATATAAAATAGGTTTAATAACTAACACAAAATTTTCTGATGCAACACCCGCTGCAATGTATGCTCATACATTTCGAGATGACAAAAATAAGATAATAGAAGATCTTATAGACTCAGATTTTTTTAGACTTTTTTTTGTAGCAGGAGGTTTAGAAGACTTAGGAGTGAATCCCTTTACATTAAAACCAACCTCTAAGTCACCATTAAAAAAATAAACGAAAAAGGATATAAAATATATGGCATTAATTATGAGCCTTTATTTGATTCGTCTGATGATAAATTCATGGCGTTTGTTTCACTGGGGGGGCATAAAAGTTTTGAAAATCAATTGAATGCCGGAGAACCCACTTATCTTGAGATTATAGAAAAAAAACAATTTCAAAAATAAATTTTAACGATCCTTTATTTCTTTTTGTTGAATGTGGAAGGATAGATCATGCATCTCATATAAACGACGAAAAAGCACTTAAAGCTGAATTGGTAATGTTTCAGAAAATAGTAGATTATCTTACAAACGTTTTCTCACCAGAAGATACCTTGTTTATAATTTTTGCAGATCATGAAACAGGAGGTCTTTCGCTTCTGTCGTCTCCCACAAAAGTGATGATATTTCTATAAAATGGAATGCTACAGATCATACAGCTACTTATATACCTTTCTAACTTATGGAAATTCAAAAGATATTTTTCCAAAACATATGCATCATGAAGACGTGAAGAATACTTTATTAAAAATATTAGAAATAGAAATTTCTGAAGGAGTGTACGCAAGATGAAAAAAAAGCTTGTATTTATTATGTTTGTATTAATATTAACATCTTTTTCTTTTGCTGCGATAAAGGTGATGACATATAATATTCAACATGGATTAGGAATGGATGAGGTATTTGATTTTCAAAGAACTATAGATGTATTAAAGGAAGAGAACCCAGATATATTAATGGTTCAAGAGGTAGATCAAGGTAGATCTAGAAGTTTAAATCTAAAACAAGCTGAAATTATAGCAGACGAACTAGGAATGGACTATTATTTTTATCCAACGGAAGGAAAGGATAATTATGGGGTAGCTATTTTTAGTAAATTTAAAGCTATTGAAAAATTTGGATTTGATTTGCCCCCCCAACCCAAATGGATGTTAGCTACACAAAGAGGGGCAGCAGCTATGGTGATTGAAGTTGATGGAAAGCAAATGCTTGTAATTAGTACTCACCTAGGTCTTGGAGGTTTGCAGGAAATACAAACAGAGGTTATGGAATTATTAAACGTTTCAGAAAATATGGGTTACCTACACTAATAGGTGGAGATTTTAATATATCATATTTTGAATTATCCTATGGTGTTAAAGAATTTCTACATAAATTTGAATCTGTTAATCAAGAACTTAAAAAAAAGAAATTAAGACTTTTCAATCAGATTTTCCAGGTTCACAAATAGATTTTATATTTTTTTACAAGAGGAGATTTTAAAATTATGGATGCATATACTGTAAATTCGTTTGCTTCAGATCATTTACCTCTGATTTCTTTAATAGAGTTTTAATAATTACTAATATCATAGAGGGTGTTTAAGATGAAGAAACTATTGTTTATTACAATTGATTCATTGGGGGGGCAAGATCTTGTAGACAAGTCAAATGCAGTATTTATTAAAAGTATTTTGAGAATGGGAAATACAATTGAGAATCTAAAAACAGCTTTTCCTTCTTTAACAACTCCAATGATGACAACTATATTAACCGGGCAATATCCAGAAACACACGGAATTTATTCTAATTCTATCTACAACTATGAACAAAACGAAGTAATTGGAAAGTTAAGAGGAGTAAAAGTTCCCACAATATCGGAAATACTAATGAATAAAGGATATAAAACATTATCAGTTCAACACTTTATGCTTGAGAATAGATGCAATAAATATGTTCAGGTAGATGGTTCCAATCCGGAAAATAATACTAATACTATCATAAATGAATTAGAAAATGTTGACTATGATGCTGTGTTTACTATCTATCAAAGTGTTGATTCAATAGGTCATAAGTATGGTGCTTTACATTCAAAGAGAATTGAAGAATTAGAAAAGTAGATCAACAAATTGAGAAATTGTACAATTATATTAACAAGAAATGGAAAGATTTTTTTGTTGGTAATAAATTCAGATCATTCTATGAGTACTTATAAAAACATAGCAACTTCTCTATAATCAAATTATTAAATGGATATGGATTAAAAGGCAATTTTTATAATCCTGGCGAAAAAAAATTCCAAATGATGTCGATTTTGTCCTAATTAGGCAACCAACTGTTCAAATTTATCTTAAAAGCAAAAAAAGCCCAAAATAAAAAGAATGAAATAATTTATGATTTAGAAAGCGAAACAGATGTTGCTAAAGTGTATGATGAATATGAATTGACAAAATTACACAATCCTTATTTATGTGATATTGCATATACACTAAAAAAAGGTTATACAGACAATATTAGCAGCTTGTTATTATCAGTTAAAGGTTTTGGATATCACGGAACTTTTGAGGAGAGTGATGCTATAGCTACTTTTTATGGAGGAAACATAAAGCAGGAAAAATTAAAAGATTTTGATTTAACCGTAATAACCCCTAAAACTTTAAAATATTTAGGGATAGATATAAATCTGGAATCAGGTGAAAAAAAATGTTACCAAAATATGATTTACACATACACACGAATTATTCAGATGGTTCACAAACTTTTGAAGAAATTCTAATAAAAATTGAAGAGGTAGATTTAAAATGCTTTGGAATTAGTGACCATTTTGAGAAAGGTCATAATCATAGTGTCAGCACAAGTGCTAATGAATATTATAATCATTTCTTGAAAATTAAAAATATAGCCAAAGAAAAAGGTATAATAATGCTTTTAGGTGCAGAAGTAGGCTTTAATGACAAAGAAATTTTAATTCCAGAAAATATTCCCAATGTTGATTATATAATAGGAAGCATTCATCAAATGCCTCAAAATTTAGAAGAAGAAGATTATTGGGACTTATATAAAAAGTATGTAGAGAAAGCAGTTTCAGAATATTCTTTTCAAATACTTGGCCATGTTGAAGGATATTTGCCAGTAAATAAGTTTATGAAACCAGATAGCACTTTTGAAGATAGAAGAAGTTTTGAAAAATTAGTAGCAATAAAATATTTAAACTTAGAATGGTACAAAGAAATCGCTAAAGAGATGGCAAAAAAAACAAAATAGCTTTGGAAATTCACGAAATGTCGGAATCACCAAGGAAAGAGGTAATAAAGATTATGATTGAAATGGTGTAAAACTCTCATATGGGACAGATTCTCATGCTTTACATCAATTATCTAAAAGAAACTATTTTAGTGAAGTAACTGAACAGTTAGGATTGAAAGAGAAAGAGTTTTTAAAAATAGAAGATCTTTTTAATTGTTAACATGTTCAAAAAAATAAAAGCAGGTGCTTAAGCACCTGCTTTTATAATATTGTATGAACTTTAATATAACGAGTTTTCGTTAATTGGTGAAAATTCTCCTTGTAGCATATGTTCTAATTCTTCAATAGTATAAACTTTTATTGGTTCAATACCATTAAAATATGTTGCATATTCGCTAGTATAGGCCCCCCCTGTATTTATAAAATAAACAATGTCGTTATAATCTATATTGATAGGTAATTCAATTTCATCATAAATAGTATCAACACTGTCACAAGTTGGGCCTGCAAGTGTCATCGTCATTTTTTTTAGTGTCTTCTTTTCCTTCCACAATTACTTCATACCTAAAATTTTCAATAGTTTCCATCAAACCATGAAAAACTCCAGCGTCTAGGAAAACCCAGGTTTGAGTACCTTTTTTGCTTCTTAATATTACTCTTGAAGCGATTATGCCAGCATTTCCAACCATAGATCTGCCAGGTTCTGAAATAATCCTTAATCCTTTTACCCAACCGAGATATTCATTTACAGCCTCATTTATAACCTCGCCAATCTCTTCAACACTGGGAACAGGTTTGGTGTGTTGAACGGGGATTCCACCACCAAGATTCAATAATTTTAGATTAATTTTCTCCTTATGAAGTTTTTCAAAAACCTCGCTAGCGGTTAATATTGCCTCTTTCCATTTATATTTATTGTATGATTGAGAACCAACATGAAAAGATACTCCGTATGGAACTAGTCCTTTTCTTTTGGCATACTTCAAGATATGTATTAGATGATCAACGTCAGTTCCAAATTTTCCTGAAAGTGGCCAATCAGAATCATTTGAACTCATAGCTAGTCGCCCATATACTTTTGCACCAGGGGCATTTCTCGCTATTTTCGACTTCCATCTCAGCATCAACAGCAAATATTCAACACCATTTTCCCATGCAAACTTTATATCTTTTCCTTTTGATAGTATTACCAAAGCTCATTCTTTTCGTAGGTATTCCTAAGTCCATCAATTTTACAATTTCACCCTTGGAAGCAACATCAAAAGATGATCCGAGGTCCCTCAAAGTTTCAAGAATACTAGGGTGTGAATTAGCTTTAACTGCATAAAAAAATTTCCACGTTATTTATAGAATTCTTGAGCCTTAAATAATTTTCTCTTACGTAAGCATTATCTAGCACTAAAAATGGTGTTTCTAAAACCTGAGCTGCCCTTCTAATGAGAGGCGTCAATTCCAATTCTTTCATCCTCCTAAAATATTGTTTTATTTTTTTTAAATTATATTTATCGGTAGTATATTTAATACTTTTTAAGTAACGCTATTACATTACTTACGTTAATATATAATTATGAAAAGTTAAATTTTTCAAATACGCAGTAGTTCTAAATATTCACTTGATTTATTTTTATATTTTATATTTTTATTATATAATATATTGTAAGTAAAAAGCCGAGATGGCGGAACTGGTAGACGCGTAAGATTCAGGATCTTATGGGTTTTATACCCGTGCGGGTTCAAGTCCCGCTCTCGGCACCATATCTTATCCAAACATATAAGGGTGAGATAGAATTTCTATAATAAAAAAAACTTGAAAAAGAGGCGTATACATACGAACCAACTTACTTCCGATCGAAAATTAGCTTATAAGTTTATCTTATTAATGGGAATCATTAGTTTATTAGGAGATATTGTTTATGAGGGTGCAAGAAGTATCTCAGGACCATATTTAGCCTTTTAGGAGCTGGAGCAAGTATCATTGGAATTGTTGGTGGGATAGGCGAATTTGTAGGGTATGCATTGAGGTTGGTTTTTGGATATTTTGCCGATAAAACTAAAGCTTATTGGACTTTAACTATCATTGGTTATGGATTGCTTTTATCTATTCCTCTTTTAGCATTTTCGAATAGTTGGCAAATAGCTGCTTTTCTTTTAATAATGGAACGAATGGGAAAAGCTATTAGGAGTCCTGCCAGAGATGCAATTCTTTCTCATGCTACAAAGCAAGTTGGAAGAGGATGGGGGGGATTTGGTATACATGAAGCTCTTGATCAAATAGGTGCAATAATAGGTCCTTTGATTTTTAGTGCAGTTTTTTTTGTTGAATTCACAATACAAAACTGGATTTGGAATTTTGATTATCCCTGTTGTTATTTTGTTAATGCTTCTATTTTTTTGCTAGATCTAAAGTTCCTTCTCCTCAAAAGCTAGAAGTGTCTATCGAATCTGATAAACAAATAAATAGTTATGATAATAAAAATAAATGGTCTAAGACATTTTGGTTATATACTTTCTTTACATTATTAAGTGTGATGGGTTTTGTTCAATATCCGATAATTGCGTATCATCTTAATGTAAACTCTATAATTTCTAACGTATGGATACCAATTTTTTTATGCAATTGCAATGGGAATAGATGGAATAACAGCTCTTATTATTGGAAGAACATATGATAATATAGGCTTAAAAACTTTGCTGATTATCCCAATAGCGACTTTAGTTATACCTTTTTTTTGCTTTCTCTTACTCAAAATATTTATTTTATTCAGTATAATAATTTGGGGAATTGTAATGGGTATACATGAAACAATTATGAGAGCAGCTATAGCTGATTTGATACCTCTAGAAAGAAGAGGGACAGCTTATGGAATATTTAATACAGTTTATGGCTTATCAATGTTTATTGGGGGGGAACCTCAATAGGGTTTTTATACGAGATTTCTCTATCATATGTGGTAACTTTTGTTGTTATCATTGAAATAATTTCCTTAATTTTTTTTATACAGTCTTATAAGAAACGTTAATCAGCGTGCAAATGCTTAGAAGGAGGAATATGATTCAAATATGAGAAGTGTTTTTAGAGATTTCACAGATGAATTTTTTTCAAATTTTAACTTATCCTAAAGAACAATGGAACGTTTTTTTGGCAAAAATATAAACAGTCAATAGATGTTATAGAACCGTTGATGAAAAAAACAAGGTCTATCGGATGAAGAAGTTATAAATATTTTTAGAAAATGGGTAGAAAGAGTTAGATAAGGCTTACTGGTATAGACAAGAGATTATTAGGGAGTTTAAGAGCGAGATAATAGGTGAGTTGACAAAAAATCCTGATAAATTACAAGTAAATAGAGGAGATTATGCCGTTTATCTTGTATGTTTTTTAGGGCAGAAACCGTATGAATTTTTGGATTCTTTCAAAGGAACAGTAATAGCGGTTGACTTTTTATACATTTATCTAAACAAAGATAGGATTAATCCTAAAGATTTAGTAGTAGAAGCTATTTTAAATTTTGTTTCAACAGTTCCCCCCCAAAACACGAAGAAAGCCGATTTTTGGGTTTTATATGATAAAATTCTAACTATTGTTACAAATAGTAATTATAAGACAAAAGAAGAAGTTATGCAGAGAATTGTGGAGCTTTTAAGTGAAAGAATTGATTATTATAATTGGGTTGGATTTTACCTTGTAGATAATAAAGATAAAGGCTTGTTAACTTTAGGTCCTTTTGTTGGAGAACCAACCGAACATGAGAAAATTAAGTTTGGCCAAGGTATCTGTGGACAAGCGGCAAGTTCAAAAAAAACTTTTATTGTTGGAGATGTTACAAAAGAAGAAAACTATCTTTCTTGTAGCCCTAAAACAAAATCTGAGATAGTTGTTCCTATTTTTGATAAGAAAGGTAACATTGTTGGAGAAATAGATATAGATAGTCATCAAAAAGATGCTTTCGATCAGGATGATAAATTATTTTTAGAAGAAATTGCAAGATTAATTACTGATAGATTCTATTGAAAAGGTGATTTAGTGTATAAAGATAAAATAGTTAGAGTTTATGAAAATTATCTTCCCAAAGCTTTAGGAATTGAGTCTTATTTTTCTGTTCTTATTTCTTTAATTGAAGTGGAAGGTTCTACACATTTGCTTTTTGAACAAAGATCTAATCATTTAACCAGACAACCCGGTGAAATTTCTTTTCCAGGGGGGTAAAGTAGAACCAGGAGAAACTCCTGAATATGCAGCTTTAAGAGAAGCTCAAGAAGAACTTAATTTAGAGCCTAATTTTGTGAAAATTATAGGCCCAAGTGATTATCTTGTAACTCCTTTCAATGACCTTATTTATTCTTTTGTTGGGTTCTTAGAAGTAGATCTTGAAGAAATAAAACCAAATGATGAGGTTGAAAGTGTATTTACAGTTCCTTTAGAATATTTTTTTAATTCATGAACCATTAAAATATGAGGCTTATATTATTCATGAAATAAATGAAGACTTTCCCTATGAACTTATCCCTAAAGGAAAAGATTATGAATGGAGAATTGGTAAATACCCCCCCATTTATTTTTACATTTACGAAAATCATGTAATATGGGGTATTACAGCTAGATTTACTTATGAGTTTGTAAAAAAAACTAAAACTTTAAGCCCCACATAGGATAAATATCAGATCGTTTACATTGGTACCTGTAGGTCCTGTTCTTATTAACCCGCCTATTGCATCGAGAGCAGTATAAGAATCATTATTTTTAAGAGCGAATTCAACATCTATGTTTTGTTTTATAAGTTTATTTATAGTTTGACCATCTACTATTCCACCAGCTGCATCTGTAGGACCGTCTGTTCCATCTGTGCCAACCGAGACAATAATAACATCTTCATAATTATAAATTCCTCTGGCAGCTGACAGAGCTAATTCTTGATTCCTCCCTCCAAGGCCATTTCCTTGAACTTTAACTACTGTTTCACCGCCGAGAATAACAGCGCAAGGTTTATTTATAGGTCTATCCTTTTCAATTAATTCTCGGGCTATAGAAGCTAAGAATAAACCTGCTTCTTTCGCTTCACAATCAAGTGTAGTAGTTAAAATAATAGAATTATAACCTAATTGTTCAGCAATTAATTTTGCATTTTCACATACCTTATTTACACTCCCAATTATATAAGTATCTACATTTCTTAAGGATTTTGGTGTTTCACTAAACGCATGTAATAGATTTTCTGGGAGACTCAAATTGTACTTACTAATAATCTTTTTAACATCTTCTAAAGTTGTAGAATCAGGATAAGCAGGACCAGATGCGATGCTGTCTAATCTGTCTCCAATTACATCTGACAAGATTAAAGCGTAAATTTTAGCAGGTTCCGCTATTTTAGCAAATTGTCCACCTTTTACTTGAGATATATGTTTTCTAATTGTATTTATTTCAACTATATTTGCCCCCCCGGATTTTAATAGATCATTATTTAACTTTTGCAAATCTTCTAATTCTATACCTTCATTTGGAAGTTCAAATAAAGAAGAACCTCCTCCAGAAACTAAAAATAATACTTCATCATCTTTACCAAGATTTTTAATCATTTCTATAACTTTCCTTGTAGCCTTTAGAGTATTTTCGTCAGGAATAGGATGACCAGCTTCATATATTTGTAGACCTTCAATAATTCCTTGAGAATGTTCATATTTTGTTATAACTATGCCATTTTTTTTATTTTTTTCTTTTAAAAAGTCTTTTGCAGCCTTTGCCATTCTCCAAGCTGCTTTACCTATAGCGACTAAATAAATGTTTTCTCCTAAACTCATACTAGATAATTGTGATTTTACAGCATGTTCAGGTAATACTGAATCTATAGAATTGTTGATTATTCTTAAAGCATCTTCCCTTAATTTATTCAAAACATCAACTCCTAAATTAATGATTTAAATTACTTTTTTTGTAAGTACATTTTTTTATCTGCAATTTCTATAGCTCGTTGAATATTATTAGTTTCTAGAGGCAATAGACAATACCCCCCATACTACATGAAGATTTAATTATATAATCATCAATTATTATTGTATCACTAACTATAGATTGTAGCCTAGTTATTATCTTTTTGATATCTTCATGATTGTTTATATTTTAAGGATTAACACGAATTCATCGCCACCGTATCTAAAAAAAGTAATCTTCTTTTCTAAGTGTGTTTTTTTTATTCGTTTAACGATAATCTTAAGTATTTGATCGCCTACTGTGTGACCAAAGGTATCGTTGATATTTTTGAATCCATTTGTGTCTATAAAAATTAAAGCAATATTTTCAGTGATTATTGTATGATTTTTCATATATTCTTCAAGGGCTTTTCTGTTGTATATTTCGGTTAGAGGATCTAAATAATAGTTTAAAAACAATTCGTTTAATTTAAATACTTTTGTTAATACATTTTCAATTTCGATTTTAAAACTCCTGGCAAGCTCCTTTTCAATTTTTGTAAATTTTTTTTAGTTTTGAACCAATCGATATTTAATACCCCAACAATTTCATCGCCAATCTTAATTGGAATACCCAACCAAGAAACGGTTAAAGGATTTTCTTGTTTCCAGGTAACGTTTTCTTTTACATTTTTAATAAAAAGTGACTTATTAGACTCAATTACAATTCTTATATTATCACCTTCATTTTCTAGTTTATAGGCAATATCTTCGAGCGGTAGAAAATCTAAGTTTTTAGACCAGGTCAAAAAAAAGCCCAGTTTCCGCTGTTTGGAGTTAATAAGAAACTCCAAGAGTCTGATTTTAAAAAAAATTAGGTATATGTTCAATAAAAATTCTTAAAATTTCGCTTTTTTTCTTTCTCTTCTTCTAGACAAGATAGTGCTATTTCATATGATATACTTTTAAACTTATTTATAACAGTTTTTTTTAGGTGAAGGAGGTATCAAAACAGGAAACCTCTCTTTATCAGGAGGAGTTAATCTTTTTATATATTTAACTGTTCGAATGCCACGATAAAGTATTAAAATCAACATGGATGTAACTATAGCTAAATAAACAAATATAAAATTCACTAAATCACCTAAATTCTATTTGTTATTATTAAACTCTTTTAAAAAAATTATATCACAAGCAAAATTTAATAAGTACTATTTTATGATATAATTAAGTTAGTTAAGTAAACTATTTAACTGCACAAGGAGGGATAATGTGAAATATAACAATCTTGGTAAAGCAGGAATAAAAGTAAGTGAAATTTCGTTGGGTTCGTGGCTAACTTTTGGTAATCAACTTGATGCTGAAGGCGTAAAACAAACAATGAGAACTGCATATGAACATGGTGTTAACTTCTTTGATAATGCAGAGGCTTATGCAAATGGTCTTTCTGAATCATTGATGGGGGGGATGGCACTAAAAGAATATCGTCGAGAAGATCTTGTTATTTCAACAAAAATATTTTGGGGTGGAAAAGGTCCTAACGATTTAGGTGTATCAAGAAAACATCTCTTAGAAGGAATATGGAATTCATTGAAACGATTGCAACTTGACTATGTAGATCTAATCTTTTGTCACAGGCCTGATCCAACTACTCCAATAGACGAAACAGTGTTTGCAATGGATTATATTATTAGAAATGGGTTAGCCTTATATTGGGGGTACCTCTGAATGGTCCGCAAAACAGTTGGAAGAAGCATATACTATTGCTGATAAAAGAAATTTAATACCTCCTTCAATGGAACAACCACAATATAACTTGTTTGTTAGAGATAAGGTAGAGAAAGAATTTGTCCCACTTTATGAAAAATATGGGTTAGGGTTAACCACATTTAGCCCTTTAGCTAGTGGACTATTAACTGGAAAATATAATGAAGGGATACCCGAAAATAGTAGATTGGCCAAATTTAAGGGTTTAAAGGATGATTTGGAGAAAGATGGTCTGCTCTCTTCAAAAAAATATAGAAAAAGTAAAAAGGCTAACAAAAATTGCAAATGATCTTGGCGCAACTATGGCCCAACTTGCAATAGCATGGATACTTAAAAATCCGCATGTAAGCACAGTTATAATAGGTGCAAGCAGACCTGAGCAGGTCTTAGAAAATGTAAAAGCAACAGAAGTTAAAGAGAAATTGACAGAGGATGTAATGCTAGAAATAGAAAATATATTAAATAACAAACCGTTATAAAGAATCTTAGAGATAGTGAGTTTAGCTCTCTGGCTCCATCTCGAAAGTTTATCTTTAAAATAACCCTGCCTTTTGGCAGGGTTGTTAATTTGATAACTTAATCTAATAAATCAAATAACTTTAAAATGAACTTAATTTTCTAAGAGCTGTTAAATCATCTGGTAAAAAGAAAAAAAATGATTTCCGTTGTTACTTTCATAGATGAAATCTTTTAGACTTTTACTTGAGTATTTAGAAAAATCTCCAACAATTGCTATTTTCACTTGGTAATTTACAAATTTTTGCAATATTTCACCCGCAATTTTAGTCTTTAAATCAAAAAAAGTCTTCACAAATAGCTTCCTTATTTATTATGATTCGATCGCATCCTGTTTTATACAACATAGTCATCATGAAATCAAGCGCCGATTGTACATCTTTGATTATTACTTCTTGGCTATTAACAATAGCAATTTTGATATTATTCTCTTTTACAATGTTAATTGTCATATTTGTTTATATGGGTAATTCACCTTCCTATTTTTGTTAGATAAAATTATATGTGAATAGATTTTCCTTCTACTCCTTCGATAGCTTCTAGTATTATTTCACTTAAAGTTGGATGAGGGTGCATAGCTTCCATAAGTTGATCAGTAGTCATCCCATATTTTACAGCTAAAACTCCCTCCATAACCATATCTGTCGCATTCGGAGAGACTATGGAAATACCGATTATTTTTTTTAGAACTTTTATCTACGATGACTTTGGCAAATCCATTTTTTTACATTCATAGTTTTAGCTCTTGCATTGGCTGAAATTGGAAACTTAGAAACAATAACTTCTTTTGGATTAGCTTCTTTTTCTTTTATGCCTACAGTTGAAATTTCAGGATTAGAGAAAATAATGTTAGGAACTGAATTGTAATCAATCTTTTTATCTTCACCAGCAATATTATGGGCGGCAACAATTCCTTCATACATTGCAACATGAGCTAACATAATATCTGCTCTAATATCTCCTATCGCATAGATATTTGAGATATTTGTTCTCATATTAAGATCAGTTTTTATACCTTTGTTTATTTCTATCCCTATTTTTTTACGTCTTCAGGAATTACCGGCTTTCTTCCCACTGCTAACAGAATTTTTTTCGCTGTTAATTTCTGTTATTTTTCCATTTTCTTCTATCTTTGAAATATACATTTTACCGTCTTTTTCGACATTGATAACCTTATTTTTTTCGTAGATTTCAACGCCTTTTCTCAAAAGACTTCTTTTAATTTCTTGAGAAACATCTAAATCTTCAGTTGGCAATATATGATCCATCAATTCTACAATATATACCTTTTTCCCTAAACTTGCCAGAAAAGTTGCAAATTCTACTCCAATTACACCTCCACCAACTATAAGAATTGAATTAGGAATATCTTTTAAATTGATGAAAAAAATCATCGCTAGTCCAAATTCCTTCTATGCTATTAAATGGAGGAAATACAGCCGGTTCTGAGCCATGGGCTAATATTATGTTTTTGGTTTCTAGAATGTTATTACCTGTTTTCACATGATTTGTATCAACTATTTCAGCAGTGGCATTTATAAAATCGATTTTATTTTTTTTGATTAAATACTCAATTCCTTTTCTTGTTTGAGTGACTACTGTTGTTAAATAATTATCCATTTTGTTTAAATCATAAGATACCGAATTAATATTTATTCCAAATTTATTAGATTTAGAAATTATTTCGTCATACAAGTGAGCGCAAGAGAGTAAAGTTTTAGTAGGAATACATCCTTTGTTAGTACATGTTCCGCCCAAATATTCTTTTTCAATTATTGCCACTTTTTTTTCCTAACTGAGATAATCTAATTGCCGAAACATACCCAGCAGGCCCTGCTCCAATAATAATAACATCGTACATTAAATTACCCCCCCTAAATTCTTTTAATGCATCTAGAACCAATCCCGCATGCATTAATGCTGGGCCACCACCCATTAGGATAGCCATCCATGCAGCTTCTAGTATCTCTTCTTCTGATGCACCTTCATTTATAGCTTCTTTAACATGAAAGGCTATACACCATTCACAATCTCTTGCAATTGATAACGCTACTGCTATAAGTTCTTTAGTTTTTTTGTCTAAAGATTCACCTTCTTCTTTTTCAATAGCTTCTACCATTTTTTTGAAAAGCCTGCATTTTCTCTGGGCTTTTTTTAGCAAATTCTGACATCCATCTTTGAGCCTGAGATAAAGACTCCTTCATGCTCATAACATCCACTCCTTTTTAAAAATTTGAAGTATTGAATAACCTTTAATCATATATAATTGTAACTATATTAATTATACAATTTTTAAGTTATGAAACTTAAAAAAATTATGAAATGTGATAGAATATCTATGATAAATTTGATTTTCGGGGGGCGTAGCGCAGATGGAAGCGCGTTGGTTTCGGGAACCAAAGGTCGCTGGTTCAAATCCAGTCGTCCCGACCATAGATTAAAAGTCTCTTCTTATACAAATAAGAAGAGACTTTTTTTCTTATCCATGAGCAAATAATTCAATTTGATTTAAATTTTTTTCATAACCATAGACAGAAAAGGTCCAAAGCTTTTGATTTGAGCTCTTTTTCCATTCTGCGGTTAAGGGCATAGCAAATTCAGGAGCTAATCTTCCATTTAATATCCAATGCCTTGATTCCTCGTTGTTATAAATTCCGGGATTTGCAAGGATTTTTAGTTTCAAAGGTCTATCTACTACATCAATTTTATCTATACTTTTTCTTTTTCTAAATTATAAACAACTTCATTAATAATGTAATTTTCTGGAAGGGGTCTTATATTAATCAAAGCGATATTTTGTGAAAGAGGTCCAATTATTTTTACATTTGCAATTTCTCGTTTAATATCATAAAAATCTAAAATATCAATTAAAACCTCATTTGCTATTACCGCTGACCTTGAATGATATTGCGAATTAACGGCCATTTTCAAAAGATGTTTAAATTTGCATCCTTCTCTTATGCTGTTTTCCCCCCCTATTTTAGGTATTGTAAAATTATAGAAATTTAAAATCTCTTTGATTTCATTTTTATTTAAATTTATTAAAGGGGGGGAATAAATTCCATCCATAAATTTGATGCCAGTTTTCCCCATGAATCAGACATATTGGCTCCAGATGCTATAATCCCGTTATGAGCAAATTCTTTCACTTTTCTTATTTTTACTTCTCTTGTGCATTGATTACAGTTTGGTCCATGATACATTATAATTTCTTGTTCGTTGTTACTGCTTATAAAGTTTAGTTTTAATTTAAGCTCTTTAGATAAAAGCAAGACAGCTTCAATAGCTTTAGAGTAAGAATAAGCCCCCCCAAAGCACACATTTACCAAAGTTATTTGTTCATTTGGTAATGCTTCTCGTGCAAGTAAGGCAACAACGGTGCTATCCATTCCACCAGAAAAAGCAATGTAAAGGGGTTGGTTCCCCCCCACGATTTGTTTGATTTCCTCTTTTATATTATTAATTGTGTCATTTATATTTCTAGACAAAATGCATATACCTCCAAAATAGCGTTATGTTAGTTACTTTAGAAATTCTAGAATCCGTATTATATTAATGTAGATTTCATATTTGCTTTTTTTACAAAATACCTCGCTATTTTCTTAATTTTTTTACTTTTAGGTACTTGTAGGTAGGAAGGGCGGAGGGCTTCGCCCTAAACCCTTTATAAATTCAAATGCTTACTTTTAGAAAATCTTCATTTTTTTTAATTTTTTTTAC
>JMBV01000180.1_pt1 | contig 23966 bp, 41 predicted proteins | sample 616531 | NCBI WGS metagenome assembly JMBV01 (sample SAMN02727904, study PRJNA239997) | anaerobic digester metagenome | biome: anaerobic digester; isolation source: mesophilic anaerobic digester inoculated with municipal waste water sludge... | place: Germany: Bielefeld University, CeBiTec ...
AAAACCTGGCAACGCCTTTTAGAAATGACAGCTTCGAGCGTTTACTGGCGGCAGTTATAGAATTGGGCCGCGGCTTAGTAGAATAACCGACTGTAAGTAAGGGGGGGCGGGCGCCGAGCCTGCCCATCTTATTTTATTGGGGGGGTGGTGGTGGCGTGGATTCTGCGCAATCAGGCCGTTGGCCTTATCTGGCGTCGGCCGCTTCTGCCGTCATTTTCGGATTTTCCTTTTTGTTTACGAAAAATGCGTTGGACAGCCTGGAAATGTTTCAGCTTTTGGGCTGGCGTTTTCTCGTGGCAGCACTGCTGCTAGTGATCCTTAAAATGTCTGGAGTAATAAAGGTGCGGCTGAGCGGAGAAAAGATCACCGGCTTGCTTTGGGTGGCTTTGTTTCAACCGGTGCTGTACTTTAGTTTTGAGACACTGGGGGGTCGATCTGACCTCCGCTTCTGAAGCGGGCATTATCATTTCCTTAATTCCCATCGCGGTGGCTTTTTTTGGCCGCCTTTATCCTGGGCGAGCGCTTAAATCCGGTGCAGTGGATTGCGGTGGTTGCTTCGGTGGGGGGGGTGTTGTGCTGCTTACTTTAGGTGGGGGGGCAGCAGGGATCGGTAGGGCACTGGCGCGGCATCGCGGCCCTTTTGGGTGCGGTCGCGGCCGGCAGCTTGTACAGCATTTATTCAAAGAAAGCGTCGCATAAATCCTCTCCGATCGAGGTTACCTATGTGATGATGTGGGTGGGGGGGGCAATTGTCTTTAATGCGATCGCTGTGGCAAAGTTTGCCCTGCAGGGCAAACTTCTTGCCTATTTTACCGAGGTGGTGAGCGTACAGGCGCTTACGGCAGTCCTTTATCTGGCCCTTTTGTCATCGGTAGCGGCTTTCTTTTTGATGAATTACTCCCTTGCCAAGTTAGATGCGGCTAAATCCTCCGTGTTTATTAACCTGACGCCGGTGGTTTCTTTATTTGCCGGTGCCTTTTTTTCGAAATGAGCGGATTACCCCCCCGCTGCAGCTTTTCGGTGCCGTGATTATCTTGGCGGGCGTGTGGGGGGGCGTAAGCAGCGTGGGAAAAGGTTTTGCAAAAAGAAAGGGGGGGAATCTGCCCGGTAATGCTTGACCCGCCTCTGCCTTTGTGATAGCCTTAGAGTGAAAAGAAATATTAACCCTAAAGAAAAAGGCAAACGTCTCGAAAGGGGCGGGCGCAAAGCCACAGGCCTAACGTTAGCTGGAGCTGACAATGGTGGCTGGGCTGCTCTTGAACGGTGCAAGCTGAAGCGCCATGCCTTTTTCCGTATATGAAAAGGCATTTTTTTGTGGTTCGCCCTGCATGAGTATAGTCTAACGGGTGAAAGTCCCGAACACGCCCTGATAGTGGGAAGTGTATAGCTGAAGACAAGGGTGTCCACCGTGAGGTGGAATCTGAAGGAAGTCGAAGGCAAATCTCTGGTCTGACGGACAGAAATCACATATCAGGCAGGGTATACCGGGTAAGGCTGCCACACAAGCTGAAACCCGATTACTATCCGAAGGTATACTATGTAGATGTGGCAGATGGATGGAGTGAAAGACTATACACCTTAACAGGGGAGGTCTGCACGATATGCTATGCAAGGTGATGAACTATTCACCTCTTAGTAACCTCTATCGGAAGGTAGGGCTGAACGTGCAGAAGTCAGTTCGAGTCGTAGTACCGTGGAAGTTGGTGAAAGCCAATGGAGGAAAGGACTTGACGGGGGGGACAGTGGATTAGTTGCAGTTTACTAAGAAAGCGAGAATAGCAGATGCTCGAAAGAGGTTACTTGTCTGAAAGTAGGTTGGAAACCGAGGATAGATGACAGGAACGCTTAGTGATCAAGGATAGACTGTGCAAGGGACACTACGCCAGATTCACTGAAACCGAACCGCCGCTTGCGGACCCGCATGAGCGGTGGTGTGAGAGGACGGGGGGGCTAGGCGCCCCCTCCTACTCGATCCTAAAATGCGGTAAGGGGGGGACTTGGGCAACCTAAAATAGACTATTTAGCTGTGTAAATCATCGGGGGGGATGGATAGGTATTATTATAGTTTTTAGGCATGCGGAAAAGACACTCAAGCAGATATGGCAGAGATGCGGCTATTCATGAACAAGCCCAAGTTTTCTTATATATAGAGGGTGGTTCTTCGCCTTATACCCCCCCAGGAGGCGGTGAACTGCCCTCTTCTTTTATAGTAAAACCCCCCCCTCCGCATAACCACAGAGGGGGGATTTGGGCGCCCGCTGCCCCCCCGTTATTTTTGAGTTTCCGTTTCCCGCACATAGTCCGCAATTTTCCGGTCCATTCTCGAGATGTGCCCGATCAGCCAGTCGATTACGATTTTATTGGCGTTGATGATCACCGTTACGCTTCCGCCCGAGTCGTCGTAGTTCTTGCTTAGCTCCGCCAAGCGCTGAATGAAGCCCTCATGGGCCTTTTTTTTGTGCCTCATAGCCCGGGTAGCCGATACTGAGCATGTATTGTTCTTCCTGGGCAAAATGCTTTTTCGTATACTGATCCAAAAATTCAAGCAGTTCGCCGATTACTTCTTTAGCCCGCCGCTGTTTGCCGGCCTCAAAGAGCTGTTCGGCCCGCTCAAACCAGGTCTTATGCTGCTCGTCAAGGAGTGGGATCCCAATTTCCAAATCAGAAGACCAACGCATACAATTCCCCCCCCTATCAAATAATTTATATGTTAGATCCAGTCTACAGCAAGTTCCAACAAATGGCAAGACCAGGCGCGGATTGCCCGGCCGGCTGTTAAAAGCAGGAATCGGGGTCGGCCTTGGCAAATAATAGGTGAAACTGAAGTATTGAGCGCAAGTGGGTTCAATCAGCCCAACTTAGAATGTTTTTCACCGCTTCATGCGCTGCCCAAACACAAGAAAGGCCGGTATATTCGCCAATATTGCAGCAAAGGGCCGTTTTGCCGTCAAACACGGCTAGGCCCGGGCGGAGCGTTCGGCTAGCGGCGAAAACAGACGAAAGGGTAAGAACAATGGCCAACAAGATTCTTACAGTACCGGAAGTGATCGAAGAGCAGGCCCGGTATTACTCCACGGGCAATGAATGGGTTGCCCTGCCGGAGATTACCCAGGACGGCGCTATTCACAGCTTTAATATTCTCAGCGAAAGGCACAAGGGAATGCTTGAGGTAAGGGGCGGTGCAAAACCCTTACTGCGCCCAATCGTTCAAATTGATGGCGCCGAAGCACCTTTAAAACGGGCGGTTTGGAGCCATGCGGCCGATTGGCTGCCCCGCTTTGATTTGGCGTGGCAGGGGGGGTAAAGATACGGGGGGGTACCATCTTTTGCCCCCGGGCAGCATCGGGGGGGTTTTGTCTACCTTCTGGAATTGAAAAACAATTCCGGGGGGGAGCAGCGCCACTGCAGCTTGGCGTGGGTGGGCAGTTGGCTGGAGACCCGTTTTACCGTTTACCGCAGCAGGCGCTCAATGGGCCTCAATGTAGGTTGGTACAACAGATGGACAAGGACTTTAACTTTCGAACACCGGGCGGGCCTGCCCGCCCTGGGCTGGGCAGTGGGCCTTTCCGCTCCCCCCCTTGCCGAAGTGGAGTGGCACATTGCCGATGCCGCATCAGAGGGCGAGGTATCCAACCACTGTGGTGATCCGCTGCATTTTTATTTGGCGAAAGGGATTTATCTCAGGCCGGGCGAACGCAGCAGCCTGGCCCTTTACACGGCGGTGAATAACGAGGCTGACGGCGCGGGTACCTGCGTTATAGACTTACAGCGCCACGGCAGTGAAAGACTGCTCGGCCAAGAGCTGGACCGGCTTTGCGGGCAGAGGTTGATCAAAGACGAGCGGTGGGGGGGTAGGCTCGGCCGGTTGTGCAACCGCAATGCTTTTTTTTAATTATTTCTTTGCCAGGGGGGGCGCTGTCTGGATACGGAGCGCACAGTGCTGATGACAACGCGCAGCCCCCGTTATTACGTGAGTGCCGCTTTTGGGCCAGAGATGCCTATTTGTGGAGTTTTCCCGCCTTGCTGCGCCTGGATAGGGAGGCGGCCGAGGAGGCGCTTTGCTCGGCAGTTCCACCTACAGGCGGCGCTTAGCGGAACACAGCCTGTACATGGACGGTACCGAGCTTTATCCCGGTTTCGAGTTGGACGAACACTGCGCTTGGCTGATTGCGCTGGGCCAATATTTGGCCGGAACTAAAGACTGGGCCCTAGTCGCAAAAATGGGCCAAGCACCCTTTACAACGTTTTGGCCGGGCTCGAGCCCTGGAAGGGTCCAAACGGCCTGTACGACACGTTTCTTTCACCCACGGATGATCCGGTGGATTGCCCCCCCTATTTGACGTACAACAACGTCCTGGTATGGCGCAGTTTTCTGATTCTGGCGGAAATTTTCGAACGGTCCGGTTGCGCCACGCGGGGAAACCTCATGCTTCAACGGGCGGAACGCTTGGCGGTCAAGATAAGGAAGAACTGTATTGTGGATGGCCCGCACGGGCAGATGTACGCCTGGGCGGTTGACGGGCGGGGCAGGCATGAACTTTTGGATCAACCCCCCCGGCAGCCTGCAGCTTTTGCAGTATTACGGCTTTTGCGCCTCAAACGATCCGGTTTACAAAAACACGGTGGCCTGGATTCACTCCACAGCAAATCCCCCCCACTATGTAGCCCACGGCAAATTTTCCGGGCCCGGCTGCGAGCATGCCCCCCCTATCCCTGGGTTTTAAGCCTTTGTTATGAACTTTTGAACGGGGACAGGCAGGCGGCCTTAGAACTTTTGGCACAGGCAGACTTAGACAACGGCCTTGCTTGCGAAACGGTGGATGCCGCCACAGGCCGGGTGAAAACGGGGGGGGCGGCTTTCGCCACCTGTGCCGGGTTTTAGCGCACAGCCTGGCACTCGCTTTACAGGGAAATACTTGGGTTTAGACCATGTAATTGAGATTTTTTTAAAGTCCTTTCTTTAGAAGGAATTCGATTGTCTTTAACGAAGTATAAACGCGAACAAAATCCAAAACAAAGGTAAAGGGGGATTGGGTTTTGGACCGATGGTAACTCGGATCCTTTTGGCATACCCATTTTGCAAGGTTATTTTAAAATAAATTAAGGGGGATGGTTTAGTGAAATTGTTGAGAAATTCGAAAGTGTTCTTGTTGGTGTTGGGCTTGTTCCTTGCTTTTTCCGCCATCGGCTTTGCTAAGGCTCCGAAAGTGGCCATTGTTTTGGACTTGGGCGGCTTAGGCGACCAGTCGTTTAACGATGCGGCCTACGCCGGCTTGGTCAAGCTGCGGGAAGAGCTGGGTGCGGAGATAAGGTATGTAGAATCCCGGACGATTTCCGACTACGAGCCTAACCTTTCGATGCTCGCTCGTGAAGGCTATGATGTGATCTGGGCCATCGGCTTTCTGTTAGAAGATGCGGTGCGGAAGATTTCGGTACAGTATCCGGACACAAAGTTCGGCATCATTGACGCCGGCTTTACACCGGAAGAACACGAAACGGTACTGCCTAACGTACTTGGTGTTTTGTTTAAGGAACATGAGGGCTCCTTCTTGGTAGGGGCTTTAGCGGCGGCAACGACCGAAACGAAGACGGTGGGCTTTGTGGGCGGCATGCAAAACCCGGTGATCGAAAGATTCGAAGCCGGTTTTAAAGCCGGTGTTTGGTCCGTTGACTCCGACATTAAGATTCTGACCAACTATACCGGTGCATTTGATGACCCGGGTAAAGGCAAAACGGCAACGGACTCCATGATTCGCCAAAAGGCGGACGTAATCTTCCATGCAGCGGGCGGAACCGGCTTGGGCATGATCGAGGCCGCTGAAGAGCAGGGCGTGTGGGCCATCGGTGTTGACTCTGACCAGCATCATGTGGCACCGACCGCCGTTTTAAACTCAATGATTAAACGCGTCGATGTTGCTGTCTTTGACGGAACAATCATGATGCTCGAACCCGATTTCAAAGCCGAAACGATCTCACTTGGGCTGCAGCAAAACGGTGTTGGCTTAGCACCGGAAGAATCTAATAATGCTACCGCAGAGGCCACGGCCGTTGCGTTAGAGTGGGCAGATAAAATCGGCTCAGGTGAATATGTGGTGCCTCAGTTCCCGAAAGAGGTATACGAGATCTTTGGTAAATAATAGTTACTGCAGAGCAGAATAAGATATTTGGGCGCCGGGATATTCTTCCCGGCGTCTAACACAATAGGGGGGGATTTAGATGGTATCACCCCCCCAAGACAGCGCGGTATTAGAGATGCGGGGTATTACGAAAGATTTCCCGGTGTAGTTGCCAACTCCGAGGTGGACTTCACTTTAAAAGAAGGCGAAATTCATGCCTTACTAGGTGAAAACGGGGGGGCCGGCAAAAGTACACTGATGAAAATACTGTACGGTATGTACCAGGCTGATGAAGGGACGATTAGAGTCCAAGGGCGGCTGCAGGAAATCGCGGAGCCAAACGACGCCCTGCGCTTAGGGATAGGCATGGTCCACCAGCATTTTATGCTCATCCCTCAATTTTCTGTGGTGGAAAACCTAATCCTGGGCACCGAACCTAAGCGCGGCGGGCTGTTTATGGATATGGCCACCGCCATCAAGCAGGTGCGGGAAGTGTCTGAAGAGTATGGTCTGGCGGTTGATCCGACCGCCCGAGTGATGAGTATTTCCGTTGGCATGCAGCAGCGGGTAGAGATTTTAAAGGCTTTGATGCGCGGTGCTGATATTTTAATTTTGGATGAGCCCACTGCGGTGCTGACACCGCAAGAAGTCCTGGAATTGTTTGAAATTATGCGCAATCTCAAAAAGATGGGCAAATCGATTATTTTCATCAGTCACAAGCTGAAGGAAGTAATGGCCATCTCTGATCAGGTTACCGTTATTCGGCGCGGGCAGATCATCGGTTCAGTACCCACCGCTGCTACAAACGTCAACGAGTTGGCCCGTATGATGGTGGGCCGCGATGTGGAGCTTACCGTTAGTAAAGACCTGCGAAACCGGGGCGGGAGATGTTCGTTATCGAGGATCTTCATGTCCACGATGATCGCCATTTACCGGCTGTAGCGGGTGTGTCCTTAACGGTGCGGGCGGGCGAAATCATGGGTATTGCGGGGGTGGATGGCAACGGCCAAAACGAACTAGCTGAAGCGATCACCGGAATGCGCCGAGCGGCGAAGGGCAGGATTGTGTTGAATGAACATGAGATCACCAATCTTTCTTCGCGCAAGGTTTTCGAATCTCGGGTAGTTCATATCCCGGCGGACAGGCATCGGCACGGCCTCATTTTAGATTTTAGCGTAGCGGAAAACATGGTGCTGCGCACCTACTATGCTCCGCCTTTCAGCAAGAATTCCGTATTAGATTGGGATATGATCAAACAAGAGGCGCGCAGCCTGATCAAGGAATATGATGTGCGAACGCCGGGCGAGGATATCCCCCCCGCCAGTTCCTTATCGGGTGGCAATCAACAAAAGGTGATCGTGGCTCGGGAACTGGCGCAAGAGCCCGAACTAATTGTTGCGGCTCAGCCCACAAGGGGTTTGGATGTGGGGGCCATCGAGTTTGTCCACCGACGTTTAATCGAGGCCAGGATGATCAGAAGGCTGTACTGCTTTTCTCGTTAGAATTAGATGAGATTATGGCCCTGGCGGATAGGATTGCCGTTATGTACGAAGGAAAGATTGTTGGTGTTGTGGACCGCGATGAAGCAACTGAAGAAATGCTCGGCCTAATGATGGCAGGCATAGAGAATAGCAAAGCGGCGGTGGCGGCTGAAGGGGGGGAGGACAATGACCAAAAAGAACACATGGTGGTCAGGGGGGGTTGCAGTTCCCTTGGTTGCTATCTTGTTGGGGGGGCTATTAATCGGTGCTGTGTTGATGATCGTGACTGGCACTAACCCCCATTACGGGTTACGCTGCACTGTTGCGCGGCTCGTTTGGCAGCGGCGTTGATTTTTCTGAGACTATTATGTATGTAAACCCGTTGATTTTTACAGGGCTTTCCATTGCGGTCGCTTACAGTGCGGGCCTGTTTAACATCGGCGCGGAGGGCCAAATCATTGTGGGTATGCTCGCTTCCGCTTTTATCGGTTTCAAATTCGCCGGTTTACCCAGGCTGATTCATTTGCCCCCTAACGCTCGGTGCCGGAATGTTGGCCGGGGGGGCGTTGTGGGCATCTGTTCCGGGGGGGTATCTGAAGGCTAAGTTCGGGGTGCACGAGGTGGTCAACAGCATCATGATGAACTATGTGGCCCTGCACCTTTCGCACTACCTTGTCACGGGCCCCATGACTGATACTAGAACAGCCCTTCCTTATAGCCCTGAGATCGCACCCACGGCCAAGCTGTGGCGGTTTTCGCGGGAATCAGCAGCCAATACCGGGTTAATACGGGGGGGATTCTCATCGCCATTGCGGCCGCGGCCATTGTTTACTGGCTGCTTTATAAAACAACCACCGGTTACGAAATTCGGGCGGTCGGTTTTAATCCGGATGCTTCCGGCTATGCGGGTATGAATACGGCTCGCGCAATGGGCACCGCCATGCTCGTTTCGGGTGCCCTGGCCGGTTTGGCCGGTGCGGTGCAGGTGATGGCGGTACAGCATAAATTCTTGGATATTTTCGTCTTTGAAGGCTTTGGTTTTGACGGCATCGCCGTGGCATTGGTGGCGAAAAACAACCCCCCCTTTGGTATTTTAGGCAGCGCTTTCCTCTTCGGTGTCCTACACAGGGGGATCCCAAACCATGCAGGCCATGGCGGGGTTCCTAAGGAGACTATCGGCATTGTTCAGGCTATCATCATTTTCGCTGTGGCAGCGGAAGGATTGATTAAGGGCTGGATTCCGGGTTTGGAAAAGATCAAAAGCCTTTTCTTTAAAGGAAAGGAGGCGGACGTCTGATGGGTATTGATTGGCAGCTTATTCAATACTTTTTAATCGATTTATTGGCGTCTACCGTGACGCTGTCAGCGCCTCTGATTATGGCTTCTATTGGTGGCGTCTTCAGTGAACGATCGGGTATTATCAATATAGGGATCGAAGGCATGATGCTGACCGGTTCTTTTGTTGGCGTTTTGTTTTCCCACCTGACGGGCAATGCCTGGATTGGCTTTCTAGCCGGGGCATGCGCCGGTGGGCTCATTGCGGCGCTCCACGCGGTGGCGAGTATTAAGTACCACGCGAATCAGACGGTATCGGGCGTAGCAATCAATTTATTGGCAACTGCCTTGACCGGATTTATGCTGCGGGCGATCTTTAAACGGGCGGGACAGACAAATAGAGTGGCGAAACTAGCCTTCTGGTCCTTCCCCTGGCTGCGCAATATTCCCGTTATTGGGGGGGACATCTTCAGCAGAAATACGCCTCCGGTGTATCTTGCTTTTGTGGTTGTAATCGTTTCGCACATTATCCTCTTCAAGACGCCGTTAGGCCTGAGAATTCGGGCCGCCGGAGAGCATCCGGAAGCGGCGGATACGGTGGGGGGGTCAATGTGATAGGCGTCAGGTATTTTCGGTCATTACCAGTGGATTCTTGGCCGGGATGGCAGGCGCCACCCTTTCTTTAGGGCAGCTTTCTCTATTTAGGGAAGGGATGAGTGCCGGTAAGGGGGGGTTTATCGCACTCGCCGCTATGATTTTTGGGAAATGGACACCCGTGGGTTCTTTGGGCGCTTCGCTCTTGTTTGGGGGGGTGGCTGATGCTCTGCAGCTCACTGCTCAAAACTGGGGGGGGCTGGTGGCGATTCCCACCGAATTCTTTGCCATGTTCCCCCCCTATTTGATTACCATGGCGGCGCTGGCCGGAATTATTGGCAGGTCTACAGCACCGGCGGCAAGCGGAAAACCGTATATCAGGCGCGGCATGTAGCGTTTCAAAAACAGAGGCCGGCAGGCGCGAGTGGGGGCGCCGCCGGCCTCAATTTTTTTATGTTCACATGTCAGCAATAATTTTTTTTGACCAGCCTGATAAAATCATCCGCGGCCCGCCGGCCCATTTCCACAACCTCGGCGTGGCTCGTCCCCTGTGTGTAAATGCAGGTCATGTTGGTGATGCAGGAGATTCCCAAGAGTTTCAGGCCGCAGTGCCTGGCCACTATTGCTTCCGGAACGGTGGACATTCCCACCACATCAGCACCTAAGGCCATGTAGGCCCTGATTTCAGCGGCAGTTTCATAGGTGGGGGGGCCCTGCCAGTAACCATAGATTCCCTTTTGCAGTTTAATACCAAGCGTTTTGGCGGATTGTTGTGCCAACGAAATCAATTCCGGTGTATAGGCTTCGTACATATCAACAAAACGTTCACCGAATTCGTCCAAATTTGGCCCGCGCAAAGGCGACGGAGCAAAGAGCGAAAGGTGGTCTTCGATCACCATTAGTTCGCCCGGTGAGAAATGTTTGTTTACCCCACCGCAGGCATTGGTAAGAATTAGGGTATCAATTCCCAGTTTGGCTAGGACTAATGGGAAAAGTCGTTGTATTGGTACTGTATCCTTCGTAGTAATGGACGCGCCCCTGCATAACAACTACCTCGCGTCCTTCCAACCGCCCGATGATTAATTGGCCTTGGTGGCCGGCAATAGTGGCAGCCGGAAAGTTGGGGATATTGGCAAAGGGGGGGATGCGCACCGCCTCTTCTACGCGGCTTGCCAGGGCGCCCAGCCCTGAGCCGAGGACGATACCTATCCGCGGTTTTAGGGGGGTCTTTGCCTGAATGAATGAGGCGGCTTTCGCAATGGCTGCCGATAGCTTCTTTGGATCGAGCACAGCTAAGTTGTTGTCCATAATACCCTCCTTGAATAATTATTGCAGCCAAGCTATTTTACTAAGCTGCTGTTTGCAGTGTTAAACCGGCGCCCGCTGAACCTTAAAAGGGCGTTGGGGTAAGTAATAGCCATGGTTACCATATCCTGCGGGCCGGGTTTTGTAAGCGTGGCCGTTATCACAAGGTTGTTCGGGCTTGTCTCAACTGCCTTTTCTATTTTAACCCGGTAGCCGCCCGTGGGTTTTGCACCCGCGCAAAGAAGAATATACGTGTCTTCATGGAGCGTCAGGCTGTAAAGCCCCTCAGTGCGGTGGTGCTTTTCATACCACGCGGACAGCTCGCTGTTGGCCTGCAGATCCTCTCTGCTGACAAGGCTGTATTCCACATCTATCCCCCCTCCACCGCGGTGCCGCTGCCTGAATCAAGCAGCACACAGCCGCATTCCTTGTCCCAGTCCACTACCGCTCCGAAGTGTTCGGCGGTAAAGCGCAGGGGGGGCAGGTACAGCACGTTCTGCACCAGTCTCGGGGGGGCACGTCCAGCCCGGCGATTTCAAGGATCTCGCCTCGGGTTACTACCGCCAGATCTTTACCTACCTGTAAAGTCAAGTGCACTGAGTCCGTTTTGAGCATGATCCGTTTCACCTTGCCTTTCGCAGTCTGCTGCAAAAGCGTGACCAAATCGGCGGCTGAGATTAAGATGCGGCCGCGTTCCAATAACAAGGGTTGTTTTAATTCCACCAGGCCGTTGTCCATGATCAGTGACAGCGATACTTGTGGTTTTCCGCCTGCCCAAGCGGCGCTTGGTTGGACGGCCGCGGTAAGAACCAATAGCGCCAGAAGCATGAAGGCCTTACCCTTAGTCATCATCTCACCCCTATGTTAAGTTTTCAGCGTTATTCTTCTCTTTTTGCCCGCGTTATTCCTGCCTTATGGCAGGAGTTTGCCACCGCCGGAACATATATAGGACAAGGAGAGAAACTATTTGGGGGGGATTTTCATGGGCGGCATTCGGTTTATCCATACTGCAGATATTCATCTGGGCAGCGTACTTGAGACCGGGGGGGATGGGCCGCTTCCCGATTCCATGCAAGAACTGGTCACGTCGGCCACTTTCGAGGGATTTCGCCGCGTTTGCAGTTTGGCGATTGAGCATGCCGTGGACTTTGTGGTTATTGCCGGAGATCTATATGATCGCCGGGCACGCTCCGTCCATGCCCAGGAATTTTTCGTTGCCCAGTGTCTGCGGCTGCAGGCCGCGGGCATCGGCGTCTATGTTTTGGCGGGCAACCATGACGCACTGCGGCAGAAAAACGAGTTGTTTGAGCCACCCGCTAACGTTTTTACTTTTTCGGCGGAGGCACCGCAGGTGTTTACAACCGTCGATCGGCGGGGGGGTAAGGCGGTAGCCCGCTTAGTGGGCCAATCCTATGGGCGCAGCGCCGAAAAGGCCCGGCTGCATCTTAATTATCCGGTATTGCCTGCTGATTTATGGAATATTGGCGTGCTGCACACCCAGCTCGATGGTGAACCTTCTCCATACATCCCCTGTTCTTTAGGTGAACTTAAATCCAGGGGGGGCGACCTTCATTATTGGGCCTTAGGCCACATTCACCAACGGGGGGGCATCCTGCATGGCGGAGCACCCCCCCATATTGCCTATCCGGGCATCCCCCCCAAGGCAGGCATTTTAAGGAGCAAGGGCGAGGGGGCTGCCTATTGGTGGAGTTGGGCCGCCTTCAGCAGGATGTATTTACTTTCTTGCCCACTGCCGCCGTTGTCTATAAGCGGGAGGAGATTTTCATCGATGAAGAGCCCGATGACATCCCCCCCAAACCCTGCCCGAATTAGAAACGCGGCTGATTGCCGCGGCGGAGGAGATCTTGGCGGCCGGGGGGGAGGATGGAAGTTATCCGGTGCAGGGTTATCTGATCCACTGGATTATTCGCGGCCGCAGCTCCATTCACGGGTTAATCGCGGAGCAGCCGGACGAGGTGCGCGCCCTTCTCCTGGAGAGCCTGCGGGGGGCCGCTTCAGCAGCGGCACACCTTTTTTTGTGGAGCGCGGAGCTTACTTTACGGACCGAGCCCGCACTTGATTTAGAGGAAGTACTCAGGGGGGGCAGCCCCCCCGTTGCGGAAGAACTGGAGCGTGTGATTGAGGACTGCAAAATAATGCGGAAGTTCAAGCAAGGCTTAAGGAAAGTCTCGGTGCAATCTGGGGGGGCGGGCACGAGGATGAAGAAAACTATGGCGATAAGGATGACTTCCGTTTTCCCGTAGATGATCAGGCCCTCATAGAACTTCTGGCTGCCGCCAAGCAGTTGATTCTGGAAAAATTAGCTGAAGGAGGGAATGAAAATCAAAATCCAGCGCCTGCATATCAGGGATTTTGGCATACTGCGCGATCAAACACTCGAGCCTTTGCACCCCCCCGGGTTGGTAGTGATCGGCGGTTTGAATCGGGCGGGGAAGTCCACCTTGATGCATGTCTTAAGGTGTTTGGGTTACGGTTTTCCTCGCGGCGGCAATCTGCCCCCCCGGCAACCGTCGAATACGAGGTGGAAGCGGATGTAAGCTGCGGGGGCGCCCTGTACAGCCTGCGCTTGAGGGGGGGATACGCTGCGCCAACATTGACTAGGATTTCGCCTGCCGGGTCTGATATAGAAGGGGGGGTAGCGCAGCTGTACTCGCCGGACAGCTTTACTTATGGGCAGCTGTTCACCATCACACTGGAAGAACTGCAGGGCGTGGCCAACCTTCCCGCGGGCGAGCGCCGCCGGCTGCAATCCATTTTGCTGGGCGCGGGCTTAAAAGAAGTGGCCATGCTGCCTCGGCTCAAGAAAGAATTGAGCAGCCGAGCAGATGCCATTGGCGGAACGCGGGGGGGCAATCCGTCCGTGGCCCAGTTCAGAAAATTCCATGGGGGTATTCTGGAAGGGCAGGCGATCAAGAACCGGGGCCTGAGCCACGTTAGAAAATATGGGGGGGAGCAGCGGGCGCGATTAAACGTGCTAAAGATGGAGCTGAAGAACGCCCGTGAGGAGTTGGCCTTGGCCAGGCAGCGGGTGCGCCGCCTAGATTTGGTTAAGAATCATTTTGAGAACTATTTGGCCTTGGAACGTCTGGGCAGAGAGTTGAAATATGGGGGGGAAAATAAACGCTGGCGATCCGTTCCCGGCCCGGATCAGCTGGAGCGGGTCACCGAGCTGCTAGCCCGCTGTGCCGCTGCTGCAGGCGACATAAAAGAAAGGGAAATCGGCCTCGGATTTAATGTGGAGGGCGATACCGGTGCCGAGCTAAGCGCTGCTTTGGCCGCTCGGAGCCATGAGTTGGCGGGTCTGGCGGCGGGTGTTTCAGGCGTGAAAGAGCGCTTGCGCCAAGTAGAAGACAATGAACAGCAATACAACCAATTGCGGCGGGGCTTGGCGGATCGGATTCGCGCAGTTAACGTGAATTGGCCCGCTGATGACTTGCGGTCCATTAGTGCTTTACGCACTGACGCCATTGAGCGGCATCGGTTGGAAGAACTGGTGGAAAAACATTATCTGCTGGAGGCTGAGCAAAAAGAGCAACACACCCAGTTAGCCAGACTGCGCGTGGAGCAGCAAGAAGACGAGGCGGATCTTCAGGCGCTTGAAAACCCCCCCGCCTCGGGCTGCGCGCCTACATTATGCTGAGCCTCATTATTGCAGCGGTTTGTGTGCTGGCGGGCTTATTCTTCAACCCGTGGGCCATATCCTTACTGGGCTTGGCGGTACTTTTGAGCATGACAGCTTACTACTTCACCGGTTCGGGTAGGGGGGGCGAAATGCGGGAACGGCGCCGAGATAGGTTGGTAGAGCGGGCCGCCGAGATCGCGGTTCTGGAAGAATCCCTGGCCGAGATGGCCGCCGGCCAAGCGGAGTGCTGGGCCGAACTGGAGCAGAGTCGCGTCCTATTAAGTTTAGATGAGCAGGTTCCTTTCAGCCGGCTTCCGGGCTATCTGGAACAGGCCAAGGTTTTGCAGGAGCGCATTCTGGAATTGGCTAGGCTGGAAGCGGAACTCAGCAGCGCTAAAGAAGGCCTGGAACAGTCACTGAGGCGCTACAGCGAGTTTTTATCTAGCTCGCGAAGCGAGCCGGGCTCCCGGAGCGAGCCGGGAAAGATATCATTACGCTTGCGGGCGGCCGCAGGGAACAGTGGGCACAAGTGTTCCTGCGGCTTGAGCAGTGGCAGGAGAAGCTGGCGCAAGTGGAAAAAATCGAAGTATTGCGGCGCAGGCTGGAGGCGGATCGGGCCGAAATACAAAAAATCATGGACGACTTTGGCTATTCGGCGCCCGGCTTAGATTTGGCGGAAGAGGGTGCCGCTTTCGTAAAAGCCGGCCGGGCTGCAATTGAAGTTGCCGAACTAGAACGCAAACTGGCCGAACTGCAGCGTGAAGTACAGGGTTCTCTCGCTTCGGATGCCGTGCGGGAGGCGTTCGGTTTAGAAGAAGGCGACGGGGGGGTTTGGATATCTTTCGCAGCCACTGTGCGCCTTACGCAGCGGTGGAGGAAGCGGAGCAGGCCCACCGGAGCGCGGTGCGTGACAGGGATGAACAAGAGGCCAGAGTGGAAGAATTGAAGAATACTAAACTGGCGTTAGTGGCCGAATTAGAGCGTTTATCTTCCCAACGGGACGTGGAGGCAGGCCAAGCAAGATCTACCACAACCGTGCTGAACTGCGGCGGTTGGCTGAAAGCTATGCCTTATACAGGGCGGCGGCCTTTTTACTGCAAGAAACGGAGCAAAATCTACTCAGCGGCATGAAAGACAGCATCATGGCCGGAGCGGGCAAAATGTTCAAGCGTATTACGGGGGGGGCGCATACGCGGGGGGGATTGAACCCGGGCAGGATCTTTTGGAGCAAGATTTCCATGCGGTCTTACCGGATAATGCTGATCCCCAGACGATGGCCATGTTAAGCAGGGGGGGAACCAGAGAACAGCTTTACCTGGCAGTGCGCTTAAGCCGGATTTTAGAGGTTCAGCCTGCACTACCCATTATTATCGATGATTCACTGGCCAATTTTGACGCTCCCACCTGGACCAATCCCTGCGCATTTTACACCAACTGGCCGAAACACACCAAATATTTGTCTTAACCTGCCACGGCCGGTTAGTGGAGAAGGTGGCCGGGTTAGGGGGGGCCAATCCCAGTTTTGGCGGTTGGAACAGGGCAAATTTGCCCAAAGCGAACACGAAGAATTAATCAAACATCTAGGCTGATAGAAAAGAGGTTGCGGAGTGGACATCTTCAGGCGCTCACTATACCGATTAGCGTTGATTATTATTGTTTTGCTCGGGATACCGTTCTTGGCGGCGGCGGAACAGAGCTTGACCATTTTGTTTACACATGATCTGCACGATCATCTCCTGCCCTATGAGGTGCTTATTGATGGCAAGATAACCACGGTGGGCGGTTATGCCCGCTTGCTGGAGCAGATCAACCGGGAGAAGGAGTGGGATCCCGAACTACTGCTGCTCGATGGGGGGTGATTTTTCCATGGGGACACTGTTTCAGACAATTTTTTTTCCGCTGAGGCCCCCCCCAACTGCGGATTATGGGGCAGATGGGTTACGATGTAACAACGTTTGGAAACCACGAGTTTGATTTTCGAGCCCGAGGGTTAGCTGAAAGCCTCGCTGCAGCAAAAAAATAGCGGCGATGCCCTACCCCCCCGCTTGACTGCGGGAAACGTTCTTTTTCCCACGGATGGGGGGGCAGGCCGCTTGAGCCCATCCCTACAGCAGCTGCAGACAGCTATGGACAATTACCCCCCCGTGGAAGAATATGTGATTTTAGAAAGGAAAGGCATAAAAATAGGTATTTTCGGCCTTATGGGCCGAGACGCGGTTTCTAATGCCCCCCCATGGCAGAGGTCGATTTTGAAGATTATCTTGCTGCCGCGGAGCGCATCGTCGATGTGTTACAGACACGGGAAAACGTGGATTTGATCATCTGCCTTTCCCATGCGGGTACGTCCGGGCGCAGCCCAAAAACGGAAGATGAGCTGTTGGCAAAGAAAGTGCCCGCCATTGATGTCATTATTTCCGCGCACAGCCATACCGAACTGCACCAAGCGCTGCGCGTGGGAGATACCATAATTGGGTCCTGCGGCGAATACGGCATGAATCTGGGGATTATGCGCTTGGTTCGGGGTGAAGATCGGTGGGAATTAGCTGGCTATGAGCTGCGCGCCATCGAAGCGGGGCTGCCGGAAAATGAGGAGTTGGCAGCCGCGATTGGGGAGTATCAGGATTTGGTGGAAGAAAAATATTTGTCCCGGTTTGGCTTAGGGTACGATCAGGTTTTGGCCCGAGCCACATTCAATTTCACCCCCTCCTTTGAACTGGGCGCGGAACACAAAGAAGAACCTCTCGGCAGCCTAATCAGTGATGCTTATATTTACGCCGTTCAGCAGGCTGAAGGCGAACAATACGAGGAGATCGCGGCGGCCATCGTGCCCAACGGGACGATCAGGGGGGGTTCCTTTGTGCAGGGTGACATTACCACTTCCCAGGCCTTTATCGTCAGCTCTTTAGGCATCGGTAGGGACGGTATCCCCGGTTACCCCCTAGTATCGGTGTATTTAACGGGTAAAGAATTGAAGACCCTCTGTGAGGTGGATGCTTCAGTAGCACCTATCATGGGCGCCGCGCAGCTCTACACTTCAGGCTTGGTTTACACATTCAATCCCAGGCGCCTGATTTTCAATAAGGTTACAGAGGTGTACCTGCAAAATCCGACGGAAGCCTGGAAGACGTTGATGACGAACGGCTGTATCGCGTGGTGGCCGGACTGTATGCGGGCCAGATGCTGCCCGCGGTTAGCGCCAAGTCTTTCGGGCTCCTTTCGCTGGCTCCCAAAATAGGGAAGGCAGCGTGATTCGGGATTTTGAGGAGTATATTATCTTAGATCATTCCCGGGGGGGTGAAACAAGCGAGATCAAGGAATGGCAGGCAATCGCGCAGTACCTCCAATCCTTCCCCGAGGAAGGCGGCGTTCCTACCATTCCCCTAGATTACAGCCGGGCTTCGGGCCGCAAAATGTCGTCCCCCCCAGCCTACATCCGGGTGCGCTTTTGAAAAACCCCCCCAATCGCTTTGCCTTCGCCGTATATGCGGTTGTGGCCGCTTTAGGTTTGGGCGTGGGCCTTGCTGCCAGCAGGATCAGCGCTAAGCGCAGAGCCCGGGCTCGCAAGATTTTTCGTTAGTAAACAAGGCCGGCTTTGTTGGCAGCGGCAGAGGAGGATTATAGGTGGCTAAGATCATTTTGCCGGAGCGATCACCGCAGGTTCGGGCGGCCTTGGAAGGCGGGCATCCTGTCGTGGCTTTAGAATCTACGATTATTGCCCACGGCATGCCCTATCCGAAAAATGTGGAAACAGCCCTACGGGTAGAAGAGGCAGTCCGTACCAGCGGTGCGGTGCCGGCTACAATCGCGATTATAAAGGGAAAACTCAAGGCCGGTTTATCGGAACAGGAAATTGAGGATTTGGGTAGGTCGGGAACTGCGGTGCCCAAAGCAAGCAGGCGTGATCTGGCGCTTTTGGCGGCGCGGGGACTCTCCGGCGCAACCACCGTGGCAGGCACGATGGCCATCGCCCATTTAGCCGGCATATCGGTTTTCTGCACGGGAGGCATTGGCGGTGTGCACCGCGGCGCTGCCGCAACGATGGATATTTCCGCCGATCTGGAAGAATTGGGCCGCACACCGGTGCTGGTTGTCTGTGCCGGGGTTAAATCAATTTTGGCTATTGGTCTGACTTTGGAGTACTTGGAGACAAAAGGCGTGCCCGTACTGGGCTATCAAACGGATGAACTGCCTGCCTTTTATACAATCAAAGCGGGTTCAATGTTGATTATAAGGTTGAGGGGCCTGCGGAGATCGCCGCCATTTATAAAAACCAAAGGGATTTGGGCTTTACCCAGGGCGTGGTCGTGGGCAATCCCATTCGGCCCGAACACGCCCTGGAGCGCTCTTATATTGAGGGCATGATTGATCAAGCCCTTGTGGAAGCAGAACGGCGGCAGATTAAAGGGAAAGCGATCACACCCTTTTTGTTGGATACCATTCAGAAGGCAACGGGAGGGAAAAGCCTGGAAGCCAATATTGAGCTCGTTTTAAACAATGCCAAGCTGGCCGCGGAGATTGCGGTGGAGTACAGTAAACTTAAGCGCGGCCGAGGGGGGGAAGAACGTTGAGTTTCCGCCGGGCACAGGTTTTGGTCATTGGCGATTTACTTCTGGACTACCAATATTGGGTGGAGAAATTTCCCCGGGCGGGTGGGGGGGACGAGCCGATCTTGGGGGGGTGGCGAAAAAGCCTGGGCGGTTCCGCGGCCAACACTGCCGTTACCCTCGCTTCGTTGGGTGTTCCCTGCCTATTCTGCGGCATGCTGGGTGAAGATGAAGCGGCCGGGGGGAAATCAGTGCCCAATTAGAATCAATGGGCATTGACACCTCCCATATTCAGTTCGGCATTTCCACAGGCTACACCGTGACTATGATTGATGCCAGCGGGGGGGAGCGCACTATGTTTTCCTACCGCGGCGCTTCCGCCCGGGCGCCCGAATTTACCCCCCCGGTTAGCAGGCGCCCTTACAGATGCGGCCGTTCTTTTTCTTTCCGGTTATTATCTACTGCAGGCAAAACAGGCCCGTTTCGTTTTGAAAGCGGCTGAACTGGCCAAGGCCTCGGGCGGTTTGGTGGCGCTTGATCCATCACCCATGATCGGATCGGTGGCGGCTGAAGTGCTGGAACCGCTTTTGGCAGTCACGGATTTTATCTTTCCCAACAAAAGGGAGTTAAGGCTGCTGACCGGGGGGGTGGGCGATGAAGAGCGAGGGATTGGCGCGTTACTGGAAAGGACCAAGCATATCGTGCTTAAGCTGGGCGGCGGGGGGGTTCGCGTTTGGCACTGCGCACCCCGGCGGGTGTACGCATGTTTGCTGCACCCGCGGTGCAGGTGTCCGCAGTGGATACCACCGGGGGGGCCGGTGATGTGTTTAACGGCGGGTTTATAGCGGCCTACCTTCAGGGGGGGGACGCCTTCGGAGTGGCTGGAGCGGGCAAATGCGCTTGCCGCGCAGGCCATCGGCCGCAAAGGCGCCACTTCTTTATTCTTTAAGTGAGAAAAAAACGAGCCGAGGGTACACCGACACCGGCTCGTTTTCCGTTTAAGGTCAGTCTTCCAGTTTGTGAATGAACAAACCGCTTAGCAGCTTTGGTTCAAACCAGGTTGATTTAGGCGGCATGACTTTGCCGCTATCAGCTACTCTAAGCACATCGCTGATCGCCGTGGGGTACATGGAAAACGCAACCGCCATGCCTACCCTGACGCGCCGCTCCAGTTCACCCACACCCCCCCTAATTCCGCCCACAAAATCAATCCTGGCATCTGTGCGCGGGTCCTTAATATGCAAAATGGGGGGCTAAGCAAGTTCTCCTGCAGGATGGCCGCATCTAAGCCGCGTACCGGATCGCTGTCGTGGATAATTTCCGATTTGGCTGTAAGTTTGTACCACCGGCCGTGCAAATACATGCCGAAAGTATGCTTTGTTTGCGGCTCAAAGGGGCTTGTGGGCGCAGGTTCAACTGTGAAATGCTCACCAACCCGCTTTAAGAATTCCTCTTGCGAAATGCCGGCCAGATCGGCCACAAGGCGGTTATACGGCCAAATTTTAAGATCGGAGGCGGGGGGGAAAAGCACCGCCAAAAAGAAATTGAATTCCGCATCGGCGGGGGGGCTTGGGGGGGTTTTGCTTGCGCAGTTCCATGCCCACCTGCACAGCGGCGGAGGAACGGTGGTGGCCGTCCGCGATATAAAGGTGATCAACTTGGGCGAAGAGTTCCACTATTTTTGCACAACTGCCTGTTCATCTATGACCCACACCATCTGTTCCACATCGTTGGCCGTGAACTGATAAACGGGTTTGCGGCTGTTGGCCCACTCATTGATAATGGCCGTTATTGCCGGCTGTTCCGGGTAGGTCTGGAAATGGGGGGGCCCGATTGCGCGTTCAATGCCTTAATGTGGTTAATGCGATCCACTTCTTATCGGGCGGTGAATTCGTGTTTCTTGATTACATCCTGCTCGTAATCATCGATGGAAGTACCGCAAACTAGGCCCGTCTGCGTTCGGCCCTCCATGATCTGCCGATAGATATAGAAGCAGTCCTTTTCGTCCTGGATAAACTGCCCCCCCTGCTTAAGCATCCGGCGGAAGATTTCGCCTGCCTTTGCATACACCCGATCCTCGTGGGGGTCGGGAAGATCGGGGAAATTTATCTCGGCTCGATCAATGCGCAGAAAAGAATACTCATTGCCTTTTACCATTTCTTTCGCTTCTGCCGAATCCATGACATCATAGGGTAAGGCCGCGATTAAATGGGCAAGATCCTGCCTTGGCCTCACCGCTCTAAATGGTTTGATTAACGCCATTAACTGATCATCCTCCTTGGGGGGAAATTAATGCTGTTCTGTACCGGCTTGCCCCCCCGGGCGAAGTTTAGGACTTCTTCAGCCACGATCACCGCCACATTTAACTGTGCTTCCTTTGTGGACGCGGCGATATGGGGGGGTGACGATTACATTTTCCATCTCGATCAGGGAAAAGTCTTGCGGCGGTTCCTGGGCAAAGACATCCAAAGCCGCGCCCGCCACATGCCCGCTTGCTAAGAATTGTTTTAACGCTGCCTCGCAAACAATGCCTCCCCCCCGGGCGCAGTTAATGATTAAGACGCCCTTTTTTTTGTCTTTCCGAGCGCCTCCGCATCGAGCAGCCCCTTCGTTTGTTCCGTGAGGGCGGTGTGGACAGAAATAATGTCCGCTTCCCTTAGCAGTTTATCTAAGCCGGCGGCTGTGGCGCCGAATTTAGACGCCCTATCCTGCGTGATCGATCGGCTGTGGGCCAGCACATTCATTTCAAAAGCGGCCGCTCTTTTGGCTAATTCCGTGCCAACGCGCCCAAAACCAAGGATACCCAGCGTCTTGCCTTTCAGTTCAGTGCCTTGGAAGGCGGCCCTATTCCATTCCCGCCTCTTCAAAGAATTATTGCCCTGGGGGGGTATGTTGCGCACTAGGGCGAGCATCATGGCAAAGGTGTGCTCCGCGGTGGAGACAATATTCCCGGAGGGGGGGCGTTCACCACATTTATACCCCGGGCGGTCGCTGCCGCAACATCGATATTATCAACGCCGACGCCGGCGCGGGCGATGATTTTCAACCTTTGCATCTGTTCGATCACATCTGCCGTCACCTTAGTGCCGCTGCGCACTAAAATAGCGTCAAAGCCGGCCAGATCGTCAACCTGATCAATCCCCCCCTTCTGCACAACCTCAATCCGCTCCTCGGCCAAAAGGGGTGCCAGACCCTGCTGCGCGATTTTATCGGACACAAGCACTCTAAACATAAAATTCCTCCTTCCATATTTTTCATGTTCGACGGGTTTTATTATATCATAAAAGGGGGGGTAATAGTGTAAATAATGTTATGAAATTGTTGTGCAGCGGCTTGAAGTTATGGTACGATAAGAACAAGGTTACTCAATGTTAGCAAGGAGGAGCGAGATGAAAAGAGCATTTAATTTTAACGCAGGGCCGGCCGCCCTACCCCTGGCGGTGCTGGAGGAGGCCCGGGAAGAACTGCTTGACTTCAACGGTACGGGCATGTCTGTGATGGAATTAAGCCACCGCAGCCGAGAATACGATGCGGTCCACAATCGGGCCCAAGAGCTTTTAAGGACGCTTTTAGATATTCCCGCGGATTATGCCATTCTTTTTTTACAGGGTGGTGCCAGCCTGCAGTTTTCTATGCTGCCCATGAATTTTTTTGAGTGCGGGGCAGACCGCTAATTACATCCTTACCGGCTCTTGGTCCGAGAAGGCCTTGGCCGAAGCGGAACGATTCGGGCGGATCAAAGTGGGGGGGCAAGCAGCAAAGCGGCAAAGTATAATCATATTCCACCGCCGGGCAGCGTGCAGATTGACGGTGATGAGGCTTATGTGCACCTTACTTCCAATAATACTATTTACGGTACCCAATGGGCGGAATTTCCTAATACTGATCGGGTGCCGCTCGTAGCGGACATGTCCAGCGATATTCTTTCTAAACCCCTGGCTGTGGGCCAATTCGCCCTTATTTACGCGGGAGCGCAGAAAAATTTGGGGGGGCCCTCCGGTGTCACCGTTGTGATTCTGCGGCAGGATTTGCTGGAGCGGGCCAACGCCAATCTGCCCACTATGCTCAGGTATGCGACACATGCGGAGCGCAATTCTCTGTTTAACACTCCGCCCACCTTCGGCATCTACCTCTTAGGCAAGGTGCTGGCCTGGGTAGAAAAATCAGGCGGGGGGGTAAAAGCGATTGAAAAGCGGAATAGGGCTAAAGCGGCCTTAATTTATGATGCCATTGATGAAAGCGGCGGATTTACACGGGCCATGCGCAAAAGGACAGCCGGTCGCTTATGAATGTAACCTTCAACCTGGCTTCGCAAGAATTGGAGAGACAATTCCTGACAGAGGCGGCGGCTCAGGGCTTTGTGGGTTTAAGCGGCCACCGCTCCATTGGGGGCTGCCGTGCGTCGATCTACAATGCGGTTCCCGTGGAGGCATGTGAGGCGCTGCGTGAGTTCATGCTTTCTTTCAAAAAAACGAAACTAGCCCGGGCCTTCCGGTGCAGGAATTTGCCTGAAAGGCGGTGAAGTAGAATAGTGAAGCACTATTTTACTCGGAGCTTGGCTTTTCAACAAATTGCCGATCCGGAAGGGGCGCATCATGACCTATTTTCTAGGAGTTGCAGGCGGCGGGTTAAGAACAATCTGCTATTTGGCGAACGATAAAGGTGAATTATTGGGACGGGGGGGGAAGCGGGGGGCTTCCCTTCACTATGACACTAATGGTATGGAACGGGCCCTGGCGGAGATTCAGATCTCCATCGAACGGGCCATTGCCACCAGCGGCCGTGAAGTGCGGGAGATTGCGGCCGCTTGTTTCGGTTTGGCCGGCATTGATTCGGGATCGGACTACAACCGCGTTTATGACTCTTTGACAAAGAGTTCAGCGGCGCACATCATTCTTTTGGAAAACGATGCGGTAATAGCCCTGCTGGGGGGCAATGCGGAACCTTACGGCGTGGTACTTATTTCCGGGGTTGGGGCCATCGCCTTTGGCATCAACAGGCGGGGCGA
>JMBV01000181.1_pt1 | contig 23935 bp, 29 predicted proteins | sample 616531 | NCBI WGS metagenome assembly JMBV01 (sample SAMN02727904, study PRJNA239997) | anaerobic digester metagenome | biome: anaerobic digester; isolation source: mesophilic anaerobic digester inoculated with municipal waste water sludge... | place: Germany: Bielefeld University, CeBiTec ...
ATTTATGGTAATTTGAGCTGTACCAAGGCTAAGTGTCTGCTGGAATTCCCATACCTGGTCATTTTGCGGATTTGCGCCGAGATCAACCATGAAATGGATGGGTTCAAACATATTTTGGTCTGCCTTTGGTAGCACACTAAAGCTGACGTTTAATGGGAAGCTAAGCCCTTCGCTGTCGAATTCAAAGCCCCCCCATGCATAAAACTGGTGTTCAGCAGGGATGTTTTGCATCAGATCGCTGGCTTGTTGGCTGAGCCTGGTCTGAACTTCCTTGCCGTTTGAATCGATTAGTTTGGGATTCATCGGGCCAAGCGCGATATTTAGATCTGTCTCGACCCAGCCGGTCATGATGTAACCTTTGGGTGTCTCGACCACTGTATGAATGTGCAAGGCAGACGAGTCATCAATAGCTTCACCGAATGTTTGATCCGATTGTCTGTAAACTTGAGGTTCTGGGAGTAATACAGGCATGGTCACTAAATCATCAGCAGTTTTGAGCGTAAAGGGAATTTGCCAGTTGGAAGGGGTTTTGGCGGAGTCTGTGCCCGGGATACACGCTAGATGGAGCACAACTTGGTTGATTTCCTTAGGTACCGCTTCATAATAGCCATTTGCAAACGCAAGGTTGGTGCCGTTGGGAAGTTTCAAGTTTGGTTCAAAATGGCAGCCTGGGTCGCTTTCCTGGGCTGGAAAATGCTGGTTGGTGAGACCAAAAACCTGATAATTCACATAGGTTTTATCGGAGCTCGCCACAGCTTCTGAAACTTCCACGGTGATGCCGTCCAAAGTCTGAGAAGCGGGTTCTGCCAGCACGCGCAAGGAGGAAGCATCATCAGACACCAAACCTATACCTGGGAGAAAACCTAACCAGGATTGAATTTGTGCCAGCACTTTTTGTGGACCAAGGGCAAAAACAACGATGACTAATGCGGCAAGAGTCGCAAATGCATATGCCATGCGCGGGGGGGTACCTGAACCTGACGACGTGGTGTTATTTTCTGTGCGTGAACCTTGGCTCGCAATGTTCGGGCCAGCCTTTCTTCGAATTCAGGCGAAGGTTCGGGTAACGCGAAAGAAGACTGGATTTTTTCTTCAAATTGTTGTGTTTTCATTGTCTTACTCCACCTGGGCTTGAAGGCGCTCCAGGAGCCGATAATAAGATTTTTTAACATTGTTTTCATTGCTTTTTAGCAGGATGGCGATATCTTTGAAGGTCAGCCCCCCCGCAACCAGTTTGAGGCGCAGTAATTCCTGTTCCGCGGGTTTAAGTCTGGCAAAAGCTGTTCCAAGAGAATTCGTTGGTCTTGCTTGTTGTTATTTCCTGCTTCTTCCTGCAAGGGGTGTGTCGCAATGATTTCATCAAGTTCAAGCATCGGTTGACGCTTGAGCTTACGAAAATGGTCATTCGCCTTATTACGGGCGATAGTAAACAGCCATGGCTTGAATTTATCAGGCGATTTGAGACGGTCGAGCGATTCAAACGCGCTGATAAAAGTTTGGGAGCATAGGTCCTCAGCCAGGTGAATATCTTGCACACGACTATATAGGTATTGAAAGAGGGGGGGTCGCAGATTTTCACGATAAAGCTGGTCAAATGACTGCTCTAAATCAAGTGGATGGTTGCTTTTCATCTGTTCACCTATAACTGAACCTTCGCTCTAATTGTATCTTTCATAGATATCCTTCAACACTTTTAATTTGTAGCTACATTAATAAGTCGCTGCAAAGGCTGAAATAGTGACAATCCATTAAAAGAAAAACCCCCATTCAGTCAAGTGGGGGGGTTTTAAGTTTTGGAAAAAGCTTGTTTAGCCCAAGGCGCCGGCGTTTGCCCATCCGTATTCTGAGGTCACTTGATGGCGTTCCAGATAGGCTTTGGTAATCTCGGGGGGGAACATGGCATAGCTGATGACAGATTCATCAGACGGGTGCAGATGTTCAATTTCTTTGCGCGCTTTGGGTAAGCGGGGTTCAAGCAAGTCTGCCGGTCGCTGGGTGATGGGCTTTTCGCCCTGCAAAATCTTGGCGGCAAATTCCGGGTTGATGGGTGCGGCAGGGCGTCCGTAATAACCACGCACGTAGTCCTGCATTTCGTTGGGGGGGATGATGGTGTTTCGGCTGCCGGACAAAATGTTGACCACGGCTTGCGCGCCAACGATTTGCGACATGGGCGTGACCAAAGGCGGGTAGCCGACTTCTGAACGCACACGTTCGACTTCTGCCAGGACGTCATCCAGGCGGTTTTCCGCGCCAACTTCTTTGAGCTGGGCAATCAGGTTCGAGAGCATTCCACCCGGCACCTGGTATTGCAAAATAAGCGGGTTGACCTGGTAGACTTTGTCATCAAAAATCTTGGCACTCTGGAAGGTCTTGCGGACACCTTTGAAGTAAGAAGCAATCTTGACGAGTTTGTCACCGTCCAGGCCGGTGTCAAAATTCATCTCCGAAAGCACAATGTGCATGGTTTCGGTTGGGGGGGCTGGCTGGTGCCGTCGGACAGGGGGGGCGAAATGGCAGTGTCGATCATGTCCGCGCCGATTTGCACCGCGTCGAGATAGGTCATAGCGCCGGTGCCACTCGTGGCGTGGGTGTGCATATTGACGGGCAGTTTGGTTCGTTCTTTGATGGCGACCACGAGGTCAGCGGCGATTTCGGGGGGGTGAGAATGCCGGCCATGTCTTTGATGCAGATGGAATCCGCGCCCATTGACTCAAGGTCAACGGCGATTTTCGCGAAGTATTCAACGGTGTGGAAGGGGGGGCTGATGGTGTAGCAGATGGCGCCCTGGGCGTGACCACCGTATTTTTTTTGATGGCTTTGAACGAGGTTTCGAGGTTGCGCAGGTCATTGAGCGCGTCGAAAAGGCGGATGATGTCCATGCCGTTGTCGATGGACCTGCCGATGAAGGCTTCAACGACGTCATCAGAATAGTGGGTGTAACCAAGGATGTTTTGCCCGCGCATCAGCATTTGCAGTTTGGTGTTTTTGACATATTTGCGGATGGTGCGCAGGCGGTCCCAGGGGTTTTCGTCAAGATGGCGCAGGCAGACGTCAAAGGTCGCGCCACCCCCCCAGGCTTCAAGAGCGTAGTAGCCGGCCTGGTCCATGGTTTCGAGAATGGGTAACATTTGTTCAGTCGTCATGCGCGTGGCAAACTGACTTTGATGGGCATCACGTAGTGCTGTTTCAATAATGTTTATTTTCTTCATAGGGTTTATCTCCAGGCTGGATTATACATGATGAACGTTGAAATCATGTTAGAAAGTCTTTAATCCTGATTAATGCTTGTTTGGGAGTGGGTGCCAGATGATATGGCTTGCGAGAATGCTTGTTTTTAAAGCGATATCGCTAAGTGATAATGACCATTTGCAAAGTGCAAATGCCGGAAAAATGTTGACATAATGTCAGTTTTGACTAAAATAGAACTTACGCGGGCGTCGCCAAGTGGTAAGGCATTAGCCTTCCAAGCTAACATTCGTCGGTTCGAATCCGATCGCCCGCTTTTTTTCTTTTAAACGAAAAGAGCCAGTGCTTTCCACTGACTCTTTTGTTTTAATAGGTCGAACGCTCTTATTCAGGCCTAGTTATCTAAACCAAGCGGGCTTATTTCACAAAAAAAACAATACTGCCAGGATGGCAATGACCACCAGCAACACGGCAAACCAAAACCATGCGAATTTGCGCACCGAGCTTTTGTCGCCTTTGTCCATTTCCAGTCTCAGTTTTGCTGTTCATTGGTGGCGGTGCGGGTACGTTCGTGGAGATCATCCAGATTGGTGTACAAGGGTTCCAGGCGCAAGGATTCGGGTCGCACATGGTCTACGTGCGCGCCAAGTTCTTCCAGCATGGTGGGCATTGATTTCTGCAGCTGAGCAATTTCTTCTTCTTTTTTTTCTTGATGGATTGCTTGAGCTTGTTGATGTGGTCGTCAAGCGGGTTGAGGTCCTGACTCATCAGGATTTGCGTGCGGCTATAGTTTTTGCCGAGTTCATCCAGCTGGGTGTTGAGCGGGTTCAGGTCTGTTTCGATTTTGGCCATTTTCTCGTCAATGGCGGGTGTCTTTGAAGACACATCACTCAAGGCGCTGCTAAGCTGTTCCAGCCGGCTGTTAAGCGGGAAGATGAGCGCGCTTTTGTTGGGCGCGTCGGAGTTTTCGATTTCGATGATGTTGGTGCGGGCTTCTTTGATTTCGCGTTGAATGCGGGCGCGTTCCATGCTGAGCCCGGTAAACTCGGTATCCAGCGCTTTGTGTTGTTTGTTCAGTTCATTAACAGCAGCCTGGGCGGTCTCGCGTTCTTTATCGAGCGTGTTGAGTTGTTCCTTGTACTTGCTTTCGATTTTCGCGCGGTCCTGGTTGAATTTTTCCAGTTCTTCCTTTAGGGAGCTGGCGTGCATTTCCATGCTGAGCACTTGCTGGTTGACGTTAACCAGTTTGTTGTAGGCGTCTTCATAGCCGGATTGCTAATCCTTGCTTCCCAGGTTTCTTTGCCCAGTTGGGCGTGCTGTTCGTTGATGGCGCGCGCCAGACTTTTGAGTTCGTTGTTGAATTTATTGTCCTGGGCGTTCCATTTTTGGTTTTGCAAAGACGCTTTTGCCCATTTTGACAGGCGTCCGGTGGCAATGAGCCAGATGACCCATGCCAAAAATGCCACACCCAGCACAACGGCGATGATGATGGCCAGTGTCGTGGGCGCGAAGTTTATTTGCGCGAGGGCAAGCGCGCCTGGTTTGTTCTGTAAATATAAGTGTTGAGATGGGTACATGGTCGTCTCCGTTCCTAATGGGGCTGTTGGTTTTATTATACACGCCCAGGTCTGTATTCTTGAATTTTCAGTTGCTAATATTGACGTAAAAATCATATTATTTAGTCAGTTAGCGTGCTATAATTCTTGCTATCAGGATTAACATATTATGATTTACTTAGTTACCGGTGGTGCTGGTTTTCTGGGTTCAGCGTTGAGTAACCGTTTGGCGCGTGAGGGGCATGTGGTGCGTGTTCTGGATGACTGTTCCGCGGGTGAGCCAGCCCGACTGTTGCCCGAAGTGCAGTTTACCGAAGGGGGGGATATCAATGAGAAGACGATTCTTTGGAAACTTTTGCAGGACGTTGACTGCGTTTTTCATCTGGCAGCGAAGGTTTCGGTATCGGAGTCGGTGCTTTTTCCGCGCGATTATAACCACGTGAATGTGGGTGGCACGGTAACGCTGATGGAAGCCGTGCGCGATACACACGTGAGGCGCGTGGTGATGGCGTCAAGCGGCGCTATCTATGGTGTGCAAGATACGGTGCCTTATCAGGAAGACGCCCTTGTGCATCCGGGTTCGCCGTACGCGGTTTCGAAACTGGCAGCGGAGTATTATATACGCACGATTGCTGAGGAATCCAAAGTTGAGGCGGTGTGTTTGCGCATCTTCAACGCTTATGGACCTGGCCAGCGTGTGCCGCTTTCGAACCCGCCGATTATCCCCAACTTTCTAAGGCACGCTTTGAGTAATGGGTCGATTGTGATTCATGGCGATGGTATGCAGACCCGCGATTATGTTTATCTTGATGATGTTGTGGACGCATTGATTTCAGCGGCGACAGCGCATGGCGTGGACCAGGAAATTATCAATATCGGCAGTGGTGTTGAAACCAGTGTGAACGAACTCGCCCGTCTGGTGCGTATGGTCACGGACAAGCGGCCGGAGCAGATTTTCAATCCCAAGCGCGACGGTGGCGCGGAAAGAATGTGTGCGGATATCAGCAAAGCGGAGCGTTTGCTTAATTATCTGCCAAAAGTGCCACTGGAAGCCGGGCTGCGTCTGACGATTGATAAAGACCCACTGTTACAGCTTTAATGAACACTATCTTTGACAGAGCTTTTTATCAGCGACCGGCAACGGAACTGGCGCCGGATTTGCTGGGCGCGATTATCGCGCGGGAAATTGACGGGCAAGTCATGCGTGCCATGGTGGTCGAAACGGAGGCGTATCAGGGCATGGAAGACAAAGCCTGCCATGCCAGCCGGGGAAAGACAAAGCGTAACGCGGTGATGTTTGGTGCAGCCGGACATGCTTATGTCTACTTTACCTACGGGATGCATTGGATGCTGAACGTGGTTTGTGATGATTTGGATTTGCCGGCCGCGGTTTTGATTAGAGCGGTGATTGCGCTGGAGGGTATGGAAGCAATGCGCGCGCGGCGCGAAAGGGATTTTGGCAAGCCCGGCTGGCTGAATGGTCCCGCCAAATTGTGTCAGGCTTTGGGGGGGATAGATGGCGCGCTGAATGGCGCGGATATTTGTGCCAAGACCAGTGCTTTGTGGTTTGAAAGCGGCTTCGCGCCTGAAGCGGATATGATTCAGCAAAGTGCCCGGATTGGCATTGGCTATGCCGCTGAACCCTGGCTTTCAGTTCCCTGGCGCTGGTATATAGACTCATCAGCTTATTCAGACTTAATAAGGTTATAATTACCGCACGATGTTTAGACGAAAAAGAGAAACCCAAAGTTTTACGCCGGTGGTGAAGACGCAAAATCAGATCGGCACGGTGATTGCCAACGGCATGAGCTGGCATGGCGATTTGAGTGGCGAAGGCGGTGTGCGCGTTGAAGGCAGTGTGACCGGCGAGATTGTGGTGTGGGGCACGGTGGTGATTGGCGAGACCGGCAAAGTGAACTGCGAGACGCTGAAGGCTGAAACCTTGATTGTGGCTGGCTTGGTGCAGGGCAATGTGGTTTGCCAAAAGCTGGAAATCCGCGCGACCGGCCGCGTGTGGGGGGGCGATGTGGTCACGACTTCGTTCAGCAGCGAAGACGGCGCTTTCCTGCGCGGCACAATGCGTATGGAAGAGAAGATTGAGATTAAATTGGCTGAAGATGGAAATCAATCCCAAAAACCTAATGAACCCAGCTAAGAAGACTAGATGACAAAAATAACACCAGCCAAAGTCGTTAGCTTTGAGCTGGTTGTCTTTTAAAATGTGTATTGGGCAAGGTGCTTTATTTTGTTTTCAGGTCAAACGATTCAATATAGGGATTGAAGATTTCTCGCATTAGGTTAACATATAATACAAAGTAATCAATGATGGTATCCCAGTTTTGCTTGTCTAAATTATTGACTGGCAATGGGATTGATTCAACGCATGAAACTCGATATTCTGACATCCGTTCCCAATTGAATTTTTGACCTGCTTTATCTTCAATTTCTTCCTTGTGATTAAATAGAAAATCGTAAAGTGCTTTGTTCTGTTCTGTCATTTTCTTTCTATACAGAATCCTATTTTGGTGTTTTCCAGAGTGCTACTTACATAAATTCGTGTTCCAGGATTACCCATTGGTGTGCCAAGGTAGTGACTAGTGTAGGGTTTCTTTTTAGGAACATGTTTGTTTCATCTCTTAATTTGGGAAGGGCATACTCCCAAAAAGATTTACGGAGACTTGCAAGACTACTCGTATAGTCAAGGTCATTTTCACTATCTTCTTTCAAATAAAAAAACTAGTTCTTCTAGGTCAATTCCGTACATCGGAAGGAATTTTTGCAAAGCGTAAATTCTTGTGCTTGTATCAAAGTTGTCATTCAAGTATAAATCGTTAGCAATCTTCACGGAGTATGAGAAATTCTGCGAAGAATCTGAAACATAGACACTCATTTCATGTTGATTTTCTGATGCACTGATTTGGTATAACACGTGTGGGTTTTCTCCGTGGAGCGTGTTTAGAACATCAACGTACATTTTTTTTCCATGTGTTGGCAAAAAAATTCTTCGCCCCCCCTAAAAGAATATTTGATTAATTTCTTCCCGGTTAAATCGATATTATCTGCCAGGCTGACACTTTCCGCAACCTTTTCGGGCATCTCATAATTTGTTTGTACCATTGGCCAAATCTGGATAGCTTTTCCCATGAGTTTCTTGTTACGGTCCAAGATCTCATCTAAAGTCCACTTTTCATACTTGGCTATATCAAGATTAATTCTTAGTCCACTCTGGGCAAACCCGTTTTCCATTGTTTTCTTTCTATGGAAAGAATGGTTGCTATATCTAGAGTTGTAAGCGGTTAATGTCAGGTTAGCCATGCGATGTAACCATTCTTCGTGAATTTCTTGATAATTCTGACCCAACTCTTTTTTCCACTCATCATTTAAGGTCTGAGGCATAATGTGTTCAATGGAATAGACTTTCTTTTCGATTCTTTCCCAAATGTCTTTGGTTTCTCGTGTGCCAAAATTCTCAAATCGTTCCATAATATAGGATTGGTTTTTGCCTCTAAGAAAGAATATGTCTCTCGTTGTAAAGGCAGAAATAAACATTTCGTCTGGTGGGAAAATCCCACTACGGGCTTTGTTGGCTAACGCATATTTGAATTTTTCAAGGTAGTTATCTGCGTTCTTGTCGATACTGATGATTTCTGGATGCAAGGAAACAAATATTTTATTCAGAGCATTTGTCGGAATATTACAAATGGTACGTCTGAAAATATAGGACTCAATAAATCCGAAGATTTGGACCAATTCATTCTCATCCAAATAATCTTGGTTTGGTTCAGAATTTTCTGCTAGTCTCAAAACTTCCATGAGAAAAGGTCTGGTTACTGTAGCTTCAAGGACATTTAACCTAAAGATAATGCTATTTAAATCATCATTTGTTGAGTTTGCTTTAAGGAGAATCTCATATCGTTTTGCATAGGCTAGCATGTCTTGAAGAAGTGTTTCCTTATCAGGAAAAGGTATTGTTTGTGAATACCTTTTGAATACCTGGTAAACCTTAGAATATGTTGGGATAGACTGAAGCTTGATGCTTAGGTAGTCTCTAACAAATGAGCTGACCTCATAATTAGTGGCTAGTTCAATTTCGTGCCAGTATTTATGATAATAAGCTTCTTGTTCCTTGGGATCTGTGATTCCCATTAAGATGTAATTCCTAATTTTATCGCCTTCACTAAGGTCAAGCCCTGTAGAGTTGAGACTTTCAAAAATCAATTGTGGGTTGTCACCTTCATGTAAGTAAATGTTTATGATTTGGAGCTTTTGAAAAGCTTTAAATAAGTCATCAGGAGACAACTCTCCCTTTTGGATTCGATTGTAAAAATAGTTGTAGTTAATAGTTATGTTTGATGCCTGGATGTAATCTTTGTTTTTGTCTATTAAACGTTCGAATGCGTCTGAGTCCTTTTTTTTATTGGTTTTAGTCTTATTCGGGCTGAACCCTTGTTGAATTCATTAATTAAATAGTGCTCAAAAATTCTTTCCGAAAGACTTGACTCGTTCGCAGTTATTTTTCCTTCTTCGAGCAAGTTATGAAGGGCTAAAAGTAAAAGTGAAACAGTAGTAAGTCTTTGTTGACCGTCAATGATTAAGTATTGGGATTGAAGGCTTTCAGTATTTTGCCCTGATACAATGCTTCCAAAGAAATGCGTTTTTCTTCCACTTTTTTTTGAACAAAAACTAAATCGTCAAATAATTGTTTGCAGTGTTCAATCTTCCAATCATAATTACGCTGGTAAACGGGGATAATGAATTGCTTATCACTCCCACTCATGTACTCTGCTAAAAATTGTTCATGACCTTTCATTGAAAACCTTCTTTCTTGATGATTGCTATTCGAAATTTATAATGGTTATTATTCTTTTATATATGTCACCGTCATGCCGGCGCTGCGGTTGAGCGCGTCAGCAAAATAGAAGTAGGGCAAAGTGAGCACGCGCACAGCGTAACTGTGGAAAAACTTTGAAAAACGCCGGCGTTTTTCTCGCTGAGGCCTTTTTTTCTTGAACCAAAAATCAAATGAAATCGCCATCGCGCCATGACGACCGGTGAAACTTTTGATGCGCTTGAAACGAAAGCCATGCTTCTTGAGCAGGCGCGTAAGAGCTTTGGTCTTGTAGACATAGTAGTGGCGGGGGGGACGTCCCAGCCTGACCAGGCATCCTTGAACCAGTAACGGTCCCATGATTCAGGGTTGGGCAAACCCAAGAGCAAAACACCACCTGGTTTGAGAATGTTATGAATGATTTGCAGGGTTTCTTCAGGATTGGGCAGATGTTCAAAGACATCCCAAAGGGTAACCAGGTCGAATTGATTGCTTTCGTAGCTGTCGGCTTGCAGATAGTCGTGTTTGACGTCGAGATTAAGCCGTTCCTGAGCGTAGTGGGCGGCGTAATTGGAGGGTTCGATGCCAAAGGCTTGCCAGCCACGATTTTGCATACCTTTCAGGAAAACGCCAGTGGCGCAACCCACATCAAGCACTTTGCCTGTCGCCTTGCCACTTTCGCGGATGGCGAAATCGCATCTGCGGCGCACACCGCGTTGGCGGTCAGCGCGTTGGTGCCAGGTTTTTTCATCATCTACCGCGATAGGGTAGGCGATGTAATCTTCGGGATAGTATTTTTGCATCGCCTGGTTGCTGAGTTTGGGCTGGGTGGAAACCAGGCCACATTCGGGGCATTCGTAGAGCCAAAAGTTGCCATCAAGGTCGTGCAAAAGGTCCTGGGCTTTGTAGAGCAATTGCCAGTTGGGGGGGTTGCCACAGATGAAGCAGGCTTGCTGAGGGGGGGCTGGGGGTGTTTGTGTTGTTTGGGGGGGTTTGGGTCATAAAGGTTTATCGCTTTTTTTGAGTTTTTGAGTAAGGTTTGGTAGAACGTGTCCAGCTGTTTGGCACGGTTATGCCAGCTGAAAGTCTCACTTTGTGAGAGGGCGAGCGCGTTTTGTCCGCGTTTTTCGCGTTCTTCCGGGCTTGAAAGGGCGTCGCACAAGGTTCGCGCAAATTCTGTTGGGTTGGGAGCGGAAACGTAACCGCATTGATGTTTTCAATAAAGTTGGGCACATCGCCGATGCGCGTCGCTAAAACAGGGCGGCCCGTGCTGATGTACTCACTGAATTTGAGCGGAAAACGTCCATGATTAGCGGGGGATATCAGCCATTGGCAAAAGTAATATATCGCAGGCTTGCAGGGCGAGGCTTAGTTCTGTGTCAGAAATTCTGCCAGTTGTGATGATATTGGCGTCTTGTAACAAGGCGTCACCTTGCCCGATGTGAAGAAAAGCGACAGATTGCTGGTTTTGGCAGTAGTCGATGGCGGATTTGAGAACTTGAAAATCCTTGTTGAAAAAAAGCGCCTAAACTGCCTGCTATATGCAAATCCGGGTTGATGCCGAAATGCTGGCGCGCTTCCAGTTTGCTTGTTCGTGGGCTGATGGTTTGGTTAAAGCCATTGTGTAATAAGAGAAGCTGGTCATCAGGAAAGTTTAGCTGCTGCGCCATTTTGTAAAGATGACTGCAGATGCAAGTAAGCCCATGCGCTTTTTGCGCAAGACGCGTTCGTTGTAGCTTTCTACGGGGGGGCGCAAAATGGCGCGGGCGATAGGATTCGCGCGTTCTTCAACGGAGCCACCCTTGCCGAATAAATCCGCCCAGTCGGAGAACATTAAAGCGCCATGGCGTTTGGCTTGAAAGGCAGGCTTGGCGCAGCTTGGGCGCATGTCAAAGGCGTGAACGATATCAAACTTTTGCTTGCCGAGCCAGCGTTTACGGGCGCGGACTTCGCTGGAGTTATAGCCATGCAAAAGCGTTTGCCCCCCCAGGGAAAGCATACCAGGCGCACACCGTCAATGTGTTTGTCTTCAAACGTGTTTTGTGCTGAGGCACACAGGACGGTTAGCTGGTGTCCAAGTTTGGTAAGTTCTTTCGCGAGAGCAAGGGCGCGTAAAAAGCTTCCCTTGCCTTCCTGATTGAACGTGGTGAAGAGAATTTTCATGCTGATGGCGCCTCATCGCTTTGATGTGTTTCGTGTGTTGTTTGTCCACGTGTGCGCAAGAGCTGGATGGCGTACAGGATGAGCAAAACCAACTCGCAAAAGATGAAGATAAGAATCATGCCTTCCAGACCATATGTTTGTAGAGCACAGAGATGAGAATAATCTTTAACAGTGTTACGATGCCCAAAGGCAGCAGTTTAAGTTCCTGTCGCTGCCGGGCGATGAGAAATGATGAAAGCGCGACGGTGCCGGCCCGGAGCAAAACGATAGGGCTTGCCAACCGCAAAAGGGGGGACCGGCGAGGGCATAGGCTTTTCCCATCACCAGGTTGATGGCAGGCTCAGCAAAAAAAGTACAGGAATAATGACCCAAGCAAACCCATGCCCAGCAGGAGTAAGAGCGGTTGCACATAGAGGGTGTTTTTGCTAGGCAGGGCGTTGCCATTTTCAGTTGATTTATTCTGGTTGATGATATAAGGGACCAAGACGTATTGCAGAGGAATGAGAATGGACAATCCAGCGTAAAGAATGTTGTTTGCTGTGCCATAATAGCTTATTTCAACGTTGATGAGACTTAGAAACGCCAGCAAAGTGAGGTCAATGCGGTCATAGGCAAAGTTGAGAATTTCCGCCAGGCCAAAGGACCAGGTTTGTTTAATGAGAGATTGAATGTGATGAAATTTAACCAGTTTGATTTTCGGCTTGATGATGAGCCAAAGATAAGCTAGTGTGCCAAGGTCAATCAGCAATCTTAAACCTAAAACCAAGGTAATGTGCGTACTTTCAGAAATATCAGGGCTATGGTGGAAAGCAGACGCAGGATTCGTGAAATGCTAAGGGTGATTGAGGCGCGCTTGTACTGATCGCTGGCATAGAGATAGGTGTAGGAACTCGCACATAAGGAATCGGTGAGCACATCGAGTAGTGCCAGGGCAAGAATAATAGGAATGTAAATTTCCGGGCGAACAATCGGCAAAAGGATGAGTAAGATGATGCCTAGCACGGTGCCAAACAGCAGTTTTACGGATAACACCATAGCCAGGTTTTTATGGCTGCTTTCCTGGTCAAGCGCGGTGCGTTGCAAAAGCCAGTTGTCAAAGCCCCCCCAGTTGATGAGAATAAAGCCCAGACCAGCAACGTTGAAAGCGGCCAGCACGTAAGCGTTGAGTTCGGGTCCTATCCAACGCGCTAAGACGAGCGTTTGAAGCATTACCAAAATTTGGGAAAGCGTGGCCGTGCTTCCTACTGCCATTAAGGCTTGTAAAAGCTTCTTAAAAAAACTGGCTTGTCGCTGTGTTGATTGCAATTTTTCCTCATCGCTGAGCGCTAACAGTAAATGTTGTTAGGCTCTATGGCGAAAATTATATCAATGACTGACAGAAAACGCTTCATCCGACTTAGAAACTTATCGGTTTGTGCTTGGAAAGAACTCCTGAACTTGAAGCGTAATGGTTTTTTTTATTCCTATTAATTAGATTTATCACTCCATAAATAGCATAAAAATGAGAATCGACAGTGTGATTTTTAATGAAATCCAAGAAATCTGTGTTTAAATTGAGCTGTTTTAATTAATAATCGCTGGAAGCATGATGGTGAACAGAGCTTGATACCGCGCAAAATGTTCACTTAGTTTTCCGGTTTCATCCTCACCACCGATAAAGTACACCGCGCCACTTTGGTTTGCAAAAGCGCATTTATGAGGCAACGAAACTTTTGATTTTCTACCGCGTGCATCCAGGTTTCATTCTGTGCTGAATAATAACTGACGAGCATGCTTTCAGTATCAAGCACGGAAAATACAACAATGGAATCTCCCAAGCCCTGCATCGTTAAAATTTTATTGACATCAAAGACATTCAAAGGCTCAGACCAGGCTATGTTTTCGGGCTCACCGGGTGAAGGGCTTAGAACTCGCAGGCTGGTTATGTCCTGATGTAAATTGCCATCTGATTGCACACCGCCGGTAAGCATAATGTGGTCCGTTGTGGTGACCGCGAAGGCATCGGCGAAGGCATTTGGACTTGGCGTTCCGATGGTCCATTTATCCGAATTGATATCATAAATGAGTGTTTTGGCACTAAGTGATTTGCCGTCATAACCCCCCCCGAGTATGTAAATTTTGCCTTCAAATAGGGTAGCGGTATAGCGGCTTAGTCCCAATGGCGCGCTGGCTTTTGTCTCCCAGCTGTCTTTTGAAATATCGTAAACTTCCAGTCCGCTAAAACGGTACCATCGGCACATTCACCGCCAAAATATATATCTTTCCATTGTATTCAACCGCGTTGGCATTCATTACGGGTGTAAGTTTGGGTGAATGTTGGGCCCAACGGTTGGTGCGGATGCTGAAACTCTGATTTAATGCGCTAATACCTTCAAGGCTTTTTCCACCTATTGCGAAGATTTGTCCGCGCCAGGCAACACTGGCTATACCGGAACGGGCTGGATTGAGATCTACTAAGGTCTCCCAGCGATTTTGAGTGATGATGTTTTGTAATGGACCAGGTTCAGGCGTGGGTTCTGCCAGCAGGGATGATCGCGAAAGGATGATAGACAGCGCAATCACCAAAACGATAAACCCAATGACAACCAACCACCAAAACTTGCGCAACCAAATGAGCCATTTGGGCTCTTCTGCTTCAATAAATTCGGTGATGATTTGTGGCTCTGGAGTTTCCTGGCGTAGGCTTTCAACAAGACCATGCTCGACTGCATAAACGATTGCTTCGGATCTGGAAGAGGTGTTTGTCTTTTGAAAAATGTTTGAAATATGAACTTTAACTGTATTCACGCTAATGACTAAGTCAGCAGCAATCTCTTTGTTGCTTTTGCCTTGTGCCAGGAGTTCTAAAATCTCCAGTTCTCGTGTGCTAAGAGGTGTTGTATCTGTCATAATTAACCTATGGTTACGATTATAAGCGATTTAAGGCATTTTAAAGAAAAGAACCTAACGCGTCGCGTGCTGACATGTTAGGTAAATTGCTGTATCTAGGCTTGTTCTCACACTGTTCTCAGAATGTTACCAGCGGTCATTTGAAAACCGGCATGAAAATTATTTTGTATGGATAGTCTTCGTTCTGTTTTCGTTTTGACTGGTGTAGAAGATCCTCCCTCTTCCACCATAGTATTCTGCTTCGTTGGGTAAGCGAGGGCGTCCACCCTGGGTTGGAGTGTGCCAGTTGATATTCACATCACGAAAAGTAATATCAACTGCTTTTCCAAACAATAGTATTTGCAAGAGTTTAGGGTTGATTGTTCAACGACCATAAAATGGAGATGGTGCCCTGTGCTTGCTCCGGTATTATCAGCCTTGCCGATAAATTGCCCACGACTAACATGCGTTCCTTTTGTTTTTAGCTCATCAGGAATGCTGTTTTGGGCAAGGTGCAGATAGATTTGGTAGGTCCATGGGCTTGTCGTGCGATCTTCAAGCGTGATGCTGTTTGTGCATTTTTTGTCATTGTTTTTACAGCTGTCGCGCCAGTGATAAACATAGCCACCTTTGGCAGCTACCACATCGAACATCGTACCATCAGCAAAGTCAAACGCGTAATAACAGTAATACAAAGGCGAGCATGAAGTGTGTCCAACAGACCAGGTGACGCGTTTTGTTTGTCCAGCAGGCCAGGGCAGATAGTAACCACCATAAACGATACCGGTAGGTGATTTTGCCTGTGTGCTGGAATGAATGCTATCTGCAATCTCAGTTTGTCCAAAATCAGATGCCATGAGCTGGTCACCAAAATCCTCATCAATCGCGGTGTGCATAGACCATTGAGTCTTAGCGGAATTTAATATTGCGAGAATTATCAAAGGCTCCCGCTCGAAAAGCTCACCTTCGCTGTTTGTTTCTGCCATCCACAGAATAGCTTGGGTGCTATCTTCATTGAATTGAACGTCCACGAGTCGCCAGTCTGCGGTGAAACGTTCGCTTACTAATTCTGGCAGTTGCTCAAAAAGCAGTACTTCAAGGGGGGTCCGGATGGGCGGGGGGGTAAATCTGTTGGGATGACTATATCTTTTGGCTCCCGTAATGCGGGGGGGCTTTCGTTCAGTACTAGAATGAGTGTTAAAAGCAATAAGGCAAGAATAGGAAAAATGTATAACCAAGTGCGCCCTTTTTGTTGGTTTCTATCGGTCTCTGGTATCGTGTTCATAGTTTTATCCATTAAATAAAGATAACATTCGTCATATATGTTGCAATCTTTATGCCAAACTTTCTTTTATAAAAAAATTGAGAAACACAGCTGAACTGGAAAAATAGTTTAGAGTAGTGTTATACTCATTTCTTAGGAAGCTGCAGGAATAATGTGCATACTGTAATAATGAAGCTTCCTATGTTACAAAAACTAATAATATTGCACAGTCTTGTTCTCAATATGGGTGCTTTGGATAAAATGAGTGCCTGTTGCATTTGAGTCAGGCTCTAATGAAAAGGATTAAGATATGAATTATGATCATCAAAACCCCCCCAAAAACCTTGTTTGATTTGTGGGAGCCAGGATTGGCATTTTCTTTATTCTGCAAAGGATTATTTACACGACCTCGAAGGCGATTTTTCTTTGTGGGAATGTGGCGGGTGTGGCTTTGTGCATACGATGCCACAGCTCGTAGGTGAAGCAATAGAGTTTTATTACCCGGAAGATTATGTTGCCTATAGCGAGGATGTTTCCAAAGAAGGTAATGCTATTGCGAAATGGGATCGTGAACATGGTGTTGCCCGACGTTGTGATTTCGCGATTAAATCTACCGGACAAACGACTGGGAAGGTTCTAGACGTCGGATGCGCAAGCGGGAACTTTTTGAAAGGTATGAAAGACCGTGGCTGGCAAGCTTTTGGCGTAGAACCATCTGCTTATGCCTCTAAATATGCCAATGAAGTGCTTGGACTTAACGTTAAACATGGCTATTTGGTGGATGGCTTGTTCGAAGATGATTTCTTTGACTTGGTAATGTTGTGGGATGTCTTTGAACATTTAGAAGACCCGGAAAAAAACACTGGATGTTATGTATAAAATCATAAAACCAGGTGGTACTTTGTTGTTGTCATTGCCCAATTCAAATTCATGGGACCGAGCCTATTTTAAAGAAGCCTGGTGTGGTTGGGATGTGCCCAGACATTACTATGCTTATAATCCCAATCTGCTGCAACGCCTGGTTGAAAGGCATGGTTTCAAAAAGAAGATATTGCGAAGTTTCACCGGAAGGCATGGTTCTGCGGCACTTTCGTTTGATTATCGCCATAAAATTCAAGGCAAAACAAAGGCTCAGCGAGACCGCTTCCAAAAATTTTTCAACTCGTATTTCTTCCGCATTTTGAGTTACCCGTTCTATTTTGTTTCTGATAGACTCAATCGAAGCGCAAATATGACAATGGTATTTACCAAGACAGCGAAATAGATTGCAAACTGTTTTGCTTAAATATTGAGCAAACACGGACAATAGAATACACAATTAACCAGGACAAAACCTTCCCAAAAAAAATCAGGTTTTGTCCTTTCTTAATAAGCCCTAAAAGCGTTAAAGGTCTGTTATACTTATTATTACCTACTTGGAAAGATCCTGAAAAATAATTTTAGTATTTTAGGAGGTAACGCATGCCCCCCCAAAGGGATGGGTTGAGATAAATGATTTGTATTGTAAGGCTTGTGAAACGTGTATCGCTGATTGCCCGCAAAAGGTCTTAGCACTCGACATGAGCCGCCTGAGCATTAAAGGCTATCATCCAGCTTATATGGCTCACCCGGAAAAGTGTATCGCTTGTGGTATTTGTGCCACTGTCTGTCCAGACGCAGCGATAACTGTCTATCGTGCACACCGCCCGGATATGAAGAGAAAGGAACAGAATAATCATGGCAAAAGAAATGATTAAAGGGAATGTGGCGGTTGCTGAAGCCGCGGTAAGAGCTGGACTGGTTTCTTACTTTGGCTATCCTATCACCCCCCCAAACTGAACTTTTAGAGTATCTTTCCGCGCGAATGCCCGAACTTGGTCGCGCTTTTGTGCAAGCTGAAAGCGAACTTGGCGCAATCAATATGGTTTATGGCGCGGCTTGTACCGGACTGCGCACCATGAGTTCAAGTTCAAGTCCTGGTGTTAGCCTGATGTGCGAAGGTATTTCATATATTTATGGTACAGAGGTTCCCGCTGTATTGGTTGACGTCATGCGCGGTGGCCCTGGCTTGGGAAATATTTCACCCAGCCAAGCCGATTACACGCAAGTTGTGCATGGTGGCGGTCATGGTGAGTATCATCTCATCGTTTTGGCACCCGCTTCAGTACAGGAAGCGATTGACCTAACCGGCGAGGCATTTGATTTAGCAGAGAAATATCGCACCGTGGTTGTCATTTTGATGGATGGTTTCCTGGGCCAGATGATGGAGCCTGCAGTGCTGCCACCCTTCAAACCAGTCAATATGGAATCGCCAGATTATGCGGTCGCTCCCAAAGAAGGACGCGAGAAGCGCTTCCTGACGTCCATCAATATTGATGCACCCACGCAAGAACGGCTGAACATTCGCCAGATGAGCAAATGGGAGGAAATTACCCGCAATGAAGTCCGCTACCAAGGCTATTACCTGGATGACGCGGAGTACGTTGTGGTTGGTTTTGGTACTTGTGGACGTATCGCGCTAACTGCTGTGCGTGAGGCCCGTGAAAAGGCATCAAGATTGGTTTGTTGCGCCCAGTAAGCCTTTCGCCTTACCCGACAGAAGTGCTTGATAAACTGGCTGAACGCGCCAAAGGCTTTTTGGTTGTCGAAATGAACAATGGCCAAATGTTAGATGATGTTGTCTCGATTGTTGCCAGACGTGCGCCCGTGCATTTTTATGGCCGTATGGGTGGTATGGTGCCTTATCCCGATGAGATTAGCCAAGCTATTGATGAAATGGTTAACAGCGACGCTGGACCCGAGTTGGATGGCCGTGCCAAATGGCTTAAACACATGCGTGAAACAATAGGACAAGGAGCATAAGATGACTGATACTGATGTAAAAGTTGTTTATCAACGCCCGATAGGTCTAACCGACGTTACAACACACTATTGCCCTGGTTGTACTCATGGCGTGGCACATCGCTTAATCGCTGAAGTGCTTGAAGAAATGGGCGAATTACGCAACACAATTGGTGTGGCACCGGTTGGGTGTGCGGTGTTTGCCTACAATTATTTTGATTTTGATTTTGTAGAAGCTGCACATGGCCGTGCACCTGCGATGGCAACTGGCATCAAGCGTACTCTGCCCGATCGCTTGGTTTTCACCTATCAAGGTGACGGTGACCTGGCTTCAATGGGTATGGGCGAAACCGTGGCAGCTGCCGCACGTGGTGAACAGATTACAATCTTCTTCATCAACAATACCAACTACGGTATGACTGGTGGTCAGATGGCACCCACGACACTGCCCGGACAAAGACAAGCTCATCACCTTTAGGCCGTGATGTGGAAACTCAGGGTTATCCTATCCGTACCGCTGAGATGTTGGCAACACTTGATGGTGCCAGCTATGTCGTGCGTCGTAGTTTGCACGATGCCCGCAGCATTCGCAATGCTAAAAGAGCCATCCGAACAGCCTTTGAAATTCAAAAAGCTGGATTAGGGTTCTCGATGGTCGAATTTCTTTCTATTTGCCCGACAAACTGGGGGGGTTTGAACGCGCCAAAATCGCGCGAATGGCTCAAAGATCATATGTTGCCTTATTACCCAGTGGGCGATTTCAAGGTTTCAGAAGAAGCCGAACGCGTTATGAAGGAGGTCAGGTAAGATGCAATATGAAGTAATCATTGCTGGATTTGGTGGTCAGGGTACATTATATGCTGGACAAGTATTGGCATACGGTGGCATGGACGAAGGCAGACATGTAACCTGGTTGCCCTCTTACGGACCCGAAATGCGTGGTGGTACAGCAAACTGCACCGTTGTAATTTCAGATGATGAAATTGGCTCGCCAACTTCACTTCATCCAACAGCTGTTATCGCCATGAACTTACCTTCATTGGATAAATACGAACCTATGGTCAAAAGCGGTGGTTGGTTAATTGTCAATGAAGACCTTGTAAACAGAGTCCCTGCCCGTGCAGACATCAATATCGTGATGGTGCCTGCCAATACCATCGCGCGCGAAATTGGTAACGAACGCGCGGCGAATATGGTGCTTTTAGGCGCGCTTGAAGCGAACCTGCAGATATTGCCTGAAGGCGCGATTGAGAAATCGCTGGAAGTCAATACTGGCGGAAAACTCAAAAAAATTTGTTCCCTTAAACATTGAAGCAATGCGCCGTGGCGCAGAGTATAAACTTTAGCGGAAGTTTTGTTTAGAAAACGCCGTGGAGGTCATCCACGGCGTTTTTTTTACTCTATGAAAATCGTAAATAGTCCTTTTGGGTTAATGCAAAATTGGCATGTTTCGGGGGGGAAATAAGCCCAAGGTATTATTGAAAGTGGGGGGGATGATGAGGCTATACTCTTGGCATAAACTACAAAAAGGAGTTAACTCAAATGAAAAAAATTCTTCTCTTTCCTCTTAGCAATTGCACTCGTACTGGTTATTTTGCCAGTTTCCGGTGTGCATGCTCAACTACCAGCTGCATATGAATCTGGTATCCAAATCCAAAACTTGGCTGCTGAAGAAGGTGACATTACCTTGACTTTCTTCAACCTTCAAGGTTTCGTTGTTGGTATAGCTACTGAAAAAAAATCGATCCAAACGGTTCATTGAACTTCTACCGTGGCACAATGCCCATTACCCCTGGATTTGATGGTAGTGTTGTTGTGGCTTCAAACGTTCCTACTGCTGGTATTTCAAACTTGGTTGGACTTCAAGCCGGTAATAAACCCATTACCTACGGCGCGTTTAGTGCTTTCAGCGAAGGTTCACCAACTGTTTTCCTGCCAACTTTGATGAAAAATAACTACGGTTATGACACTTTCTTCTACGTCCAAAATCTTGGCGAAGCTGATGCTACTGTTAACATTGCCTATAGCGATGGTCTTAATATACAACTGACCGGCATTAAACCAGGTGCAGCCAAAGCAGTGCGACAAACAGATGAAGCTCACGCCGGCAAAGTCTTTTCTGCAACTTTGACTGCAGACCAAGATATCGCTGTGACCGTTGCTCAAACTGGCCCAACCCTCTTGACCTACAATGGTTTTGGCGCTGGTACTGTTTATCCCATTATGCCCCCCCTCTTCCAAGCTAACAACTATGGTTACGTTACCGGTATTCAAATCCAAAATGCTGGTGGTATGACAACCGAAGTTACGGTTGAATATACACCTGTTGTTGGAACTGCTTGTACGGAAACCCAGTCTATTCCCGCCGGCGAGTCTCGCACCTTCGGTCTCGCTGCTTTCCAGGGCACGGCTGCTGGTTCAACTTGTAAGAAAGAACAGTTTGTTGGCTCTGCCGCTGTGAAGACAAACTCACAATCACAACCTCTCGTGGCTGTTGTTAACCAACTCAATAGCGGAGAATCTAAGGGTGGTTCCTACAACGCTTTTGATCCTGCCGCTGGCAAGGGCAAATTACTCTTCCCCCCCTTGATTATGGACCGCAACTGGGGGGGTTACTTCACTGGCTGGAGCATTGTCAACGTTGGTGGTGCTGATATCCCCCCCGCTGGTGGTGTTAAATGTCAAATTTTGGAAAATGGCGTGCTTGTAAAGACATTTGACAGCCCTGCAATTCCTGTTAATGGCGCTTGGACGATGGACCATAACAAGAAAATTGCTGATGGATTTGTTGGTAGCGCAGTTTGTACTACCACTGGAACTGTAATTGGTGTTCTCAACCAACTTGGCCCACTCCCCGGTATTGATGTCTTGCTTGTTTCAGAAGCAATCCTTGTTGACTAAGAACTAAACCAAATAATTCTAAAGAGGCTGTCTAAAGAGGACAGCCTCTTTTACTTTATCCCTTTTTTTTAACAGAATTGTTTTATTGTAAGACTCCAAGATAAATTTATTCTTTAAGCCTGACTGTTATTGTCTGATACACTGCTAAAGACGAATTTGAAACCCAAGTCTATCTTGCGAGAAGACCAGTACTTTTACTCAATGAATTCGAGAATATAGATAGGCTCTTTTATATCACTGCAGTAATGTCGATGACAATAGCTCAGGAAAAACAACAAGTTTTGATATGTATATTGTTATGAACTTTGACTTTCATGAAAATGGACTATAGATTATAATAACGATCATGAAGAATAAAAATATCTACAACTTTTACTCATTTTTGTTTTGATTGTTCTGACGTTGCTTAGTGCTTGTAATAAAACCTCACCAGATGAGAATGGTAGCGATTTTGAAAATGAACCGACTGAAGAGATCGTTTCATCCTTTGAGATACCGACGCCAAGTGCTGAGTTTGCTGTCGTGCATGGTCGGATAATCGAAGAAGAGACTAACAAACCACCACAGTATAGTGTTTTTCTGGCGTCAAACATTACCGCAGATCAACCGGAGTTGCCTGTCTATTTTTCATTCTCACATAATTCGAGTCCTCGAGCTAAGGTTGATGAGAACGGTTTCTTTTACATTGAAAACGTTCCAGAAGGACAGTATGTCATTTTGCTTTTTGTGCCGGGCGGGAATCCAATATTCATTGATAATGGCAAGACCGATGACACAATGGATTATCTGTGGGTGAATGCTGTGGCAAACGAAACGCTGGATATGGGAACGATTGTTGTTCCCTAATCCTATAGCAGGACATTGGTTTTGAGGTGAAAGCGCCAGTTGTTATCGCGGTGACGGTTAATTGGAACCGTTCCGGGGATACTATCGCTTGCCTGCAGTCTCTAAAAAGCAAACACTTGTTTTAAATCAAATTATCGTTGTAGAAAATGGCTCTGACGAAGAGCCATCTTTTATTTCTCAGAACCCATACAACGATATTGAGATAATCGATACCGGAGCTAATTAGGCTTTGGGTCGGGGGGGCAAATGTGGGTATTCGACGCGCGCTGGAATTAGGCGCGGATTATGTTTTGGTCATCAATAACGATACGGTGGCGGACGCCCATTTTTGGAAGCACTCATAGCAGGAAGTCAAAAAGCCAGTTTTGAAATCTCAGCACCGTTGATTTATTACTATGCAGAACCTGATGAAGTGTGGTCAGCAGGGGGGGCGATATCTGCAAACTAATTGGCTTGCCGCTTGATGCGCATCATCGCAAAAACCCACCTGCAGAACTTGTCAAAAGGACTTTTTTTTGACGGGTTGTTGCCTTTTGTTTAGCCGGCACGCTTTGGAAAGCCTGGGTCTTTTTGATGAGGCTTATTTCATGTATTATGAAGACCTGGATCTCATGGCGCGCGCACTGAGGGCGAAAACTTGTGTGGGTGTCGTGCCCAGCGCGAAATTATTGCACAAGGAAGCCCAAAGCAGTGGGGGGGCTATTTGAACCCGAATGAACGCTATTGGTCGGCACGCTCATTGATGCGCTATAGCAAACGCGCCACAAGATGGTGGAACGCTATCCCACTTTGGGCGCATAGGCTAATAAGCATGGGCTTGTGGACTTTACGTTTGCTTCTAAAAAGAAAACCCGAAGCCTTAAAAGCCTATTGGCAAGGCATTCGGGATGGTTTGCGCACTAAGCAGGCAGACCAGCCTGTAAGCAAATAATCAGGTTTATTTATCTCGTTGTTAATCCAGTTTCCAAATGCTAACGCTGTCGTTTTGATAAAGCTGGGTAATACCTGGACAGGTAAGCAGGGTTTGGCTTTGAATGCCGGCGACATTTTCCTGGTTATTAGGACGAACACCATTGCGCACGTAGATATAGTTTAGGTCAGCGTCAGCCAGCAAACTATAGAAAGATTCATCACATTCTGTGATTTGTGAAGCGCGTGTGCCCCCCCACGATTGCCACAGTATGACGTCTTCAGCTTCCATTCCGTAGGGGTAGAAAGTTGTTGGCGCGACACTAAATCGCCCCCCCGTATAAGGTAACAACCAACCACCGCCATCAACACTGCGCGAAACGCCATAGCCCCAGTAAACCGTGTTTACATAAAAACGGGCGTCTTCGGGCAGATTTTCATTTATCCAGTTCATAGCTTCCACGTCATCTTGTATGGCGATGACAGTGGAACTATTGATGGCCTTTTTATTCTGACCTATGCCCCAGAAGAACATGGTGAGTGTGACGACTACAAGAAAAATGTTGGCAAACTTTTCATGCGAAGTTCGTTTTT
>JMBV01000182.1_pt1 | contig 23921 bp, 40 predicted proteins | sample 616531 | NCBI WGS metagenome assembly JMBV01 (sample SAMN02727904, study PRJNA239997) | anaerobic digester metagenome | biome: anaerobic digester; isolation source: mesophilic anaerobic digester inoculated with municipal waste water sludge... | place: Germany: Bielefeld University, CeBiTec ...
TGAACTAAAGATGTGTTAGCTTGAAGTCTACTTGACGATATCCTTAATAATCATCACAATCAGCCACGCAAAAGTTGCCAGACCGAGAGCGCTCATTAAGCACACAAGCAGTGCCCGCTCTATTTGCTTGAAAATTGCGATGAGACCCAGCACAAAGGCAACCAGTGCCGCGAGTGTGCCCAAAAAGACGAGAAAACCAAGCAAATTGTCGGACATCGGGTTGATGAGCCCTGAGTTGATGAGGGCAAGCAGTAAGATGATTAAGGTAAAAACACCCAGTCCAAAGGCGAATTTACCCAGTTTTGTCTGGGGGGGAAGCAAGCTGAATTTTTTTGTTATTAACGTCGTCCATATTTACTCCGTATCTTGCATCGTAAAGGTTTTGTGCGCGCTGCCAAAATGATGATGCGTTGTGCCATCCGGCATAGTAATTGTACTATTCTTTTGGTCACGCGTAATTTCAAGCCCCCCATGTAACGCACGGTGACTGGCCACGGCACAGGATTGACGCCAGCAACGCTTACTTTTGTTGGGCTGTAAATTTTGATGCCGAGTATGTCCAAAAAAAAGCGTGACAGGAAAAACACCGGTGATATGGCTGGCTTTGCCGAAAGCTTGTCCGTTTGCCACGCTAAAGCTTTCATGCAGGGCGTGTTCTTGCTTCAACATAATTATCGTGCCATTTAGCAGGCGCTCAAAGAGTTGAAATGCCATGTCTTGCTCCCCCCCTAAGGTCAGGAGATGTTGAATGAGTAAGCCGTTCCAGGCGATGTTGGCAGTACCGCTCGCGGGGCAGGATTTGGGCACAGAGACTTGCTCGGGCAAGCCAAAAGTTTGTCCCACGTCTTCCGCGAGAAGCCAGGCGTCAACAATCTCTTGCAAGGCGGGGAAATCCAGGTTAGGGTCCCATGCCAAAAGGTGGCCGATTTCAGCCTGCTCAAGGTCGGCACGGTAGATGCTAATTTGTGTGTCTGGTTCCAGAGTGCCCGTTATGTTATCAAGCTGGGAGAAAATCGCTTTGCTTGTATACAGAAAACGCCAGGCAGCCACTGGATTGCCTCGCTTTGCATGGCTTCGTTCACGACGTGTCCTTCAGCATCCGCGCCTTCCAGATTCAAGCCCGATGGTTTGCGGGCTTGAAAGCTGGGCTTTATTTTGATATTAAGGCGACTGGCAGGCTCGATTTTCAGGGCTTCTTTGGGCAAAGAATCAAGGCTGCTTTCAAAGTAGAGTTCGCCGGAATGCGCGCGGTGTGAGTCGCGGTCGCGGGTGAGAAGGCCATTTTGGCGGAACTCTTGCATCCTGATTTCCAGTTTTTAATGAGCGTCGTTAGCACCTTTTGGGTTTGCTGGTCGCTAATCACCCTTGCCATCAGGTTCAGACTTTGGCATTCTTTCATCAATAAGGCTGCCAGTCCAAGTGTTTCCACCGTGGATATCGGCGTTATCAGGCGCTGGCTTTCAAGCAGATTGAAAGTGGGCGAATCGCTTAGCGCGGTTTGTTCAAAGCTGGACCACTCAGGCAGGCCGTCCTGATCGGCATCGTTTTGACGCCAAAACCAAGCGAAAAGCGATGTTCTCAGTACAGAATAAAGCTCTTCAAGAAATTCTTTGTGGTCCAGATAGCTGTGAATAATCCAAGCGGTTTGGCAGAGCACAGGAAAAGCCAGTTCAGCGTCCTGGGTTTCGCCAGGTTTGGGAAGCGCATTGAGATAGCTTTTGAACAAGCGAACGCAATCATCCACCCTGGCGGGTAAGAGAGCATGAACCATTTGCCAGACGGAAAGCGCGCTGATGCGGTTTTTCTTTGCGATGGGCGCCTTTAAAAGCGGGGTAAGTCTTTGGCTGTGCGGATTGCGCGTAGCAATAAGTGTGAGTGAATCATTATCGGCATCAGCACGTGAGAGATGATGCTGGGCCTGATGTTGCGCCATGCGCAGGGCGATATCCCAGTCCAAATTTGGCGTGGTGATGTTTATTTCGCGGGTTTGCTGGGCGAGTTCTTGGCGCGCTATTTCAGCGTCCCAGTTGACGGGAAAAATCGAAAAAAAACACGGTCATCTTCAGGTTTGGTGCCTTCAGATACTTTGCAGCGCCAAAAGATGTTTAAGGTTTCGCCAGGGCTGAGTAGTTTCGTGTTTTCCAGCGCCAGCTCTGGACTGATGGTCGGTTTGTGCATACCATCCACAATGACCGAAATTTGCAGTCCGTCACTTTCACCTTTGAGATAGGTGTGGATTTTGCGTCTGGTAAGCGTCATGCCATTTCTGGGGTCAAATCCGATAAGTTCCGCAGCGAGTCGCGCGCCAAGTTCATGCGCTACATTATCAGTGTTTTTGACGCTGATACGTCCATCGAGCCGGTCTGGCGCAGGCAGCCAAATGTCAAAAGTTGCGCTGCAAACAGGACTGGGGCTCAAACCAAGCTGAAGATGGTTCGGTAAAAGATTACGGATTTGAGGTGGGCTGAAAAATTCGGAAATCTTGCGAAATCCGACTCGGTTTGCCATAAAAACAGGGAAGATTTGAAAACTCTGTGCCCGAAGTCCAAAACTGGTATTGAGCGTTATCGGTCCGTTATCCTGCAGTTTAACTTGCCAAACCGCGTCGGGTGCGCTTCCAAAAAAACTGCTGGCTAAGATCCGCGCAAAAGCTAAGATTGACAGGATCGCTGGGCAGATAGGCTGTTGGACACATAGCCTAATTGTAACCTTCAAAGCCTTATTCGGTGTTATTTTGATAAGGTGGTCCTTTGTCATGTATGGGTCTGTGCGCGGAGTGGAATAGTGAAACCCAAAAACGATAAAACCGAAGCCCTTGCGGTAGGTAGTTGAATGGTCTACAATTATCGTATGCGTTTTGACGTTTTTAGCCTGTTCCCAGAGATATTTGAACCTTATTTGGCGATTAGTATTCTCAAACGGGCCATCACGCATGGCCTTATTGAAGTGCATACGCACAATATCCGCGACTGGGCTTTCGATAAACATCACATGACCGACGACACACCTTACGGCGGGGGCGGTGGCATGATTATGAAGCCCGAACCGGTCTTTGCCGCGGTGGAAGATGTGATGGGCAAACCGCCCACTGACCCGGTCATTTTGCTATGTCCGCAGGGCGAAGTTTTAAACCAGCAAATTGCCCGCGAACTCGCTCAACACGAACGCATCGGCATCATTTGCGGACGTTATGAAAGCTTTGATGAACGTATCCGGCAACATCTGGCGACACGGGTGATTTCAATCGGCGATTTTGTCTTGACGGGTGGCGAACTGCCAGCGTTGATGCTGATGGACGCGGTGGGGCGCATCGTGCCGGGTGTTTTAGGCGACGCGGAAGCGACGCAGGAAGACTCGTTTGCTCCGGATGGGCTTTTGGAGTATCCGCAATATACCAAGCCGGCTGTTTTCAGGGACTGGGAAGTGCCGGAAATTCTGCAGGGGGGGGCAATCATGTGGAACAAGCCAAGTGGAAACGTCAGCAATCGCTTATCCGCACTTTTGAATGGCGACCCGACCTGCTGGAAAAAGCAACCCTGACAGACAAGGACAAAAAGTTCCTGGAAAACTATAAAAAAAATCACTTGAAGAGTACAATGAACAAAAGCCAGCATCTTAAGCCTGGCTTTTGTGTTTAAGATTATAGAACATACAAAAGGAGAAATGATGAGTCATTCAATGCAAAAACAAGACCGTATTCAATGGGGGGGAAAACTATTTTTGATCGGCTTTGGCTTTTTTTGGTGTCAGTGTGCTTTGGAGCCTGTACAATACCTACGTGCCATTGCTTTTAGATGCCAAGTTTGGCCTTGATTCCGTGGCAATTTCAATCATTATGGTACTGGATAACATCGCGGCTTTTCTTATTCAGCCCGCGGTTGGGGGGGTGTGGTCAGACAATTTACGCACCAAAATAGGGCGTCGTTTGCCATTCATTATCGTTGGCGCGCCACTCGCCGCGGTAGCCTTTGGGCTTATCCCCCTGGCGCAAACATTACCAGTACTCCTGGCTTGTACGGTAACAACACTGCTGGCGATGGCGTTTTGGCGCACGCCCGTGGTGGCTTTGATGCCGGACGTTACCCCCAGCAAGTTCCGCTCGCAAGCCAACGGCGTGATTAACTTTATGGGTGGACTGGGATTGGTTTTGGGGGGGACTTCCGTTGGCGCCGCCCTGGTAAAGATGGACCATCCCTTAGCTGGCGCGTTCCCGTTCTGGTTTGGCTCTATTCTGGTTATTCTTGCGGCGGTGCTGGTCTTCATCTTTGTGCGCGAACCAGAATATGAAAAACACGAAGGCGAAGAAAAACCAAAAAGTGCCAGCACACTGGATGGCTTGAAAGAAGTCTTTACCGGCAAACAACGCGACGCGATTCTGATCTTTTTAGCGATTTTCTTTTGGTTTATCGCCTATAACGCGATTGAAACTTTCCTGTCGTTATATGGAAGAAACTTCCTTGGGCTCAGCGATAGTGGCGCCGGGCAACTGATTACCAGCGTGGGCGCGAGCTTCCTGCTGTTTGCTATCCCCCCCGCCGGCTTAATTGGCGCTAAATTTGGCAGACGCAGAACCATTTTGACCGGTCTCGCGATTATGGTTTTGACGATGAGTTCAATGTTCTTTATCCCCAAGGATATTTTACTGACCACGCATGGTCGCATTCCGATCCTGGGCGACTTTATGAACGTGACCATCATCCTGCTTTTGGCAGGTATTGGCTGGGCTCTGATTAACATCAACTCCTTGCCGATGGTGGTTGATTTAACGACCAAAGACCGTGTGGGTACCTATACGGGACTCTACTACTTCTTCTCAACGCTTTCAGCCATCATCGGACCCCCCCTGCTGAACGGTTTGATTGTCAAACTTTCCGGTGGCGATTATGGTCAGATTATGCTGGTGGGGGGGCCGATCTTCATGGCGCTGGCTTTTCTCGCGATTGTGTTTGTGAAACGCGGTGAGATTAATCCTGAAGCCGACCGACGCCATGCCAAAGACTATACAGAAGAGTACGAAGGTATTGACGCGATTTTGTAGCGTCTTTTCTAATAACTGAATTGTAAATTTTTGCAAATCCCGCAAAAGAAAGCCAGGAATTTCATTGCGGGATTTGCTTTGTTAATATATACTTAACACACACATAACGGTACCATGGGTACCAACTTTACCAAAATTTAATATAAAAGGAGTATGGAATGAAGAAACGATTATTATCAATTTTGGCTATCTTGCTCGTTGCCGGTTTAGTGCTCGGTGCATGTACGCCAAAAACCCCCGTAGTGGATGAAGCCCCCGAAGGCGACGTTGTTGATCAACCAACCGAAACCTTTAAAGTCGGCTTGGTTACCGACGTTGGTGTGGTTGATGACAAAAACTTCAACCAGGCAACATGGGAAGGTGTTCTCGCCGCGCAAAAAGAACTCGGTTTTGAAGCCAAGTACATCGAGACAAAAGACGCCAAAGACTATGATGCCAATATCCAGCTTTTTGTTGATGAAGGTTTTGATGTCATCGTGACCGTTGGTTTTGCCCTTGGCGAAGCAACCATCAATGCCGCGAAAGCCAATCCGGAAATTGCCTTCATTGGTGTTGACCAATTCCAGGGTGAAGTCGTTCCCGGTGTCGCAGGCTTGATCTTTGACGAAGCGCTTTCTGGTGTTTTGGCTGGTGTTTTGGCTGCTAATCTCACCGAAACCAAAACCATCGCAGCTGTTTTAGGTACTGACCTGGTTCCGCCAGTGGTTAACTACAACCGCGGTTATGTTGGTGGTGCTAAATGGTTTGATCCTGAAATCAGCATTATTTCCACCTACCATCCCGGTGGCATGGATGTAGCGTTTACCGACCCGAGTGGGGGGGTGCATCAACCGCTAAACAAGCTATCGAGCAAGGCGCTGATATTGTCTTCGCTGCTGCTGGTAATACCGGTAATGGCGCGTTGATTGAAACCGCTCAGCATGATGGTCTGTTCTGCATCGGTGTTGACACTGACCAGTGGCTGACCGTTCCTGAAGCTCACAAATGTTTGGTTTCATCCGCGACGAAAGACATCACTTTGTCTGTGGTTGAACTTATCAAGCTTGCTTATGAAGGCAACTTCCCTTCAGGCAACTACGTTGGTGGTTCCTCACTGGCACCTTTCCACGATTTTGAAAGCATCATTACGGAAGAAATCCAAGCCAAACTCAAAGAGGCCTTAGAAGCCTACAATGCTGGCAAGATTGAACTTCCTGAGAAGTAAGTTTAGTTACCAGCTGTAAACAACAGCAAAATAAGGTGCCACGAAAGTGGCACCTTATTCCTATAAAAAAAAGATTGGAGGTAATCCAGCGTGGAAGAACAAACACCCTCCCAAAATAACTGGTTAAAAAAAAGTTTGGTTTTCCGTAAGAATTCCATTTTTAGCAATTATCTTAGCGCTTTTAGTGGGCGCGATTATCTTATTAGTTTCAGGTGCGAATCCACTGGAAGCCTATTGGCAGCTTTTTAAAGGGGGGGCTTTCGGCTCATGGAGAAATATCCAAAGAGTCCTGGAAAAATCTACCCCCCCTTAATCTTTGCTGGTTTAGCCGTGGCATTAGGTTTTAAGGCGGGTCTTTTTAATATCGGCGCGCAAGGGCAACTCCTGTTGGGCGCGCTTATGGCCGGATATGTTGGTTTTGCAGTCAAAGGTTTGCCTGCTTATATTCACATCCCTCTGGCCCTTTTGGCGGGATTGCTGACCGGCGCTGTGTTTGCAGCGATTCCAGGTTTGTTACGGGCTTATTCCGGCGCGCATGAGGTGATTTCGACCATTATGCTTAACTATGTGGCAATCAACCTTAGCGATTATTTTTCTGAAGGTCCATGGAAAGACACCACTCCGGGCAACATTGTTTCGCGATTGCCAGCTATCCAACCATCAGCAGAGATACCAAACATTGGGCCTGTACCCGTCGGCTTTATCGTGGCGGTACTAACGTCCTTGTTGATTTGGTTTGTGATTAATCGCACGACTTTTGGCTTTGAGATCAACTCGGTTGGATTGAACCCACATGCTTCAAAGTATGCCGGTATGCGCACGAAACTGCTTATTGTAGCGGCAATGGTGGTTAGTGGCGCGTTGGCAGGCGTGGGTGGCGCGGTGGAAACAATGGGTGTGGTAGGTCGTTTCCAGCCAGGCTTTAATACCGGCCTTGGTTTTGATGGTATTACTGTCGCGCTTTTGGCCCGTAATAATCCGATTGCAGTTATTCTTTCGTCGCTCTTTTTAGGCGCGATGAAAGGTGGCGCGAATACGATGCAGTTTTACGCGAATGTTCCTAATCAGATTATCGACATCATTCAGGGCACCATGTTACTTTTTGTGACGGCTGAAATGGTGGTTCGATGGGTCTTTAAACTACGTAAACAACGAGATACCGAAATCACGGTTACCTCAGGATGGGGGGGGCAAAGATGATTAGCAAAACAGTCGATAAGAAGCGTGAGCTTTCTATTAATTGGAAATTGTTGCGTCAGGTCATTCTAGGCTTGGTTATAGTGGCCGCGATTTTGTTTTTCAACGCCCGCTCTCCGGAAAAACATCCGCTGTGTTAAGCAGTACTTTACGCTACGCGGTGCCACTCATCCTGGGCGCCTTGTGTGGTATTTTCTGTGAACGGGCAGGAATTGTGAATATTGGTATTGAAGGGCAGATGTTATTCTCTGCTTTTCTTTCATATATGACCAACGTCTGGACCGGTAATTTGCTCTTGTCCTTGCTGGTGGGCATGTTGACCGGCGCGGTCTTGGGCCTGTTTTTAGCTTTTCTTTCAATAAAGCTTAAGCTGAACCAAACGATTGGTGGTACGGTCATCAATATTTTAGCAACAGGTATCACGGGCTATTTCTATCAAACTGGCTTAACAACGCAAGGCAAACTTTGGAATATTCCCCTGGGACCATTGGCTAAAATTCCGTTAATCGGACCAGTTTTGTTCAATAATCCTCCCATCACCTATATCGCGATATTGCTTGTCATTTTCTCGCAGGTGCTTTTGTTCCATACCCGATGGGGGTTTGCGCACCCGCGCGGTTGGGGAACATCCCCCCCGGGCGGCTGACACCTTGGGTGTAGACGTCTTCAAATCCGTTATTGGAATGTGATTATTGGTGGCGTCATGGCAGGTTTGGCTGGATCATTTTTGACCCTGGAAGGGGGGGTTGGCATGTTTGAACGCGGTATGACCAACGGCCGTGGTTTCATCGCTTTGGCAGTAATGATTTTTGGAAAATGGAACCCGATTTCATCCGCGCTGGCAGCCTTGTTCTTTGGTTTCGCTAACGCGATGCAGATTCAGTTACAGTTCATGGGAATTCAAATTCCACATCAGTTTGTGGGTATGATTCCATATCTGCTGACCATTATTGTAGTTTCTGGCTTTGTGGGCAGGTCGCGTGCGCCCGCGGCTGAAGGCATTCCCTACGAGAAGGAGTAAGTATGGACAATACATATTCTAAAACAGCTGATGCCGTTATGGATACTGATAAAAGCGTTATCTTAGAAGCAAAACATATTTACAAGACTTTTCCGGGTACGGTCGCAAATGACGATGTGAGCCTTGAACTGCGCAAAGGCGAGGTACTGGCATTACTGGGTGAAAATGGCGCGGGAAAATCGACCCTGATGAATGTCATCTATGGGCTTTACACCCAGGATAAAGGCGAAATTTTCCTGAATGGCGAACCTTATGCTATCGACAATCCGCATGATGCGATTAATGCTGGAATCGGCATGGTTCACCAACACTTTATGCTGGTGCCGGTTTTCTCGGTTTTGGAAAACATGATGCTGGGCGCGGAAACCACAAAGGGGGCCCTTTTTGAATAAAAAGGCAGCCGAGGCTAAACTGCGCGATTTGTCTGAAAACTTCGGGCTTGAAATTGACCCACATGCTATTATCGAAGAATTGCCGGTTGGCCTTCAACAACGCGTTGAGATTCTCAAGGCGCTTTATCGCGACGTTGAGATTTTGATTTTGGATGAACCAACCGCTGTACTGACCCCCCCACAGGAAACCGAAGAGCTTTTTAAGATTATGCGCCGTCTGACCGAGCGCGGTGTTTCCATCGTCTTTATCACGCATAAACTGAAAGAAGTTTTGGCGGTTGCTGACCGCATTATCATTATGCGCCGCGGCAAAGTGGTGGGCACCACTACACCTGCTGAAACTGACGAGCATGGACTGGCAAGCATGATGGTCGGACGCGAAGTGATTTTGGAAGTTGAAAAAGCGCCCGCGCAAGTCGGAAAAGTGGTTCTGGAAATTGAGCATTTAAACATTCATGACAACAATCAGATGCACAGCGTGCGTGACATTTCACTAAGTGTGCGTGCCGGTGAGGTGCTGGGCATTGCGGGTGTTCAAGGTAATGGGCAGAGTGAGTTTGTGGAAGCCATTACCGGTTTGCGTCGCTATAACAGTGGCGAGATTCGCATTGATGGCAAACGTATGCCCCAGGAGAAACCGCGAACGCTGGTTGAACACGGTATGGCGCATATTCCGGAAGACAGGCAAAAACACGGGCTTGTTTTGCAATATCCTTTGACATCCAACTTTGTGCTTTGCACGTATTATCGCGAGCCATTTTCAAAGCATGGCATCTTAAACGAAAATGAGATTTTGCGAAATGCTGAAGAACTCATGGAACGCTTCGACGTGCGCGCGCCATCGCCTGTTACCGTCGCTGGTGATTTGAGCGGTGGTAATCAGCAAAAGTGATTGTAGGGCGTGAACTTAGCCGTGATGTGTCGCTGGTAATTGCCAACCAACCCACGCGCGGTTTGGACGTGGGCTCGATTGAGTATATCCACAAGACGCTGATTGAAATGCGCGATTCTGGCGTTGGTGTTTTGCTGGTGTCTTCGGAGCTTGATGAAATCATGTCGCTCAGTGACCGCATCGCGGTGATTTACCGTGGCGAAATCCTGGCGGTCTTGGATGCTGCTGAGGCGAGTCGCGAAGAAATCGGCTTGCTGATGGCTGGGCATATTTCAGAATAAGCAAGTGAATGAGATAAGATACAGGCACTCGAAAGGGTGCCTGAATTTTTTTACTGGGCGGTGACGATTCCAGGTAATCGGATGGAGATTAGAATCCATAAGGTAAACAAGCAGAAACTGGCGTAAAATAACTTTGTTTTACATGATTTAGGTTTTTTTGTTTAATTAATGCAAAAACTTTACAATTTCTTATTCTTTAGACAATGAAAAAGGGGGGGTATGATGTAAAGTAAGGAGAAAATATGTCTAAAATAGTAGTTTCTAATATTTCTAAAAGTTTTGGCAAAACCCGTGCCGTAAAGGACATTTCATTTGACGTGCGCGCCGGTGAAATTTTTGGTCTTTTGGGGGGCCAAACGGGTCTGGCAAAACGACCACTATCCGCATCATTCTGGACATATATCAGCCTGATAGTGGCAAAGTGGCTATTTTGGGCGGCCCGATGACCGCCGATAAGAAAAATCATATTGGTTATTTGCCTGAGGAACGTGGATTGTATCAGGATATGGCGCTGGAACGGGTGCTAACCTATATGGCGAGTTTAAAAGGTATGGCGGATGCGGACATCAAAACAAAATTGCCTGCCTATTTAGAAAAATTTGATCTCGCCGCGCATGCCAAGAAGAAGTGCAAAGAGTTAAGTAAAGGTATGCAACAAAAGGGCAGGTTATCGCGACCTTGATCCATGACCCTGAACTGATTATTATCGACGAGCCTTTCGCCGCGTTAGACCCCCCCATCAACACGCAACTGGTGAAAGATGTGCTTGAAGAAGAGCGCGACAAGGGCAAAGCGATTGTGATGTGTACGCATCAGATGAGCCAGGTGGAGTCCTTGTGCGACCGCCTCGTCTTGGTTGACCAGGGTCGGGTTTTGCTAACCGGCAGTTTGGAAGAAATTGCTGAGCACTATAAAACCAACGAAGTCTTGATTAAACCGTTAGTGCCTTGCCAGCGAGTTTGCCAGGTGTGCGTGAGATTAGCCGGGTGAATGGCAGTTATAAGCTTAGCCCGGAAGAAGGCGTGACCCCAGCCAGTTGCTGGAAACACTGGTGAGCAATGGCGTGGCGATGGAAAGTTACAAGGTTTTGGTTCCATCTCTGGATGAAATATTTATTCATGTGGTGGCCGAAGGAAAAAGCAAAATGACTAAGCTTTTCAAGGTCGCCAAATTTGAGTACACGCGCAATGTCTTTACCAAACGTTTTTGGGTGGCGTTGTTGCTGGTACCGTTGCTGTTTATCCTTTTTAGTTTGATTTCGACTTTTATCTCGTTTAAGTCGGTGGATACGCGTCCGGTTGGGCTTATTGACAGGGCTGGAATCATCACGCAAGCCCAAAAGCTAAAGGAAAAACCGGGGGGGTTATTTGAAATTCAGATTGAGTTTGTTCCATTTACCGACGAAAACGCAGCTAAAAAAAGCCAGTTTGGCGGGGGAACATCAAGGTTATATCATTATCCCGGAAGATTACACTACAAGTTATGAGATAATCTGGAAGGGAAACAAGGCGATTACGGAAGAGATTATGGATTTCGCGACGCAATATCTCAGCGAGAACTTAATTGTCAACGAAACTATCCCTAATAAAGCGCGCATTGAAGAAGGAATGAATCTGCGACTCGAAAGTCTGGATGGTTCCATTAAATCAGCGGGTGCATCGTGGCAACGCATCATTCCGCCAATCGTTATCAGTATGCTGTATTTTGCCCTTGTGATGGGCAGTGGTAACTATCTATTGCAGTCCCTGGTGGAAGAAAAAGAAAACCGCACAATTGAAATTATGCTCACCACGGTTTCTCACAAACAGTTGATGGCTGGTAAGATTATCGGCAATATTGGGGGGGTGGGTGTTACACAGTTGCTGGTGTGGGCTGTTATCATTGCTGTGGCACTCTTTATTTTCCGGGCGCGCATACCGCTTTTGAGTGAGCTGATTCCCGATCCTGCTTTGATGGCATTGAGTCTGGTCTTAATGTTGGTTTCGTTTGTGTTTACCGCCTCAGTACTGGCTATATTTGGCGCCACGGTGACCGAATCGCAGGAAGGACAACAGATGATTGGTTTGGTAGTCGTTCCGATCCTTTTGCCCGTTTATACATTAAGCGTCTTTATGAATTCACCTAACGGTGTCCTGGCGCGGATTTTGAGTTTTTTTTCCCTTTCAGTTCACCTCTTGCCATGAGCCTGCGGATGGCATTTACGCACGTGCCCACGCTTGAAATTTTGCTTGTACTCGTTGTTCAGGTATTGTTCGCGATTGGTGCGATGTGGCTGGCAGGGCGCGCGTTTGAGTTGGGCATGCTCCAGTTTAACAAAAAGTTTCGCTTTTCAAATTGTTCAAAAAGGAGGCTGGCGATGCGTAAGATTTGGCGTGTTTTTAAATATGAATTTATGAGCGTGGTCAGTCGCCGTTCGTTTATCCTGGGTTTGATTTTAGTGCCTTTGCTTCCAACGATCATTATCGGTTTGGTAAGCTTGTTGAAACCCAAGGACTCACCCGATTTGGTGAAAACGATTGTTAAAGAAGTCAGCACTACTAAACCTTATGGTGTTGTTGATGAAAGTGGCTTGATTAATGACTATCCAAATTGGGCCATGGGGGGGCAGCTGATACCCTTTGAAGATGAAAGTCTTGCCAGGCAAGAAACCCAGGCTGGTAATTTGGACGGTTTCTACGTCGTTTCGGCGGATTATCTCGAAACGGGTGATGTTTTGCTGGTGAAGCCTGAAGTTAGCATGGTCGCGGAGATGGCATATAACGCGACGTTTGAGGAGCTGATTCGCTATAACCTGGTGGATGGTAACGATGAATTGTATGCCAAGCTGGTCAACCATGTTAAAGTAACGACGGAATATCTGGATATTGAACAAGCTGATACCCGTGACCAAAAGATCCCAGTACCTTTATGGTGCCATTCTTCATTTCGTTTTTCTTCTACATGTTGGTTATCATCAATTCAAGTTTGATGTTGGATTCGGTGACAAAAGAGAAGGAAAATCGTACCATGGAGATTCTTCTTTCGTCGGCAGAACCCGTGGATATCTTCGGGGGTAAGATTCTGGCGCGCGGTTTGGCGTCGCTCCTGCAAACTGTGGTTTGGCTGGCTACAATTTTGCTGTTGGCAAAGTTGAGCAATCTTACCTTGCATCTGCCATTCAAGCTGGAAATTCCAACAGCGGTATTTACCTGGGGTATCCCTTACTTCTTGTTGGGCTTTTTGTTGTATGGAAGTCTGATGGCGGGTTTGGGCGCGATGGTGCCGAATACGCGTGAGGGTGGGCAGTTTTCTCTTATCATGAATATGCCCCTGATATTGGCGTATCTTGCATTGAGCGAATTCGTTACTAACCCGAATAGTGCGGTAACCCTGTTTCTTAGCCTGTTTCCGCTCACATCCACGATTGTAATGCCCACGCGCCTGGTGATTGGTGCCGTACCGATTTGGCAGCTGATCGTCGCGCTTTTGTTGCTGGTGCTGGCAGTTTGGCTTGTTGTGCGGGGGGGTGCCGCCAACTTGTTCAGTTCCCAAAACCTGCTTTCAGGTCAAAAATTCAACCTGAAGACCTTTTTCTCTACGTTACTGTTCGGGAAGAAATCCCAAAAAGCATAGCCTTTTCTGGATTGTAACTTGCAACTGAATAAGCATAGGACTCTATCAGAATCCTATGCTTATTTGCGTTAAGTGAATGTGAAAAGACGGTGTTTCGGAGGATCTATGAAACAATTTAAGACAATCAGCCTGTTTATTGTCGTCGTCGCGATGATATTGAGCGCCTGCAAACCGAACAGTTCAGACGCGAGCCCAACAGATCAACTGGACGATATTCGCACGGTGGCAGCGCGCACGATTGAAGCACTCACCACGCAAATGCTGCAAACCGATTATGCCCGACAGACCGAAACGAGATTCTCAGGCAATGAAACGCCAACGCCACCAAGCGAAGTATCACCCGCGACGGACACAGCGGTTCCAAGCGCCAGTTTTGATACTACACCTGTACCGACTGACGCTGTGCCAACTGTAGAAAAACCATGCGACCTGGCTTTTTTTTGAAGGTGAAACGATTCCCGATGGGAGTGAACTTTATCCCGGCACTGTGTTCCAAAAAAACCTGGACTTTACGCAACGAAGGAAACTGCACCTGGACCAAAGATTACTCGGTGGTCTTTATCAGTGGTGATTCAATGTCCGCGCCAGCCGTGATGCCTTTGACCGAAAAAGACATCAAGCCCGGCGAAAGCCTTGTGATAACCATGCCCTTGGTCGCGCCAACTTTGGGCGGCGAGTATCGCGCTCATTTAAGTTGCGCAACGCGGCAGGGGGGGTAATATTCGCGTTTAGAAATCCCGACCATAGCTTTTGGGCGGATATCAAGGTGGTGGAGGGCAAAATTCACCTGGTTCACGCTTATTGTGGCGCGCAGTGGTCAAGTCAGGCAGGCACTTTGCATTGTCCCGGTCAGCCAGGTGACGCTGGTGGATATGTCTATTCTGATAACGCGCCTGTGCTGGAAACCGGTGGTATTGACGATGAGCCAACGCTTTGGCTGGGCCTTGGCGCGGGTCAAGATAGCTACATTATGGGCGTTTATCCCGCGATGAAGATTCCCGAAAAAGCGCAGTTCAGCACTGTTTTGGGCTGTGGATACGGCTTGAGCCACTGCCATGTGAAGTTTACCCTGGCATATCAGGAAGGCGAAGGGCAAATGTATGAACTTGGGTCCTGGGAAGAACACTACGACGAACAGTTTACAAAGATTGCCCTCGATTTGAGTGCGTTAGGCGGAAGGACAGTAAAGATCATATTAATCGCGCGTGCGATGGGTTCCGCAGAAGATGGTAAAATTCATTTATTGGAGCCTGTAATCAAACCCTGATTCTTTACCGGACCTGGCTTTTAAAAACCTTGTAACGAGGATTTGCCATTTGTAAACTGGCATTGGAGTAATGATGAAAAACATAAAACGCTATCTGATGATTCTTATCGGTCTGACGCTTCTCGTTGGGCTTGGGGCGTGTGGAAAATCAAATAAAACTGACATGAATTCGGCCATGTCGACCGCGGTGCAGGAAACAATAACCATGGGCGAAACCCGCACAGCTATCGCGCGACCGAGTGACACACCTATTCCCAGTCCGACCATGATGCCTACCATTCCACCGATTGAGCCAACTTCACCACAACCCACTTTTGATATGACCGCCATCTATGGTATTACGCAATCACCGCCACCTGCTGCTACAAATCCAGTCGCGACTCCTACCACCCTGGCTGGCGGGGCTGACCGTGGCGATTGGGGACGCTCTGTGCCCGCGGATGGGACTTTGATTGATGGTGGCACCACGTTCAAGGTGCAGGTGACTATCGTCAATACCGGCACAACTACCTGGAACACAGGATATTATATAAAACACGTCAGTGGACCTGACATGGGTGTTACCAAGAAGTTCAATATGCCAACGAGCGTCGCGCCGGGGGGGCTGGCGGTTACTTTTGAGATTGAATTTACCGCGCCAGTTATGATTGGAACGGTCAAAAGCGACTGGGCGATTTTCAACCAAAATAACGTCGCTATTGGCTATTTCTATTTTGAATACGAGATTGATTAAACAAAAGTGAACACTCCCAGTTTGGAAACACGAATTAAAGCCGAGGCACGCCGCCTTGGCTTTGTTTTGTGTGGCATCACCAAGCCAGAGAGCGTTGAAGGCTTTCAGCGTTTTGAGGCCTGGCTTGAAAAAGAACTCCATGCGGATATGGGTTATCTTGCCCGTCCGGATACGCTTGCCAAGCGCCAAGAGCCTGGTCGCTTGCTGGCGAACTGCAAAAGTGTGATATGTGTGGCTTTGCCCTATCCGCCTGCCAAAGGTATTGCTAACATTGCCGCCTACGCGCGCGTGCCAGACTACCATATCGTCCTGCGCGAAAAATTAGAGCAATTGGCCTGTTTCATCGAAGAAATGCTGTTTAAAAAAATTGACACCTATATCGCGGTGGACAGTTCACCGGTACTGGAGAAAAGCCTGGCGGTTCAGGCGGGCTTGGGTCTGGTAGGCAGAAACACGTTGTTGATTAATGAAACTTACGGTTCGAGTTTTTTTCTGGGAGAGTTGTTTGTAGATCTTGACCTGCAAGCGGACGAAGCCCTGACTGGGGATTATTGTGGCGACTGCACGATTTGCGTGGACGCCTGCCCAACCGGCGCGCTGTTGGGCGATAAAACCATGGACGCCAGTCGTTGTTTAAGCTATTTGACGGTTGAAAATCGGGGGGGATATTCCACCTGAAATTCGCTGGCAAATGTCGGGGGGGCAGGTGATCGGTTGTGATATCTGCCAGCTGCTTTGTCCTATGAATCAAGGCCTGGAGTCTTCTGAATCTGATTTAGGACTATACCAGGTCTTACCTGCCAAACTGGATTTGCCAGCCTGCCTGGCGATGGACGAAGAAAGCTATAAAGCGATGTTTGGCAAAACGGCAGTCTCGCGCCTGAAATACAAGAGCTTTAGGCGTAATGTCATCCTGGCGATGGCGGATTCAATCAGCCAGGAAACCCTGGAGATTCTCAAGTCTGCCATCGTGCACGAAGCAGACCCCATTTGCAAAGACGCCATGCAGTGGGCGATTGAAGTTGTCCGCCATCGTTTATCTATGCCATAAAACCATCTCTGCAATAGCTTTTACAAGCGTTTTTCTTGTGATGTCATCAGAATATGGCATAATTAAGCCATCAACTTTTTGCGCGGAGGCTCGCATGAAAAATTTGCACGTTATCTCACATACTCACTGGGACAGGGAGTGGTACCATACTTTTCAACAATTTCGTCTGCAACTGGTTCATCTGATTGATAATCTTTTCGTCATTTTAGATAACGACCCCAACTACCTGTACTATATGTTGGATGGGCAAACCGTCGTGCTTGAAGACTATCTGCGCATGCGCCCGGAGAACACCAGCAAGCTTAAAAAAAATACATTCAGGAAGGTCGCATTTTAATCGGCCCCCTGGTACGTTTTACCCGACGAATTTTTGGTTTCGCCTGAAGCGACCGTGCGCAATCTCTTGGTTGGCGAGGAGATTTGCGAGCAATTTGGGCGAAGAATGATGATTGGTTACCTGCCCGACCCATTTGGTCATATCGGGCAGATGCCGCAGATTTTGCGCGGTTTTGGCATTGATACAAGCGCTCTGTGGCGCGGTGTCGTGCCAGAGATGCCCACCGCGTTCACCTGGCAAGCCCCCGATGGCAGCCAGATTTTGCTGGGTCATCTCTATTATGGCTATGGCAATATCGCGCACTGGCCCGTGGCTGACAAGGAACGTTCCATGCAGTTGCTTGAGAATGCTGTCAAGCGTTTGGAGCCCACAGCAACACGTCGCAGTACCTGATGATGCAGGGCACTGACCATCTCGAACCCCCCCATCCGGAAACATCGGAGCATATCCGGTTTTACAACGAAAACAATCCCGATAAAAACATTGCGATTCACTCCACCTTGCCCGCTTATTTTGCAGCTTTGAAACAGGAAATTGAAGAAAAAGGAATCTCTTTGCCGGTGCATATCGGCGAGTTGCGCGACCCGCAAAAGCGCATATGCTGCCCGGCGTTTTGAGCACGCGCATGTGGATTAAGCAACGTAACTGGTTCGCGCAAACGATGCTGGAGCGTTGGGTGGAACCCTTTAGCGTTTGGGCGGAAACACTTGAAAGAGGCACAGACGCCTTTGGTCCTGTAACGATTCATCAAGGCACGCCACGCATCGCCAACCCGGCTTCATTAATTCGTGAATCCTGGAGAACTTTAATGAAAAACCACGCCCACGACTCGATTTGTGGCTGTTCGGTTGACGAAACGCACGAGGATATGGTGCCGCGCTTCGATAAAGTGGATGAGCTTAACAAATATCTTCTTAATCAGTCCACAAATGCTATTCTCTCGCATATCACCACAACTGCACCAGAGGGTGTGGAAGCCCCCTGTTCTGGCGATTACGGTCTTTAATGGCGCGCCGGTCGGGTTTTCGGGCATGGTACAAACCGATATCACGATTCCATTTGATGACGACTTTGATTTGAGAGACGAAAATGGCAATCTTGTGGATAAATCCCTGACATTCTCGGACTATGCCAGCTTTGAAGAACATATCTACACCATGCTAATCTAAGTACGCGATTCGAGGAAGTCAATGAAAGCGGTTACAACGGCAAACACTTGCTGGACCTTGAAATTGATTTTGACGAAGAAGAAAATGTCTGGAGTATTCATGCCATTGTGTCGGATATCATCTCGCCTGATGAAGCTCTTTTGGAAAAGAAAACGCAGGAAGTGATTAACAAGCTTCTTGAGCTAAATCCCGAGACACCCGTAAAAGTGATTATCTTTACTGGGTATCCAGGTAATTTGGTCTTCTACGCCAACGATGTGCCCGCTTTTGGTTATAAAACTTATTGGCTGTGCTTTAGCGACTCTGTAGAAACAGAAGATGAACTTGATTTTGAACCAGTGGCTGACGATGAGATTGCGGAGCTGGAAAACGAATGGCTGAAGATTACTTTGGACCGCTTTGATGGCAGTTTCAGCATTTTGGACAAACGCAATGGCGCGGTTTATGAAAATCAGGGTGTTTTGGCATCTGTGGGTGACAGAGGCGATGAGTATAACTTTACACCCACCCCCCCGACGATTCGCTATATCTGATTGAAGTCAAAGACGTGGCATATGTTCCGCGAGCGTTTGACCACGCAATTGGCGTTGTTTTTGATATGGTCTTGCCGGAAGGTTTGGATTATAAAACGATGGATCGTTCTGAAGAAACAATCGTTAGCCGGGGGCATGATGCTGATTAGTCTTGACCCAGGTCAGGCTTGTGTGGATATCTCCGTGTTTTTTTTGAAAATAACGCGTGTGACCATCGCCTTGCGATGCATTTTGACGTCGATTTCCCCCCCATCGAAAAGGTGCTTTATGATGGCCATTTTGATATCGTTGAACGCCCGCTTGATTTGCCTGAATTTGACGAAAGCTGGCGCGAACACCCCCCCGGCCCGAACAACCGCAGGGCGCCTTTGTGGATGTGCTTGGTCACAAACAGGGCTTGATGATTGCCAACCAGGGCTTGCCGGAAGTCGCGGTAAAACGCTATGAAGATTCGGACTCTTCGAGCATTGCCATCACTTTGTTGCGCGCGGTCAGCGAGCTTTCGCGGTCTGATTTGTTCAACCGCTTTGGGCATGCCGGCCCGGAATACACAACCCCCGCCGCGCAAATGCTGGGTGAGAATCTGGAATATAACCTGCGTATTATTCCCCATGACGGAAACAGCTCCGTGGCGCGCCCCTTGGCTTACGCTTTCCAAAGCCAGCCACATACCGTCGTAACGCCATTACAGGCTGGCGATTTGCCATCTGATGCTTACATGATTGACGTGAACCATCCCGATTTTCACGTTACTGCCATCAAGGAAGCCGAAGACAAACAAGGCTATATCGTGCGGGGGGGTTACAACCAAAGTGATGAGCCCATTCTCGTAAACCTGCGTAGTCATATGCTGGCAAAACGGGCTGCTAAGGTACGTTTGGATGAGACTTTTGTGGAAGAATTAGCTCTTAGCGCGGATGGCGCGGTGCGTTTTGAAGCCCGACCAAAAGAAATTGTGACGGTTTACTTTGGGTTGAAAGCCTAAATGACGGGAACGGACAAAAAAAAGCAGACTTCTATATTGGCGATATTCCCATCCATGGACGCCTGATTTTGGCACCCATGGATGGGCTTTCTGATATGGTTTTCGGCGCATCACGCGTCAACTTGGCTCGGCTTATTCGGTCTCCGAATTCATCAACACGCTCGATTTCATGTATTCAAAGGTCTATCAGCGCAAGCGTTTGTTTTCCACGAAGATGAACGCCCCCCCTTTGTGGCGCAAATATTGGATAACGACCCTGTGCGCATGGCAGAAAACGCGGCTTATATCCAGGAACGCTTCAAGCCAGACATGATTGACGTCAATCTGGGCTGTCCGGCGCGGACGGTTTCCGGCAGGGGGGGAGCGGGTTGCGCGCTGATGAAAAGCCCCCGAACTCGTCAAGCAGATCTTTGAACAGGTTTGCAAGGTGGTTACGATCCCGGTGACCGCGAAATCCGCCTGGGTTGGGATGATAATTCGATGAATTACATGGAGATTGCGTCCATCGCGGTAGAGCGGGGGGGCGCGAAAGCGGTGGCGATGCACGCGCGCACAAAAAGATGGCCTTTGGAAAACGGTGCGCTGGGAGCATATCGCCACGCTAAAGAAAGCCATGCCGGTACCGGTCATTGGCAATGGCGAAGTGCGCAGTGTTGCCGACGCCAAACGTATGTTTGAAGAAACCGGTTGTGACGCGGTGATGATTGGCCGCGCGGCCAAGGCGAACCCATGGATATTTTCATGGCGTGACCGTGAGCAGGTCGCTGTGGAAGAAGTGTTTTATTTGGCGCGCTATCAATTACGACAAATGCTGGAAGTAAATCCGGAAAATGCCATTATGCCCTTCAGGAAATATCTCAAAGCTTATTTGGAGCCTTATAATCTGCCCAGGGACGAGATGAAAACTCTCTTGACGGCCCGTGAGCCTGAGCGTCTTTTCGCATTGATAGACGCAGTTCATGAACGACTCATCGCTGAAGAAAACTGATTGTGAATAGGCATAAATAAGAAAAACCCCCCCGAGTTTATCGGGGTTATTGGCTTTTCTTAGATGGTATTTATTTCGGATTTTTACGCAAGCGCAGTCTCGACCACAGCGGCGAAAGCCTGTGGGTCGCGCACGGCGAGATCAGCCAAAACCTTGCGGTTGAGAATGATGTCGCTTCTGCGTAAGGCCGCGATCAGTTTGCTGTAGGTGGTGCCGTTGATACGGGCAGCAGCGTTGATACGCGAAATCCAAAGCCGGCGCAAGTCGCGTTTGCGATTGCGGCGGTCGTTATAGGCATACCATTGAGCCTTCATAAAGGTCTCGTTGGCACGTCTAAAAAGTTTACTTCGGGTACCTTCGTACCCTCTGTTTTGGGCAACCAAGCGACGGTGTCGTCTTGCTCGGTATGGTCCAGCTTTAACTCTTGCCATAATTTATCTCCTTTGCGGTCCCCCCCTGGGCGTCAGATTAATCACATCTCGTTGTAAACACCCAGCAGCCACTAAAAAAAACGGGTTCGACAGGGCTAAAATTAGTCCCTTTTGCTCATATAGGGTGCTAAGCGCTTGATGTGCTTAACCAAGCCGCTGGAGGTAACCTCAAGCGTTTCGGCGAGCAAATACTTGGTTCGCTGGGAAGTGTGTCGGCGCAAGTGACCTTTACCGATCTTAGTGCGCATGACTTTTCCGGAACCTGTCATTTTAAAGCGTTTAGACGTCGCCTTATGAGTTTTCAGTTTATATTTTCCACTTCTAGCTTTGCGGGCCACGATTAAACTCCTCTAAGAAAATTTCAACGGCTGATAACGTACTCAGCCGTCGCTTAAATACCAAACTGAGATTATACCAGAAATTCTGTAAAGTCAATAGGCTTGAACTGATAAATTGACGAATCTCATCATGATAAGCAGCTTTTATGACACCAGCTTGAAAACTCAAATCAGTACAGCTTAATCAAGCCCGCTCATGGCACCATGAGCGGAGCGTCTTTGCAGTACTGAATTGTTGATTGATAAACTTAGTTTTTCTTGGGTGCCAACATCATGAACATTGAACGCCCTTCCATGTTGGGGGCTTGTTCAATATCTGCCACGTCGGCAAGTTCTTCGGCAATTTCGCGCAAGTCTTCCAGTGCCAGTTCCGGATAGGTGATTTCGCGACCCCCCCTAAAGCGCACGGTTACGCGTACCTTCATGCCATTATTCAGCCAGCGACGCGCGTCTTTCACCTTGATGTCACGATGGTGATCGCCAGTTTTGGGACGCAGGCGAATCTCTTTGATTTCCACTTTGGTTTGGGCTTTGCGGGCTTCGCGTTCCTTCTTTTCTTTGTCGTAAAGGAACTTGCTGTAGTTGATGATTTGACGACAGACGGGTTGGCGTTGGGGGGGCGATTTCGACTAAGTCCAGTCCAACATCTTCGGCGCGATGCAGGGCATAGTCAAGATCTACAATTCCGGCGTTTTCTCCATTTTCATCCACCAGGCGAACTCGTTCGCTACGGATGCGTTCATTTACACGATGTTCTTGTTTACTGCTAATCTCTTTTCTCCTTTTATTAAAATAAATAGCCTTTGGCTGATATTAATATTACCATAGGCTAAGAATATGCGTCAATGAAAATAAGGCAATTAACGATATTGTTTTTTTTGTATGTTGTTTTTCTTACTATACCGTCACGGTGTCGTTTAGGCTTGGCTGCTTTCTTTTTCGCGTGGCGTGTCGCTGAAAAGGCACGCACTTTGGGGGGGAACCAGGGTTCGACGACCATCACTTTATCCAGCAGATCTGAAAAAAAGTTTAATGAAATATCCGGTGAACACAGCACTGATAACCGTACCGATGCCAACGTCGCGCAGGCCACCCAGCGCGAAGATTGAAAACAGAACTGAAAAGCCAACGAAGCCGACGTCAAAAATGGTTTTGGCGATGCTAAATTTCCAGCCATAATAGTTGCTCATGTCGCGCACAAAGCTGTCAAAGGGCAACATGGGATAGCCGGATTTTTCAAAAAGGGTGATACACAACGGAATCATAAAAGCCGATGATGTAGTACAGGATTCGCAAGGGCAAGCCGGTAGGCAAGCCGGCAAGGGCCATTTCGGCAAGGTCTAACAGTCCACCAAAGGCGAAAGAAAGTATCAGGGACATTAAAGCCGCGGTGAGCTTTTTCTTGGTGCAAATGATGAGCACGAGCAGTAAAAGAAGCATGATAATTGTTGACCAGGTGCCAGCGCTGAAAAAGGTGTACTTTTGCGAGATGACAAAGGGCACCGACGTGAGCACTGCCACGCCAAAGTTACTGGCGCGGATGAAGCCGATGCTAAATGTGAGTAGCACTAAACCCAGCAGGAGCGAGATTTCTGCGGGCAGTACAAAGCGCTTGTTTGGAGCGTTTTCAGTTTGTAAATTGGGGGGGTTATTCAAAATTAATCCTCACCAAAGAGTAGTAGTTTCCAGGTTTCAAAATTGCTCAGCTTGATTTCTTCTTCCGCGACCGGTGTGGGGGGACCGGGGTGCTGAGCTGTTCGTCTGGGGCGATAAGCACGATGGCCTGGTCGCCGGGTTCAATCATATGGTTGCTCTCGCGTGCCCATTCTTCCAGCGCGATTTCGGACGTGGCATAGGCAACTTGTTCTTCCACCGCGATTTTGGTGCTTTCGAGCCCGGCAATGCGGGTTTGCAGGATATTTTCCTGGCGGATGAGGCGGTTCATGTTGACAAGACGGTTATTAAAACCCATCATCAGGAGGATAAGCAATACCACAAGCACAATCGCGATGAGACGTTTGTCGGTCCAGTTGATTTTCGAGAGCAGGTTTTTAATCTTTTCCATCGTTTTAATATCTGCAATTATTGTACCATCTAAGTTTCTTTGTGGAACAGCTTATAGTGGCGTTTTGCTTTTTTTAAAAACAAAAAGTTACAGCCTGAAAGCTATAACTGATTTGTTGATGCCGAAGGAGGGACTTGAACCCTCACGAGCACTGTGCCCACTACGCCCTGAACGTAGCGCGTCTGCCAATTCCGCCACTTCGGCCTGGACGTTTATTTTAGCGCAAATCCTAAAATAGTCAATGTTTTTTTTGAGTGCGCAAATCAAAAATTCTAATCTCATTGTGAATGTGGTCTCCTGACCCCCCCATGCTAACAAGGGAAAACCACGTTAGAAAAGGGGGGGGCGAACAAGGGAAAACTCGCCACCATAAAAATACGGCTTCAG
>JMBV01000183.1_pt1 | contig 23896 bp, 49 predicted proteins | sample 616531 | NCBI WGS metagenome assembly JMBV01 (sample SAMN02727904, study PRJNA239997) | anaerobic digester metagenome | biome: anaerobic digester; isolation source: mesophilic anaerobic digester inoculated with municipal waste water sludge... | place: Germany: Bielefeld University, CeBiTec ...
ATTACATTTTTACATATTCCATAAAGATGAATATTTTTAGAATTAATTTTAAAACCTTCCAATTCATCCTTATTAATTAACTCTTTTTTTTAGTGGAATATCATATACTTTTCCACATTTTTCACATTTGAAATGACCATGACTATTTTTTTTCAATATCATATCTCAATTCCTTTTCATATAAAGCTACTATATTTACTATTCCCTTTTCTGAAAACAAGTCTAAGGTATTATAGACACTAGTTTTCGATAAAGTAGGTATATCTTCTAATAAAGATTTATATATATCATCTACTGTAGGATGGATTTTATTATTTAATAAAAACTCCAATACTTTTATCCTAATAGTAGATGGCTTTATATCATGTTCTCTTAAATAGTCCATCATACACTCATTGGATTTTTTTCATAGTTTTTCCTCCTAATTCATTCCTTCACCTATGTAGCAAAACCAAAATTGGAATGATTACAATTCTATTATAATATCAATATTGAAATGTGTCAAGGGCTTTTTTTGAAAGTTTTTTTAAAATAAAAAAAGCAGATAGTTTTTTTTCTATCTGCTTTCTTTATATTCCAATAGGGAAATGACTTTTCCATAATTATCTTCTTCATCTCCAGAGAGGAATTTAAATACGACTTTACCAAGTGAAGTGATTTCAACTCCCATTTCAGGGAAGTAATTGTACCTCAATAAGCCAATCATTTCTAGATAATTATAGTATTCCAATAGAAAATTAGATTTTCCCCCCCAATCCCTTGGCAATAATGTAAGATAACTGTGATTAGTGTTTTCCTTTAGGGAAATCAATAAACTTGCTAAATTTTCCCTAAGAACCTCCATATTACCTTCTTCTTTAAGGGGGGGGTCAATATGATGCATAAATTTATCATTCCATATATATTGAAGGAATAGGGTGTATTTGTCTTCATCGCTTAACCAAAGATATTGGGAGGCTTTTTTTAGTGGCTATCAAATAATCACCGTCTAATTTAATCAATTCATTATCTAAGGCAAATATATAGAAGAAATTTAGCATGGGGGGGAAATCCACTTGATTTGGCGCCTTGCTATCTATAGTTTCTTCATTTTCCATTATGCCATTTAATTCTAATAAAGAATTTCGCTTAATATGCTTCCGCTTTTTTTTGTAACTTCCACAGACTCATTTATAATATATAAAGTAAATTTTTCAAAATCCACTATAAAATCTAGGGCTTGTTCATTTAGTATAGAAGCTATTCTATAGCTAATATTTTTGTTTATGTTAAAAGGTTTTTCCATATGTTGAATTTTATTTAAATATATAAATATATTCTGGGATATTTCTAAAATTTCTTCATAGGAATCCTTGTAAATAGGGTATTTCCTTTTTAAAAAGCCTAGATATTTTTTTTAGTGTATTGATATAAGAACCTAGTTCAGATGGGCTAGTAATGAAACCATCTTTTATTAATGCATTTATCAATTCTTCCATGGTAATTTGGTTTAAATCATATAATGTCATTTCCTCATCCATTAAATAGTATTCAAACAAATTAATTAAATTGCTAATATGCTTCTTAACTTTAATTCTCGATAAATGTAGATTTAGAAAATTTTCGAACTCGTCTAATTCATCATATAAAATAGAACTAATATCCTCATTTGTTTCTATTACTTCATATATGCATTCTGTATAAATTCTGTATAAATTCACACTATACTGCTTTAAATACTCCTCCATAGACAACTCAGAATATTTGAATCGCAATCGATTATAGTCTACGAAAATTTCCTCTAAAAATCTTTCTTTGGCTGATGGAGGCAGAAAACTAATATTGCCAATAAATCCTTCATATTCAATTATTCTTCCTATACGGCCAAAGATTAAGTCGGATTTTTTTCAATACATTAGCTAGGGCTGGCTCCCAAATCTTATGTTTTTTTGCCTGTTAAAATATCCAGCACATGAATAAATTCTCCGCGAATGTGCCCTATTTCAAATAAAGAAACATGGGATTTGTTTCTTTCCCTTAGAATTTCTTTTTCTAAATGTGTCAAACCATGTGGTTTTTCCTCTAGCATATGTTCTATAAAGGTTTTTCCAGAATTAGTTCTATAATCTATACTTACCCAAACATTAAAGGCAATCATAGTTTTTTCATCGTCAAAATCAGGATAATAGAATTCTATGGAATCCAGTGAACTATCCTTTTTTTATAAAATCATTTATATATTTAATTAATTTTCTAGTAGTATTTTCTTGAATAGTTTGTATTTCTTTATAACTCAATCTAGACATAAAGACCTCCAAATAAAATATAGTATATTTAATTATATTATATACTAATATTAATAATTCTGCATAGGAAAATAAAAACTTTGGAAAAATACCTTTTTAGTTTATAATATATTTATAAGGGATTTTAGGAGGGATTTCACTGCTAGGACTACTTTTTCAAAACTTATTTAGTCGTGTTGGCTTAATAATGTTATTAGCTTTTGTAACTACTAGAATTGAATTCTTTAGGAAATTAATAGTAAAGGAAAATACTAATTGGAAAGATAAAATAATACTTTCTATTATATTTGGCATATATGGAATTATTGGAACCTATACGGGAATTCCCATTAAAGGAGCTATTGCTAATGGTAGAGTAATCGGGGGGGTGTTTATTGGAGGTCTATTGGGGGGGGCCCTTTGTAGGCCTTATGTCTGGCCTTATAGCTGGAGGCCATAGATATTTAATAGATATAGGTGGCTTTACGGCCTTTTCTTGTGGCTTTTCTACTTTTACAGAAGGAATTATAGGAGGCTTATTAAAGAAAAGAATAGATAAATCAGAAAACAAATGGGCTTTTGCCCTTATATCTGGAATGGTGGCAGAGATTTGGCAAATGATTATAATACTTAGTTTCTCTAGGCCCCCTATCCGCTGCCTGGGGGGGATTAGTAAAATCATTGGACTACCTATGATTATTGCCAATGGAATAGGTATTGCAGTTTGTATGTCTATAATATACGGGGTGTCTAAAGATGTGGAAACGGCAGAGGCACTTCAAGCTCAATTAGCTTTAAAAATCGCCAATAAGACTTTGATTTTCTTTAGAAAAGGCTTAAATGAGGAAACTTCCTACGAAGTAGCTAAAATAATAAGGGATATGACTAAATTTGATGCTATAGCCCTTACAGATAAGGATAAAATATTGACTCATGTGGGAATTGGAGAAGACCATCATTTAACTGGATGTGAAATTAGAACCAGTTTAACTAAGAAAGTATTGGAAGAAGGAAAATGTATTATAGCTAATGCTAAAGATGAAATAGGCTGTGATAAGAAAGACTGTCAACTTAAATCTGCCATTATTATTCCTCTAATGGAAGGGGGGGAAGAGGTAGTAGGCACATTAAAACTATATAAAGATAGAGAAAATGCTATTAATAAAACTGAAACTGAATTAGCTATGGGTCTAGGACATTTATTTTCCACTCAAATAGAATTAAGTAAAATAGATCATCAAAGGGAATTATTAGCTAAGGCAGAACTAAAGGCTCTACAATCTCAAATAAACCCCCATTTTTTTTATTTAATACTATGAATACCATAATATCTTTAACTAGGACAAAACCAGATGAGGCTAGAAAATTATTGATACATTTAAGCAATTATTTTAGAAATAATCTACAGGATAATGGGGGGGAAGAAGTGAAACTATATAAGGAAATAGAAACCATTAAATCTTATTTAGAAATAGAAAAGGCTAGATTTGGAGATAAACTAGAAATTATATATGATATTCCCGAAGATATAGAATGTACTTTGCCACCGTTACTACTTCAACCTATAGTGGAAAATGCAGTTAAGCATGGGATTTTTGAAAAAGTGGAAGGGGGGCACTGTGGAAATCACTGCCCTAGACAATAGTAGAGAAACTGAATTAATAGTGAAGGACAATGGCATAGGCATAAGTGAAGAAACTTTAGCTACACTATTTACAGATGCAGAGGACACAGGTATAGGTCTTAAAAATGTCAATGATAGGTTAAAAAGCAAATACGGAGAAGAATATGGTTTAGATATTGAAAGTCGATTAGGCCAGGGGGGGACTATAATTAAAATGAGAATACCAAAGGGGGGGTAGCATAATGATAAGGACTCTAATAGTAGATGACGAGGCTCCTGCAAGGGAAGAATTAATTTATAGCTTAAAAAAAATTTCAGGAAATAGAGATTGTTGGGAAGGCTTCCCATGGATTGGAGGCCATAGAATTGAACAATAAATTAAAGCCGGATTTAATATTTTTAGATATACAAATGCCAAAATTAAATGGCATTGAGGTGGCTAAGAAGATTTTAGATGCTAATCATCATCCTTATATAGTGTTTGTTACGGCCTATGAAAAATATGCAATAGACGCCTTTGAAGTAGATGCTATGGATTATATATTAAAGCCTATTACAGAGGAAAGATTAAAAGGGGCATGGAGAAAATACTGGAGAAGATGGAAAAAGTGAGAAGACAAAGTCCAAGAAACACGAGAATACTAGTAAAATTTGTGCCTATGATAATGGGAAGTTAATTCCCATAGATTTAAAGGAAATAATTTATGCTACTGTAGAAGATAGAAATACAGTAATTTTTAGCACTAGGGGGAAATACGAGGTAAATTACACTTTAGGAGAATTATATGAGAGATTAGATAGTCCTAGTTTTTTTCGTAGCCATAAGTCTTATTTAATAAATCTAGATCATATTGAATTTATAGAACCTTGGTTTAATTCTACATTTAATGTGGTATTGAAAAATGTAGATATAAAAATACCTGTTAGCAGAGGACAGTCTAAGGAATTTAGAGAAATTATGAATATTAATTAATTTTGCATTTTAAACTCATTTATTGTATTTCATCCTAATTTTTATGCAATTTGTATTTAAAACACCAAATACTTAAGTATTTAAGGTATAATTATATTAACTTAAGGAGGGAAATATGGATCTAGAAAATTACTTAAACACCATAAGAAAACGTTTGGAAAGAAGTTTCGATCTTGTAGAAAATTATAATATTAATAATTATGAAATAGATTTATTTGGACAATTTAATATGAAAACTGAAAGATATATAGTGTCTAAAAAGGCAGTAATAGATACTATGGAAAATAATGAATTTTTGTTTATCAAGTATTTTAAAAACTTAAATAAAGCTGATTTAGAATTTTACATTAACTTCTTAATTGAAAATATTGATAAATTAATAGAACCTAGTAGAGACCATATGTCTAGTGTTATAACTGGAGTATTGGTACTCGATAATAGACCAGATGAAGAAATTATAAGGGCTGTAGAAAAATTTAAATATCAAAAGAGTTTTGCTTTTGGTTTCAAAGGCTGGGTAGATACTCGTTTAGTTTTGGTTATTATGAAGGAGAATCATATAATAACAAGTAAGAAGGGAAGGGAGGTCAAGGAGGTTTACCAAATATAATTTTTTTTAATTATTTAACTTTAATACTTTAAAGAAAGGGAGCGTCATTATGAATTCATTATGGTTAATGTTAAGCAGTATTATTATCTTTATCATTGCTTATGCGACCTATGGAGCTTGGTTAGCTAAGCAATGGGGGGGAGTAGATCCAAGTAGAAAAACTCCTGCACATACTATGGAAGACGGAGTTGACTATGTGCCTACTAGTCCATCAGTATTATTAGGCCATCACTTCTCATCAATAGCAGGAGCAGGCCCAATTAATGGACCTATTCAGGCAGCAGTTTTTGGCTGGGTACCAGTTATGCTGTGGATTATCATAGGGAGTATTTTCTTTGGTGGAGTACACGACTTTGGTTCCCTATTTATTTCCATTCGTCATGATGGTAAATCCATAGGGGAAGTAATAAACGATACCATGGGCAAAAAGGGTAAGAAATTATTCTTAATATTTGCTTGGTTGACTTTATTACTAATAGTAGGGGGGCATTCTCCAATATAGTAGCATCTACTTTTGCATCTACACCTGCAGCAGCTACTTCTTCACTATTATTTATAGTTTTAGCTATTGCTTTTGGCTGGGCAGTATATAGAAAGGGATTATCCCTAAAAGTAGGTACTGTAATTGGAGTAATACTTTTATTCCTTTCCATTTGGGTAGGAACTCTGTTCCCATTAGAATTAAGTGTAAATACTTGGATAGTAATAATGGGAGTATATATTTTCATAGCTTCCACTGCACCAGTATGGATATTATTACAACCTAGAGATTATTTAAATTCATTTTTACTATATGCAATGATGGGTGGAGCAGTATTAGGAATTATAATTTATAGACCAACAATACAATTAGAAGCAGTTACAGCCTTTAATCTAGGTAATAGACAATTATTATTCCCAATGTTATTTGTTACAGTAGCTTGTGGTGCTATTTCAGGATTTCACTCCTTAGTAGCTTCTGGAACTACTGCAAAACAAATAGATAACGAAAAGGATGCACTACCAATAGGTTATGGTGGCATGCTTATTGAAGGGGCATTAGCAGTTATAGCTTTAATCACTGCGGCTTATTTAAGTCAAGGTGAATTAAATGAATTATTAGCAGGCGGACCAGTAAATGTATTCGCCACAGGAGTTGGAACTTTTATGTCTCAATTTGGTATTCCTTTCGAAACAGGGAAAACCTTCGTTGCACTAGCAGTTTCGGCTTTTGCACTAACTAGTTTAGACACTGCTACTAGACTTGGTAGATTTATTTTCCAAGAATACTTTGAAGGCTCAGAAGGAAAATCAGATTCTCCGCTAACTAATATGTATGTATCCACATTAATTACAGTAGTATTAGGTTCCTTATTAGCAGCTGGTGGATATAAGGCTATTTGGCCAATATTCGGTTCTGCAAACCAATTATTATCAGCATTAGCTTTAATGACCGTAGCATTATGGTTAAAGAAATCCGACAAGAATTACAATATGATAACTATACCAATGGTATTTATGTTAATTGTAACTCTTAGTGCATTAGTGCTATTGACTATGTCTAGCTTTGAAGCAGGAAACTATATACTAGTAATATTCCCAATACTATTATTTATACTGGCTATAGTATTAGCTGTTGAAGGCTATCAAATACTATTTTCAAAGGACAAAGAAAAAAATAGGTGAATAAATTTTAAAAAAAACGGTAGTTTTATCAACTACCGTTTTTTTTATGTTGTGGTAAAATATAAATATGAATGTAAATATCGGTACCGGATCTGGAGTTATGGAGTTATTGTCTTAAATAAGCCATATTGTGAGGTGTTATTATGGAAAAGAAAATCCAAAATTTTATAGAACAATATATTGGCAAAAATAAAAAAACGATTTAATATAATAGAATTAGAAAATTACATAATAGATAAATTCCATGGGCCTAAGAATTATTTAGCTCTTGGAGGCTATGGGGAATTTTATAAAAATATTATTAAGTTTAGGGACAATGGGCAAATAAAGGAGATAAAATCCTCAGATTATAATGGCATGAATCCAGCTTTAAAATCTCGATGGGAAATTATATATATAGAAGAACAAAAATGGGACAATAATAAAATCCTAAAATATTCCGATTGTTTAGATTTCAGCTATTATGTAAATAATCCTAAATATCAAAATGAGGAGGAATGGCAGTATATAGAGAATATATATAATTTTTTTTAAAAGAAAAGGATAATAGACAATGGGCTAGTGTGGAGGAAAGGAGCCTAGAGCTTTTTTTTATGATGAAAAATTTCTAATAAATAAAAAGACAGGAATAAAGGGAAATACGGAATTCTAAGCAGACTAAAATTAGATTTGGGAGATCTAAAAATGAAAAAAATACGGGGAAATGTTTATCTATTGGAATAGGGGAATTAGGAACCCAAAGAATATTATAATTTTAGAAAATCACTCTACATTCTTTTCCTATAAGCAAATTGCAGAAAAAGGCCTAGATATATTTAATTTCAAACCAGATATTTTAATCTATGGAGAAGGAAAGAAAATAGAAAATAGTTTCTCCTTTATAGAAGAAATTGCAGATATAGAAAACATTAAGGTATTATATTTTGGCGATATAGATTTAGAAGGCTTTGGCATCTATTATAGACTAAAGGAAAGATACCCAAATATAGATATTAATTTACAAAAGGAGGCCTATATTCATCTATTAGAAATCTGTAATAGAGAATACCACATTGGAGATTCTTCAGCATCATTTCAAAATGATAAAAGAGATAAGCTTAGTAATTTTGGGTCAGAGTTCTGTCATTCTGAGGTCAAGAGCGTAAGCATTCCCATTTACTTAGACTATTTCATAAAAGAAATGGGACCAAGCCTTAATAAACAATATCTACAAAAAACTACTATATCTCTACGAGAATAATTTACGAATACCACAAGAATTAATTAATTATGAATACTTACTAAAGGTGATACAATGACTATAGAAAAGGGATTTTTCAATAGAATGAAGAAAATACAAACCATAAGAATGCTGGGCAGTGGGATGGATTTAGGAGAATTAAATGAATACTCCTATGAAATATCCTTTTTGTTGATACAAAATATTTTCAATCGAGAAATTAGGGAAAATCCCAATAGGACCAGAAAAGATATGCTATTTATAACGGAAAAATCCTTAGGGATATGAATCTAGAAGGAGATAGGGAAATTGTAGAAAGAATTGTAGATGGCACCCTATGGTATAGAGAGCCAAATAGGCAAGAGGCCTTTAGCACCAAAATCTATAATGAAAACATCAATAGTAAGGAAGAATATATCTTTCGATATTTTCAAGCAGATAGGGAAAACAGCCATTGGGAAGAAAGTGGACCTACAGTATATATGCTAACGGAAGAAGCCCAGGAAATGATTTTCATTACTAGGGAAATACTAGAGGAATTTGGCTTTGATATAGAGCAGTTTTATACATTACAATTAATTAAAAAGGGAAATTTCACCAAGGCCCAGAATAGTATAGATAATTTAATAGCTAGAGTAAAAACTCTAATTAATAGAGAAAGAGAATATAGAAGCGCTATTATAAGAGATCCACAAAATATTTTTATGGACAGAAGTATTAGGGGGGGGAAAAAAAATCCGAAGAAGAGATAAAAGCCCAATTTGAAGAGGAACGGGAAATGTTTAAAAAGATGTCAATTTGGCAAAGTAGATACGATTCTCTGCCAGTAGAGAAAAAAACGAGAGGCAGAGATGATGTTTGATAATTTAGAAAGGGCTAGAGGTCTTCATGATACTTTAGCTAGATATGTAATGGAAAATCTGGCTTTAGAAATGGAAATTAGAGTTAAGTATCCAGAGGCATTTTGGAAGGTCGCAAATTATAGTTTTAAAAAAAGATATTTGGCAAAACCATATAGTTAAAAATGGAGTCCAGCAAATGGAAGATTTAGAAAAAAATAATTGCACCACTATTTTCACCCCCCCAAATAGAATTTATCTATCCACTAAATTGGGCTTGGTCAGAACAATTAATTAGGGGTAGAAAAAAAATCTACCAGAGAAGAATATGAAATTTCTGAAGAAGACTGGATATTTAAAGAAGTAGATTGGGAGATTCTAGTAGAACTTTGGGAGAAAATATTTGTAAAATTATTAGAAGAAGGTAGTTTCTCCATATTAGAATTAAATTATATTAGTCCAAAGGAAAAAGCCCAATGGCTAAGCCAAAGGGAAAATATAGATATATTTATGATGTTTGTAATTTCCCCCATAGTGTTGGAACTAGACTATATTGGGCAAGACGAAAGGCTTAAACTATATAATTTATTATGTGATAAAAACTCTAAACTTAAAGAATTACAGGGAAAAAAAACTTCTATCCCAAATAGAAAATACAGATGAAAGGTTCCAATGGAGGGAATTATATATTTCTCCCTATAAAATTTTCTTAGAGGAGTGATTTTATGAGCTATACCAACGAAGACATAAGGCTTTCCAGTGAATTGTTTTTTTTCATCTATTAAATAATAGAATATTAGCCAATACAGACATATTAGCAACTCTCTACTATGATAATAATGAAATTAAAGAAATAGTAGAGAATATGGCTGAGGAGGCAGGTCTTAGAATTATTTCTACTAGGGAAAATCTCCATTTAGTAAGTAAAGGAGAAGACTCCATATTTGCCACTAATTACACTCAAATGAAAGAGAAATATAATAAATTAGAAAGAAAAAAAACATTTTTATTTGGCAAATGTTATTATTTGCATATATTTGGCAGAAATAGATAGGGAAAATGATTTTTCCTTTAGAATAGAGGATAGTGGCATTTCCTATTATAAATTAGAGGAAATCATAAGTAATATTTTAGATTCTTGGAAAAAGAGAAATGAAGAGGAGGAAAGCTTTTCAAAGGATTTTGCCATAGCTATAGATGAAATACATCATCTATGGTCTAGGGAAATGTCTCATTCAAAAGAAGGGGGGGCAGATGGTACTGGTTTTAGCACATCTTCTAAAACTAGATTGGGATTTATTCACGAAGCCCTTAAACCCTTAGACGATGAAGGACTAATTATTAGACTTCAAAGGGAAAATAGAATAATTCCAAGGGAAGAACTTTATGAAAGACTAAATATACTTTATCATGGTGGAGACAGATATGAGGAAATTATGGAATTAATAAAAACCACTAAGGAGGAAGAAAATGGCCAAATTATCGAAAATTAGATTGACTAATTGTAAATACGATGGTTTGAGAAAGAAACACGAAAATTCCATATTTGATTTAACTAAGGATGGAGATCCTAGTCATGGATTATTTACCCTAGCCAATGGTGGCGGAAAGGGAGTTATGATGCAATTTATATTTCAGATTATGCTGCCAGAAACTAGATGGGGGGGAAAAACAATGGAAATAAGATTATCTCCACATTTTATGACCATAGGGGGGGTAATCCCAATTATTTTACTTCCCATATAGTTTTAGAATGGGTACTGGACACTATTCCAGAAAAACGATTAATTACAGGTATTGCCATGAAGCCTGTAATTAAAAATATAGATATGGAAGAAGAAAACACAGGATTATACTATTTTTTTATATACCTATGAACACGACAATAATGGATATTTCAACATAGAAAATTTACCCCTATATGATGCAAACACAAAAGAAGTCACTAATATAGATGAATTGGAAAACTTTATAGATGCCAACAAAAGAGACTTTATTAAATATAGCCAGTCTAGTGCTAAGCGAATAGACGGAGACTATTATAAATATCTAGAAAGTCGAGGCATATATAGAGGAGAATGGCTAAATTTAAAGACTATAAATAAATCAGAAGGTGGGGGGGCAGGAGATTATTTTTCTGGTGCCAGTGATAATAAGGCTATATTTGACAAAATCATAATACCAGCTTTAAGTGAAAATATTAGAAACTACAATTATGATAATGGAGACAATTTAGTAGAAATGTTTAAAAGTAATCTTTCCATAACTAAGGATTTACCCATATTAATTCAAAGAGAAGGAGACTATAAGGCATTAATACAAGAAATTGAACCTTTAATTGAAAATGCAGATAGTGGTTCTAGATTTATAGATATAAAAAAAATGGATTAATTCAAGAAGGCAATGATATTTATTTTATCCTAAGGGATGAATTTAACAAAGTAAATGAAGAAATAGAAAAATGGAAAAATGAAAAACATAATGCAGAATTTGAAAAAAAAGAATTAGAATTTAAAAAGATGTCCTAAATTACAATAAGGATTTAAGAGAATTAAGAGAAAAAGAGGAGGAGTATTTAAAACTATCTAGAGAACTAGAATTAAATACTAAGGATTTATTAGAACATAGAAAAGATTTAGAAGCACATGAAATTAATAAAATCCTATATTATAAAAATGCTGTAGAAGAAGAAATAAAAAAAATAAAAATTTAGAAAAAGAAAATTTAATAAAGAGTCTAGGAATAACAGATATTCAAAATAAAAAAAATGGAATTAGACAATGAAATCAATAGGGAATTAGATAAGATAAAAATAAAATGGCAGAGTACAGAGGAACAATATATAGGCTATAAAAATTACTCCAAGGCCAATATGGAAAAAAATCAGTATAAAAAGAATAAATTATCTCATAGAGGAGGCCAATTAGAAAATGAAGTAAATAAGTTTGAATTAAAAAGAGAGAGTCTAGAGAGGGAAAAAGGGGAATTAGAGAAATACTACGATCTCCTAAGCCTGGCCTTTCCCGAAAGAATATTGGAAGAATTATTGGAAAGCACAAACAATCTAGAGAAACAAAAACTAGAAAGCACAAGAAAATTAGAAGGATATAATGAAAATTTAAATGAATTAAATAGGGAAATAGATAGCCTAAAATATCATAAATCCAATAAAGAAGGGAAATTAAAAGAATTAAACATAAAGATAATAGAACAGGAAAAATGGGAATTAGAAATTGCCAAAGCCCTATGTCATCAGTTGTTGGAGGAATATGATGGTAGTTTATTAAATCACAATTGGTTTAGAAACAGGGGGGGAGAGGATTTAAAATTCCTAGAAAATAAAAAGCAAGAAGATTTGGAAAACATACAAAGAGCTTTATGGGAAAAGAGTTTAAATAAGATTTTAAGTAGAGAAGAATATTTTGTACCTAATCCAGATGTATTTAAAATTAAGGAAGAAATAAAATCTCTAGGAATCCATGTGGAAACTGGTGTGGAGTTTTTAGGAGAATTAAGTGAAGGAGAAAGAGAGAAGACTTTAGAAGATTTCCCAGAAATACTTTATGGACTAATCATTGCTAGTTCTAGGGATTGGGAATTAATAGAGAAAATATAAATGAAGGTTTATTTTTAAATAATCTAGTACCCATATATATTCGGCAGAATATGGATAGCAATCTAAAACCCTTTAAAAATTTATATGGCTCTGCCTATGAATTAATAGAAATGGAAAACTATAGTTTATGGAAGGAAAATATAAATAAAGAAATAGAAGATCTAAACAGGACTATGGGAAGAATTAAAGAGGATTTAGACAATATAAGTAAATTGCAGCAGGAACTAATCCATATTTCTAGAATAGATACAGTATTTTATTAAACAAAGAATATAGAGAAATAGAAAAAGAAATAGTTGAAATTTTAGATGGAATTAGGATAAAAAAAAGGAGGAAAAGTCTGGTTTACAAAACAAAATCCTCAAGAGAAAAAAAACAATTTAGAAGAATTAGAGAAAAACCTAAGGGAAACAAAAAAATATTTTAGAAAAAAATAGAAATATATATAAAAAAAATTTAAAGGAGTTTAGAGAAGAAGAAAATAGGATTCTAATTATTGAAGAGGAAATTAAAAATCTAAATAAAGATATTGAAGACTTAGATTTAGACAATGAAAATATAATGGGAGAATTAGATGAAATTAGGGATGCCTTTAGGGATTGGGAATTCAATAGGGATAATATATTAAAAGATATAAAAATCCTCTTTCCAGATTTAGAGTTTAAATATAATATAGAACAGGATTATTCCAGTGGGATTATACCTAGCTTTGAAATTAGTGGGGAAATATTACTGTCTAAAATCCGAGAAAGAAAAATTTTAGACAAGGATATAGATGCTAAAAGCCGTGAGATTGAATTAATAAGCATAAACATTGAAAGCCTATTTAAAGAATTAGATAGACATATTCAGGATCTAAATAATCTAGATAAAAACTGGGAAAATGTAATTTATTTAGAAAAGGATTTAAATGAAGTAAATATAATCATATCTAGATTAAAGGGAGATATTTTAAGTTTAGAAAAAAACAAAGGAAAGGATTACATCTAATTTAAATATATTAAGTGGCAGCATTACTCAAATGAAAAAGACTCTAAATAGGGCAGAAGAGTTTATAAAGGACAAACACCATAGATCTCCAGAAATTTTAGATATAGAGGATATATTAAATGAAATGGATATGGTAGACAGAAATATAGAGTCTAATAGGAAATTCTATAAAGTTTGTCTAGAAGAATTAAATAGAAACACGGAATTGACACAGCGAATAGAAATAAATCTAAATAGAATTAAAGGTCATTATGAATTAGATATAATGAAAGGGAAAAAAAGATATAGTTTTAAAAGAAAAATTGGGAAACAATATAGATCTAGTAGTGGAGGAATGGTTTAATAAATACAATAGAAACAAAAGACAAATAGATGCTACTATAGAAGAAGGGGGGGAAAGATATAGAAATAATTTTCTAAAAATAATAGATATAAAATTAGAGGAAGATAGACTAAAGAAACAAATTTTAACAAATGTAAAAGAAGCCAATATAATCAATTTTAAAAACAATTTTATTTCCTTTACCAGTATGAGGGAACATTTTCAAAATGAAATCCTATCCTTATCTAAAGATAAACAAAAAGCTGAGGATGCCATGGCACAATGGACTCATAGGGCTAGTATTCATGTAATTAGAATGGTAGAGGGCCTCAAGGATATGGTAAATAGTATGAATTATATCAACGAAGTAGGTCATTCTTTCCCATTGGTAAAATTAAAAGGAGAAGAAAGATTACCTAAAGAGGAAGGGGGGGAAATAATTCATCTATTGGAGGAATATTTTATTTATAGTATATCAGAAATAATAGAATCCAATGAGGATATAGAAAATCTAGACAATAGGGAATTAAATAAGCTTATGGGGGGGATGGGGGGGCTATATTTTCGAAGGCGCTACAGGGAAGATATCCTACACTTTTAGTATATAAAATGAGCGAAAAAAAATGAATTTAGATATGCTAGACCTAGGGATGAATACTATACTACTTGGGAGGCCATTATGAAGGGAGAAGGCTATTCCCCAGAAGGCTCTGGAGGCCAAACTCTATCTGTAACCACATTTTAATAATGATGATTATGAGTTTAAGAAAAACATATAGGAAATGAAAATCCATCTACAGTGTTAATATTAGACAATCCCTTTGGAAAAGCTTCTGGGAAACATGTGCTGGATCCAATATTTGAAATAGCAGATAAATTAAATTTCCAATTAATCTGTTTCGCAGCCCCCCCAGAAATAATCAAAGCAGAAATTAGTGAAAGATTCCCGGTGTTTTGGGATTTAAAAGTGGAAGATGGGAAGATAGGCCACGGGGGGGAAGGATAATAAAGGAGTGAGATTTTATGATTATAAAAGAAGCTTGTGTGGGAAATTATATAGAGCTAAAAGGGCCTATGAAAATGGCGCCAATAGAATAGAATTATGTGATAATTTGGGAGAAGGAGGCACTACTCCTTCTTATGGTACTGTCCTATTAGCTATGGAAACTCTAGGTTTAGATATATTTCCCATAATTAGACCTAGGGGAGGAGATTTTATATTTACAGAAGAAGAGATTAGAATAATGGAAAAGATATAGAAATATTCAAAAATCTAGGTGTAGATGGAGTGGTAATTGGCGCCCTGACAAAAGACAATAAAATTGATGAAATTGCTATTAAAAGACTAGTTCATAAGGCGGGAGATTTAAATATTACATTTCATATGGCCTTTGACGAAATTGAAGATAAAAAGATAGCAATAGATAAACTGGTAGAATTTGGAGTAAATAGAATATTAACAAAAGGTGGCAAAATTTCTGCCATGGAAAATCTAGACAATCTGAAGGAATTAGTAGATTATGCAGTGGATAAAATTATCATACTTCCTGGTGGGGGGAATTACTAAGGATAACTATGAAAAAAATTGTAGAGTACACAGGAGCAAGGGAAGTCCATGGAACAAAAATAGTGTAAAATAATCCTTGACTTATATTTTGCCTATGGTACTATAAAATTAGAAATTTGAATATTAAGCTCATATAATTCTCATAATATGGTTGAGAAGTCTCTACGAATGACCGAAAATCATTTGGCTATGAGCGAAAGTGTACCTAGGGTTCCGAAGTTTATTCTTGCTGGACCGAGCGGTACAGATACTTATTCCAAGTATTACACCGAAGGGATAAAAGCCCAGTCGGGTAGGTTTCGCTTGCCTACCTGACTGGGCTTAATTTATTTTAGGAGGGAAAACCTTGGAAAATACAAAAATTTTTGTGGAAAAGAAAGCGGAATATAGTGTAGAAAGTAGATTACTAGAAAAAGAGATTAGAGATTATTTAGGAATAAATTCTTTGGGAAAAGTACGAGTATTAAATGTTTATGAGATTCTGGGTTGCCATTCTGAGGTGGAACTAAAGGAACTAATAGACATTCTTGCAGATGGAAATTTAGATAATATTTATTATGACAATATATCTATGGAAAAGGAAGACAAATACTTCCAAGTAGAACTTATACCTGGACAATTTAATCAGAGGGAAGACTCAGCTAATGAGGCAATAAAAATAATATTTGGAAGGGAAGATATAAAAGTTAAACATTGGAAGCTGTTGATATTTAGCGGAATAGAAGATAAGGATTTAGAATTAATAAGGAGATATTATATTAATCCAGTTGAAATGAGATTATATAATGAGCAATTAGATGCAAGGGGGGGACAGTTACCGGTGCATGTCATCCTGGACACAGCGAAGGATCTATAAAAGGTTTCATCTACATGACAGAATTAGAAATAAATGAAATGAAAGAAAAACAGGGCTTAGGCTTAGACTTAGAAGACTTGTTATTCTGCCAAAAATACTTCAAAAATGAAGAAAAACGAGATCCCAGTATTGCAGAATTAAAATTAATAGACACCTATTGGTCAGATCATTGTAGACATACTACTTTTATGACTGAATTAGAAGAAATAGAATTTGAAGAGGGATTTTATAGACCTATAATAGAAAAGGCTTTTAAGGAATACCTAGCTTCTAGGGACTATGTATATGGAAATACTGAAAGGCCTATATCCTTAATGAATTTGGCTACTATAAATATGAAGGAAATAAAGAAAAAGGGTTTATTAAATGATTTAGAAGAATCAGAAGAAATCAATGCCTGTAGTATTGAAATAGATGTGGATGTAGATGGAAAATAGAGAAATGGTTATTGATGTTTAAAATGAAACCCATAATCATCCCACAGAAATAGAGCCTCATGGTGGGGCAGCTACTTGTCTGGGAGGTTGCATTAGGGACCCATTATCTGGAAGAGCCTATGTATATCAAGCCATGAGAATAACAGGAGCCAGTGATTCTACAGAGGATTTTGAAAAGACTCTAGAGGGAAAACTTCCCCCCCAAAGAACTATTAGCCAGAGGGCAATGGAAGGCTATAGTTCCTATGGAAATCAAATAGGTGTGCCTTCTGGATATATTAGGGAAATATATCATCCTAATTATGTAGCCAAGAGAATGGAAGTAGGAGCCTTAGTGGCAGCAGCCCCTAGGGAAAACGTAATTAGAGAAACAGCTATACCAGGAGATTTAATATTATTAATAGGTGGAAGAACTGGCAAAGACGGATTAGGTGGAGCAGTAGGCTCTTCTAAAGGACACACAGAGGAATCTTTAGAAACTGGTGGGGGCAGAAGTACAGAAGGGAAATGCACCACTAGAACGAAAAATCTTAAGATTATTTAGAAATGAAAATGTAAGTAAAATGATTAAAAAAATGCAATGACTTTGGGGGGGCAGGCGGTGTATCTGTTGCCATAGGAGAATTAGCTGATGGACTATATATAGATTTAGACAAAGTGCCATTAAAATATCCTGGTTTAGATGGAACAGAAATAGCCCTTTCAGAATCCCAAGAGAGAATGGCAGTAGTCATAGATAAAAAAAGACTTAGATAAATTTATGGCCTATGCCTATGGAGAAGATGTGGAATGTACTGTAGTAGCAGAGGTTACTGATAATAATAGACTTATTATGAATTGGCAGGGAGAGAGTATCGTAGATATATCTAGAGAATTTCTAGATACTAATGGAATTGGAAAGAAAGCTAGAGTATTAGTTGAGAGACCAGTTGAAGAAAATTATTTTGATAAAACACCTTCCTATATAAAAGGTGAAAGTATAAAGGAAGATTGGCTAAGAAATATAAAAGATTTAAATATTGCCAGCCAAAGAGGATTAATAGAAAAATTTGACCATAGTGTAGGCAGTGGCACAGTATTAATGCCTTTAGGGGGGAAAAGAACAACTAACCCCCCCAGCAGAGGGAATGGCTGCTAAGATTCCAGTATTAGACGGGAATACCAGCACCTGTTCACTAATGGCCTATGGATTCGATCCATTTATCTCTCAATGGAGTCCCTATCATGGAGGTATGTACGCAGTTATAGAATCTATAGCTAAAATTACGGCCATGGGGGGGGAGATTATAGAAAAGTAAGACTAACTTTCCAAGAGTATTTCGAAAGACTAGAAAATAATCCTAAGAAGTGGGGGAAACCTTTTGCAGCATTACTTGGGGCTTACACAGTAAATAAAAACTTAGATCTTCCAAGTATAGGCGGTAAGGACAGTATGTCTGGTACTTTTGAAGATATAGATGTACCTCCTACATTAATTAGTTTTGCAGTAACTACAGATAAGGTACAAAATATCATTTCACCTGAATTTAAGGAAATTGGAAATGAAGTGGTGTTGATTGCTTTAGATATAGATAATCAAGGTATGGTAGACTTTGGGGGGGAATTGAACAAAAACTACACTAAAATAAAAGAATTAATCAACGAAGGCAAAATAATATCAGCCAATTCCGTTAAAAATGGTGGAATTGCTAGATGTATATCTGAAATGAGTTTTGGAAGTAAAATTGGATTTGAATTTAGTGGGAATATAGATAGATTATTCACACCTCTTTATGGATCTATAATAGTTGAGGTGGATGGTAGTATAGAAGAATTACTTGAAGGAATTAATTACAAAGTATTAGGCAAGACCATAGAAGAAAAGCATATTGAAATTAACGAAGAAAAAAATTGATTTAGAAGAATTAATAGAAACTTGGGAAAAACCTCTTGAAAATGTATTTCCAGTGGCTAGGGGCAAGGAAGACAAAAGTCTAGAAGTAAAATATAAAGAAAATATTAAGGTAAAGACTGTGGATAAAATAGCCACACCAAGGGTATTTATCCCCCCCATATTTACAGGCACCCATGGAGAATACGATATGGAAAGATCTTTTGTAGAAGCTGGAGCAGATGTAGAGCCTTTTGTATTTAAAACTTTAAGCTTAAAAGATATAGATAATTCCTATAAAGACATGGGCAGAAAGATTCGAGATTGTCAAATACTAGCTTTACCTAATGGGGCAGTATTAGGAAATGAACCAGATGGTGGCGGAAAATTAATAGCCATATATTGAGAAACTCTTATATTGAAGAGGCTGTGATGGATTTACTAGATAGAGGAGGATTAATATTAGGTATTGGTAATGGATTCCAGGGATTATTAAAATCAGGTTTATTGCCTTGTGGAGATATAAATATTACCTACAATATTTCAGGCCAACATATTTCAAAAATGGCAGAAGTAAAATTAATATCCAATCTATCTCCTTGGTTTAGAAATATGAAAGTAGGGGGGGATACCCAAACTCTACCTCTATCAACTAAAGAAGGCAGAATTGTAGGAGATGGGAAAATAATAGACAATTTAATTAAAAATGGCCAGATCGCCACACAATTTGTAGGAGAAAACCCTACAGGATCTACATTAGGTATAGAAAGTATAACTAGCTTAGATGGAAGAATATTAGGCAGAATCCTAAGCTCCGATAGAGTGAATAAGGATTTATACAAAAATATAAAGGCCAGCGAAGAAGGTTTGTTTAAAGCAGGAGTAAACTATTTCAAATAATTTACAAAAATGCAAGGGGGACAGTTCTCTGTGCATTTGATGCAAGGAGAACTGTCCCCCCCGGTGCACCAAATTCACAATTTACAATTCACAATTCAAAATTTTCGCGAAGCGAATAGAAGGGTGGTAATAAAATGAAAGTTGCTGTTGTAATGGGAAGTATATCCGATAAAGAAGTAGCAGAAAAGGCCATAAGAATTTTACAAGAATTTAATATAGAAGTGGAAAAAAAGGGTTATATCAGCCCATAGAACTCCACAAGAAGCATTGGATTTTGCTGAAAATGCAGAAGGTAATGGCATAGAAGTAATAATAGCCATTGCCGGCAAGGCTGCCCATTTAGCTGGTGTTATAGCAAGTATAACCCCCCCATTCCAGTTATTGGGCTGCCTGTAAAATCCTCCACTATGGATGGTATGGATTCCCTATTATCCATAGTTCAAATGCCCAAAGGCATACCAGTAGCCACTGTAGCCATAAATGGAGGGGGGGAAAATGCAGGATTATTGGCAGTGCAAATACTATCAGTAAAATACCCTGAACTAAGGGAAAAGTTTAAAGAGTATAAAGCGAATATGGCGGAAGAAATAAAGAAGATAGACGAAGAGTATAGCAAATAGTGGGGTGATAAATATTGTGTGGAGTTTTTGGAATATATACGAAAGATCAAAGAGAAATATCTAAAATAATATATTATGGACTATATGCATTACAACATAGAGGTCAAGATTCTGCTGGTATTGCAGTAAATAATAATGGATATATAGATTATCACAAGGATTTAGGCTTGGCCCATGAGGTTTTCGATGAAAAACATTAAATAGATTAAGGGGGAAATATTGGCATAGGTCATATAAGACAGAGTTCATCAGGAGAGGGCACTCCAACTAATGCAGAACCACTAGTAGTTGGGTATAAAAAAAAGGAGCCCTAGCCCTAGCTTATGACGGTTCCCTAATAAATTTTAAAGAGCTAAGAGACAATATGGAGGATAATGGGGGGGTAATATTTCAAACTTCCATAGATACGGAGGTAATTGCAAATTTAATTGCTCGATACCATAGAGACGATATAGAACAGGCTATAATTAACGGAGTTAGGGATTTAAAAGGTTCCTATGCACTAGTAGTAATGACTAATGATAGATTAATTGGAGTAAGAGATCCCTATGGAATAAAGCCACTATGTATTGGAAAACTTGGCAATGATTATATACTATCTTCTGAAACCTGTGCCCTAGACACTATAGGGGGGGCAGAGTTTATTAGGGATGTAGAACCTGGAGAAATGGTAGTAATCATAGATGGACAAATAAAATCCATTAGAACTAAAGAAGCTGAAAAAAAAGAAGAATTTCTCTATTTGAAATAATATATTTTGCTCGCCCTGATAGTAAATTAGATGGTAAATCTATATATTTACTAAGACGCGAGGCGGGGGGGAGGAATTTGGCGAGAGAATGTCCAGCAGAAGGAGATATTGTAATATCTGCCCCCCCAGATTCAGGCACTGTAGCAGCCATTGGCTATGCGGAAGAATCTAAAATTCCCTATGATGAGGGATTAATTAAAAATAGATATGTAGGAAGAACTTTTATACAACCTACCAGGAACTTCGGGAGCAGGGGGGGTTAAAATTAAATTAAATGTGTTAAAGGAAAATGTAGAAGGCAGAAGAATAGTTTTAGTAGACGATTCTATAGTTAGAGGTACCACCATGAGAAGCATAGTGAAAATGTTAAAGGATGCTGGTGCCAAAGAAGTTCACGTGAGAATAGCCTCTCCACCAGTAAAACACCCTTGTACTTTGGGAATGCATACACCAAGTAGGGAAAACTTAATAGCTACCAATAAGTCTATTGAAGAAATTAAGGATATTATAGGTGCAGATTCCCTATGTTATCTATCTTTAGAAGGATTATTAGAGGCGGCAGGTGGAAGAGATATATATTGCACAGCTTGTTTTGACGGAGATTATCCAATAGAAAGGAGTTAGGGTCATGACCATAAGCTATAAAGATGCAGGAGTAGATAAAGAAGCAGGATATAAACAAGTTAGTTTAATTAAGGATATGATTAAAAAAAACCCATAGAGAAGGAGTAATGTCAGAAATAGGTGGTTTTGCAGGTCTGTTTCAATTAGATACAAAAACTATAATGAACCAGTTTTAGTATCTGGCACCGATGGGGGGGTAGGCACCAAATTAAAAATAGCCTTTATGATGGATACCCACAATACTATTGGAGAAGATTGTGTAGCCATGTGTGTAAACGACATACTTTGCCAAGGGGGGGCTAAACCTTTATTCTTTTTAGATTATATAGCCACTGGGAAATTAGTACCTGAAAAAAAATGGCCAATATAGTAGAAGGAGTTGCCAATGGATGTATTAAAGGAGAATGTGCACTAATAGGCGGAGAAACTGCAGAAATGCCTGGATTTTATAGTGAAGATGAATATGATTTAGCAGGATTTGCCGTAGGTGTAGTAAATAAGAATAAAATAATTAATGGCTCTAAAATAGAAGATGGGGGGGATGTAATCCTAGGTCTACCTTCTTCTGGAGTTCATAGCAATGGCTACTCTTTAGTTAGAAAAATAGTATTTGAAAAGGAAAATATGAAAGTAGATCAATATATAGAAGAATTAGATTGCACTATTGGCGAAGAATTATTAAAGCCAACTAGAATATATACTAAAATAGTGTTACCTTTAGTGGAAAAATTCAATATAAAGGGAATCTCTCATATAACTGGAGGAGGGCTATATGAAAACATACCTAGAATGATTCCCGAAGGCCTATGTGCCAGTATAGATACTAGCAAAATCCATAGACCAGAAATTTTCAATCTACTGGCTAAATGGGGGGGAAATATCAGTGAAAAAGAAATGTATTCCACCTTTAATATGGGAGTAGGTATGGTTTTAATAGTAGATAGTAGTGAATTAGAAGAGATAACAGCTGAATTAGAAAAACAGGATGAAGCATATATGCTACTCGGGAAAATAGGAAAAGGTGAAGAGAAGGTAGTATTATGCTAAATATAGCAGTGCTAATATCCGGTGGAGGCACTAATCTCCAAGCCCTAATAGACAATACAAAAAAAATGGCTATATTAACGGGGGGGAAATAAAAATAGTAATCTCCAATAGAAAAGATGCCTATGGACTCATGAGGGCGGAAAAAGCTGGAATAGAGGCCTTATATATAAATCCTCTAGAATTCACAACAGAGGAAGAATACAATAGTAAAGTTTTAGAAGAATTAGAAAAACGAAATGTAAAATTAGTAGTATTGGCTGGCTATTTAAAGATACTATCTAAAGAATTTATAGAAAAATATAGAGATAGAATTATAAATATACATCCATCTTTACTGCCTGATTTTGGTGGGAAAGGCTATTATGGAGAAAAAGTCCATAAAGCAGTGCTAGAAAGCGGAATAAAAACCACTGGTGCCACAGTTCATTTTGTAGATGAAGGTACAGATACGGGAGAAATAATTTTGCAAGAAACAGTGGAGATTAGGGAAGATGATACTGTTGAAAGCTTAAAGGCTAGGGTTTTAGAGGTAGAACATAGGCTTTTGGTAGAAGCAGTGGGGGGGATGCTATGTAAATAGGTCTGATGCATCTTTGTAGGGGCGACCTTTGGTCGCCAGTAAAAATAAGACAGTGGGAACCGTGCCACTGTCTTATAAAGGGAGCTGATAAAATGAAAAGAGCATTAATTAGTGTTTATGATAAAACTAGTATTATTGAATTTGCTAAAGAATTACAAGCTTTAGGCTGGGAAATAATTTCTACAGGTGGTACTAGTAAAGTACTTAAAGAGGCCAATATTGAAATAATAGAAATAGAAGAAATAACTAAATTCCCAGAAATACTAGATGGAAGAGTAAAGACTCTAAATCCTAATATTCATGGGGGGGTATATTATATAAAAGGGGGGGCAATGAGGAGCATATTAAAACTTTAGAAGAGTTAAATATTAATTCCATAGACATGGTAGTAAATAATCTTTATCCTTTTGAGGAGACTCTAAAGAAGGAAAATGTAAGCCATGAAGAAATTATAGAAAATATTGATATAGGTGGTCCATCTATGATTAGGGCTGCTGCTAAAAACTATAAAGATGTAATAGG